>ENA-OREB01000099-OREB01000099.1-marine-metagenome-genome-assembly--contig:-NODE-99-length-45258-cov-4.348487_pt1 | contig 45258 bp, 34 predicted proteins | sample MGYA00248625_ERZ508552 | MGnify/ENA primary metagenome ERZ508552 (study PRJEB26219, sample SAMN06267888) | marine metagenome | isolation source: Monterey Bay, California, USA | place: USA:Monterey Bay...
TTCAGGGTTCCGCTCAAGCCGCCCTGGCCTGGAGTCGTGAATTGTCCCAGCAGTTTCATGGTGGATGAGGTGGGCAAAACCGAAGGCGTTCCCCACCTGAACCAGCCCTCGCCTAGGGTGGAGTCCAATACAAGGGCATTTTCGGCCATGAGGGAAGGCAGGTCGGGCAGGGTGCCGTTCTCAGGAAGTAACAAGTGGTTGAAGGATTCGGGGTTGTCTTCTGGGGCTTGATCCAGCGCCCACCAGGACGATTTTTCGAGGGTGGGAAAAAGGAGCATGAAGGCCGTCAGGATGTCATGAGCAAACCCATCGGCTACGGAAGAGATGAAAAACCCATCCGGTGCGCAGAGCGTCAACGGATGGTCAGCGTCCCCCCAAACAGCACGGATGTTGACGTTGGGGTCTGTGACTTCGGCATACAAGCGGTAGGTGATGGCCCCAGTAGCCAAGGTGTCCATTCCGTCTGCGAGGTCTTCAGAAAGCGTGTCGATGGGCTCGAGCACAAGGCCGAGGAAATACCCGGACGTGTCCGAAATCGTGGGTGTGGGACATTGGTATCCCTGGAAACGGCTGAAGATGCGGACGTCCTCGAAGTCACTGAGACCATCGCCGCTGTAATCGAAAGACCAAGAATTTTGGACGCCGTAGCCGCTTAAGAACGAGACAATTTCCCCATAATTGATAAGCCCGTCACCATTCAAGTCATACGGGCAATCGCTGTCGAGTAAGTCGTCCTGCCCATGAACAGGGATGATGAGCGCAATCCAAAAGCCGAGGACAAAAAACCGCATTGGCTAAACATAGGGATTAGCATTCGGTGCCAAACGCTCCGAGCAGGGTCAGTACGTCACCTACGGTCACCGTGCCATCGCCATTGATGTCGGTGGGTCCGTTTGTGGTGGCACCGAGCTGGCCCAAAACCATGAGCAGGTCGGACACCGTGATGGCCCCGTCTTCGTCCAGGTCTGTGCCCTCGGGACAGGGGGACTCCGTTGCACACGGCGCATCATCTCCAGGGGTGCTGAACGTCAGACCGTAAGCCTGTTCAAATTGGGGGTCTTCTCCTTCAGTGAGGGTGCGGATTTCCAGGTTGAGTTGGCCGCAAATGCCGCTTTGTCCGAGGGTGGTGAACTGCCCGATCAGCTTGAGGTTGGAGGCGGTGGGCAACCCCATTTCGGTGGGCTCTTCCCATGTGATCCATCCGTCCCCCATGGTCATATCCAAGGCGATGGAGCCCGTACTCAGGTCATCCATGAATTCAGGATCGCTGCTGGGCAAAGACGTAAAGCTGCTCGTGTATTCGCCCGGTTCGGTTTCGAGGGTCCACCAGGAGCTCAATCCGACGGTGGGAAAAAACGCCAGCATGGCCGTGGGCAAGGTGGCCGCAAAGGGGCTGCCTGCAGCTGAAGAGATGAAGAGCCCGTCGGGTGCTTCCACAATCAGAGGATGTTCTTCCGTACCCCAAACTCCGGTGACGGCGACATCGGGATTGCTGACCTCGGCATAGAGCCGGTATGTGATGGACCCTGCTGGTATGAGATCCATGTCGGCAAGAGCCGCTTCCAAGGTGTCTACTGGCTCTATGTACAGGCCGATGATGTTTCCGGAGGCTTCTTGAACCTCCGCTTGAGGGCATTGAGTGCCCAAGTAGCGGCTCAAAATCAGCCCGTCTTCGATGTCCTGAATCCCATTGTCATTGAAGTCATATTCGGTGTTGTCAGGACTCCCGAAGTCCGCTGCAAAGAACAGGAGTTCGTTGTAGCCCGTGAAGCCGTCGAAGTTGAGGTCGTACGGACAGTCGTTCTGGGCATGCCCGATCACGGTGGAAATGAGAAGCAGAGGAAGGAAGTAAAGGCGCACCATCCAAACTATATAGTTTAAGTGTGAATTCCTAATCAGCCTTGGAGGGTGACGGTGATGCGCTGGCAGTCGCCACCGATGGGAGGAGCGAACTTGGTGATGGTGACTTCGACTTGTTCGATGGCCTCGGTTAAGGGAAGCTCCTGCCGCAGGGCCTTGAGGATGCGACCGGCCACGTGTTCTACGAGCTTGGAGCGGATGGCCATTTCCCGCGCACAGATTCGGTGGACATCTACGTAGTCGACCGTTTGGTCCAGGTCGTCACTTTCGGCGCTTTGGGTGAGGTCAATCCACACCTTGACGTCGACGAGGTACTCTTGGCCGATGATGGCTTCTTCGGGAAGGCAGCCGTGGTGGGCAAAGAAGCGTTGCCCGAGGACGTCGATGCGGTGACCGGTCATGCTTCGGAGCGTTGTTGGGCGATGAGGGCCATTCCGGCGTTGAGGCGCTCGAGGGTGGCCTCTTTGCCGAGGAATGCGGCAAAGGCAAACATGGACGGTCCGCCGCCTTCGCCGGTTAGGGCGATGCGGAAAGGCAGCAACACTTGACCGAAGCCGAGTTCCTTGCGCTCGAGAAAAGCCTTGAACGCCGCCTCGATGGGGTCGGCATCGAATGGCTCTACAGCCTCGATTTCTTTGGCGAGTTCCTGCAGAATGCCGTCGGTGTCGTCCTTCCAACGCTTCTTCAGCATCTTCTCCGGGAAGTCGGTGGGTGCGGTGTGCAGCCAAGTGGCGGTCTTGAGGTCGTCAAGGAAGACGATGCGTTCGAGCATCATGTCGAGTACAGTGGCCGTCTGGTCGGTGGTGTAGTCAACGCCTTCGCCGGCGAACAATTCCTGAGCGGCGGGGACGAGGTCGGCCACTGGGGTGGCGCGGAGGTGTTGCTCGTTGAACCATTTCGCCTTGTCGGGGTTGAACCGGGCGCCGCTCTTGATGACGCGGTCGAGATCGAACACGGCAGCAGCTTCCTCAAGGGAAAAGAGCTCCTGTTCGGTACCTGGGTTCCATCCGAGCAGCAGCAGCATGTTCATGAAGGCTTCCGGCAGGTAGCCGGACTCACGGTATCCGTTGCTTTCGTTGCCCTTGGCGGGGTCGGTCCAGCGAAGCGGGAAGACAGGGAAGCCGCCCTTGTCGCCATCGCGCTTGGAAAGTTTGCCGTTGCCCGTGGGCTTGAGGATGAGGGGCAGGTGGGCAAAGGTGGGTGGGGTCCAATCGAAAGCGCGGTACAGCAGCTGGTGAAGTGGGGCGCTGGGGAGCCATTCTTCGCCGCGGATGACATGGCTGATTTCCATCAGGTGGTCGTCCACCACATTGGCCAGGTGGTAGGTGGGTAGACCGTCAGCTTTCATCAGGACCTTGTCGTCGAGCACGCCGGTGTCGATGGTAACAGCGCCCCTGATGGCATCTGTGAAGGTTACGGGTTCGCTGGTCGGCATTTTGAAGCGGACCACGCACGGGGCGCTGGAAGCCTCAAGTTCGGCCACCTGGTCGGCCGTCAAGGACAGCTCGTTGCGCATGGAGGCGCGGCTGGAGGCATCGTATTGGAAGGGGGTTCCGGTCGACTCGGCTGCATCCCGTCGGGCTTGGATTTCTTCGGGCGTGTCCCACGCGCGGTAGGCGTGTCCTGAGTCGAGCAGGAGCTGCACCATGGGCGCGTAGAGCGCCCCCCGTTCACTCTGTCGGTAGGGTCCGCAGGAGCCGGGGTTGGACGGCCCTTCATCTGGGGAAATTCCACACCATGCCAACGCCTCTTCGATGTAGGCTTCAGCCCCTTCTACAAATCGGGTTCTGTCGGTGTCTTCAATGCGCAGTATAAAGGTGCCGCCATGGCGACGCGCAAAGAGCCAATTGTAAAAAGCTGTGCGAACACCGCCCATGTGGAGCGGGCCAGTTGGGCTGGGTGCGAATCGAACGCGAATGGGTCGGTCGGATGCGGGCTGAGACATGATGGAAACCGCTGTAAATGAAACGCCGCCGAACCTGAACAGGAACGGCGGCGCGAAGATAATGGGCGCAGGGCCCTCAGTGGCGGACGATGACCTTGCGGGTCTCGGTCGCTTCTGAAGTATGTGCCCGAAGGAGGTAACTGCCTTCAGGTACAGTGGTGAGGTCCATCACCGTGCGGTTATGCAGGGCTTGGGTGGCGATGACTTCGCGGCCGAGCAGATCCAGCAGGCTCAGGCGGGTGCCTGGCTTCGCCTCCACTTGAAGTGCGTCGTTCGCGGGGTTGGGCCAGGCCTCGATGGAGACCGTGGCGACATCTTCTATTGAGGAAGTACAGGCCATTTGTTGGAGGCCATAAGACTGCAGCACCTCATCGAGGATTTCTACGTTCATGGGCCAGATGTCCTGCTCCACAATGTTCCACTCGGGATCAATCAAAATGAAAGTGGGGTATGCGGCAATGTTGTAGTCGCCGTGTACAGCGAGTCCGCCACCTTCAGCACCAGAAATGGCCGGGGCAGGATTCTCGCCTGCATTGGCCACTTCGAAGTCATGGGTTTGGTCCCAGCTTCCTTCATACTCCATGCTCATGAAGACGACGTCGCCACCATTGCAACCGTAGGTGTTGTAAATCTCGGTGAAGAAGGGGGCGTGGGCTGCACAAGGGCCGCACCAATAGGCGAAGAAATCGATGCAGACGTATTTGCCGGCGTCGAGGTATTCGCTCAACGTATGCTCATTTCCGTCGAGGTCCGTGACATTGAAGTCAACGGCTTCTGTTAATGGGGTTTGAGCCGCTATCGACAAACTCATGCCCACGGTGAGGAGGGCAGCGTAAATGTGTTTCATGATGGTGAATTAAATGGGTTGGAGAACCGTTCGTCTTGGATGAAATTGAAGTCTGTGAGGCTGTGTAAAAATGCCTTGAGCGCAGTTCTTTCGGACGGAGAGAAGTTCAACCTGATGGGCGCTGCGGTCTCATTGCCAAAAACAGGCAGACTGGGGCTGATGAAAATCTCGTTCCCCCCAAAGCTGTTCCAGGTTCTCAATCGGCCGTCCAGTGATGGAACGTCTTGGATGCCATGGCTGTAGTGATCCAAAACCTCGTCGAGGGTTTCAAAACGGCCATCGTGCATGTAGGGCCCGGTAAGCGCCACATTCCTCAAGGAAGGCACCTTCATGGCCGTCGGTCCCCATCCACCAAAAAATCCAAAGTTGTTGACCGTGTTGGGGTCGGGCTCTTCGGTGCTGGCGTCTAAACCGATGTCTGCGAAATCCATTCCCCATCCATTAAAATGAGGGCCGCCGTGGCAATTGGCGCACTGGGCCTTTCCATGGAAAAGTTCGAATCCTTGTTTTTCGAGGGAGGAAAGGCCACCGAGGGTAAGGGTTCCGTTGGTGACCCCCCAAGGATCCCAAAATTCATCCATCGCCTCAGCAAAAGCCTCGTCTGCGGGCGAGTGACAGGACACCATGCAACGCAAAAACGTGGAGAGGGCGTCTTGAATGCGCTCTAAGCTGGGCTCTGAATCGCCGTAAGCCGCTGTGAACAAAGGGTTGTAATAGTCGAGCTGAGACAGGCGCGAAGCCAAACCGTCCAAGTTGCGAAAGCCCATTTCCACATGGTTTTCGATGGGCATGGTGACCTGCGTGGTGAGGTCATCTGCACGGCCATCCCAGAAATAGGCGAGCTGACTGCCGGGGTTCACCAGGTGACTGGCATTGCGTTCTGTCAATTCGCGGCGCAGACCCAAACTCAGGGCTTTGGGTTCTGCAAAACCGTGGGATTGCAAGTGACATGAGTTGCAGCTTACGGCCCCGTTTTGGCTGAGCATTCTGTCGTGAAACAGCACCCGGCCGAGCTCTGCCCGCTGATCATAATTGGGGGCCTCCAATTCGGAGGGGAATTGAATGTCGAAAATTTGGTCGACCTCTGTCCTATAGGATGGGGTCACCTCGGGAAGCGAGGGATGTGCAGGCTCCAACTTTTCGCTGGGCGTGCACGCGACCACAAGTACCGCTGTTGTCAGCAACAGCACAGAAACGTGAAGTGGGTTCAAAAGGGCCTTCATAGGTCATGAAGTTAACGCCCTTGGCATGGATCGGGTTGCACCGCTCACAAACGCAAGGCCAACATCAATTGAAGTGGGGGGGTGAGTTCGGTGGACCACCCGTGCGTGGTGTTGCTAAAATCGCCGCCGAAACTGTCGGATATTTTGACAGTCTCTATGACATTGAGGGCATCCAATCGGGCTTCTGTCACGAGGATAAACCCCTCTGCAATGCGGCAGGAAATGCCCAAGACCCCAGAGACCCCCGATTGAATCAAGTTGGTGTTGTTGACAGAGTTGAAATCGGCATTGCTGGAGGTAGATCCGATGTGTTCCAGGTTGAATACCGCATCCAACCCAAGGTGGATCCAGCAGGGTTTTGGGGGGGTGTTTTCACCCCGTCTCCATCGGCGGCCAAACCGGAGGCTAAAGTCCCGGTTGTTGGTTTGAATTTCCGTTCCAAAACTGTCTTCCACCCTGTTTTCTAGGCTGACACCTGCCAAGGCGCGCCAGCCATCTTCCTCCGCATTTGAACTCCAGCCAATGCCCAGATTGACCTCTTCGTTTGCTGACCCCAGCAACCTTCTGGTCATGGGGACCATGTCCACCCAAACGTTGGATTGGGCTTGGCCAATGAAGCCTGTTAGAATCAGCAGAGAGAGCAAAAGCAACCTGCCAAGGGTGTGGTGTGGGGTGTGGCGCATGGTCCGAATCTAACGGAAACAAACCAGCCTTGCACACGGGCGAAACACGGGAGGTAAAAGGGGGTGAATCCTGCATCCTAGGCTCAATTTGGCCGTGAACTTTTTAAAACCCCAAACACATGAATGCACTCCGCAACCGCGTATTGCTCATCGGCCGGCTTGGTCAAGACCCCGAACGGATCGAATTCGACGGAGACAAAGTCAAGGCCACTTTAAGGCTGGCGACCAATGAGGTGTATCGCAACGCCCAAGGTGAGAAAACAGAGGCCACCCAATGGCACAATGTCATTGCTTGGGGACAGCTCGCCGAAATCATGAGTCGGTACCTATCCAAAGGCAGCGAAGTGGCCGTTGAAGGGCGCTTGGTATACCGCCAATACGAGGACAAACAGGGCCAAAATAGGGTCGCTGCAGAAATCGTGATACAGGAGATGTTGATGCTCGATAGGGTCCCTCAAGACTCCTGACTTAACAATTTTGGTCCTTGTATGGCGGGGGTGCGCGTTGTACCCCCGCCCTGCGGGCCGTAAATTCGCAGTAACCGACAGTTAATTTGTACTGTTGAGAACGTGACCACGTATGGCCCAAAACGGAATCCTCAAGTCCTCCCTCGCCAAGAAGTATGCCATGGCGGCCACAGGACTCTTCCTCTGTCTCTTTTTAGCGGGACACCTCGCAGGCAACCTTCAGTTATTTACAGCGGCCTCCGATGGCGGCGTAAAGTTCAATGAATACGCCAAGTTCATGACGACCTTCCCTGCAGTGAAGGCGTTGTCTTACTTGACCTACTTCGCGGTTTTGTTCCACTTGGCGGATGGCATTGTCTTGTCCATACAGAACAGAAAAGCCCGTCCCGTGCGATATGCCATGGAGCGCGCCTCCACCAATGCAGGGTGGAGCAGCCGCAACATGATGATTCTGGGCACTATCATCTTGGTGTTCTTGGCCACACACATGCAGAACTTCTGGTGGCAGATGCATTTTGGGTCCGTGCCCATGCAAACCTTAGAGGACGGGACACAGATCAAGGATTTGTACAAGGTTGTTGCTGCGTTCTTCCATCCAGAAAATGGGTTTGCGCTTCCAGCCATTGGCCTCTACTTGTTGGGGCAATTCGCCCTGGGCTTCCACCTGTGGCACGGTTTCTCTAGCGGATTCCAATCGATGGGATTGCGCCACCCCCGTTTCACCTCCATTGTGGGGGGATTGGGCAAGGCGTTCAGCGTTGTAGTGCCCGTTTTGTTTTCGGCCATTGTCGTGTTCCTCTATTTCACCCAAGCCTGATTCGGCGCAACTCCTGAAGCGATGACTGAAATGCCAGAACATAGCGTAGCCTTGGACGCGAAGATTCCAGAGGGTCCTTTGGCTGACAAGTGGACCTATCACAAGAACAACATTCGATTGGTCAACCCAGCCAACAAGCGCCTCATCGACATCATTGTCGTCGGCACTGGATTGGCTGGAAGTTCAGCAGCGGCTTCCTTGGCCGAGATGGGCTACAACGTCAAAGCGTTCTGTTTTCAAGACAGTCCCAGACGCGCGCACTCCATCGCGGCGCAGGGCGGCATCAATGCGGCCAAGAACTACCAGAACGACGGAGACTCAATCTACCGTTTGTTCTACGACACCATCAAGGGAGGGGACTACCGGAGCCGTGAGGCCAACGTTCACCGCCTTGCTGAGGTCAGCACCAACATCATCGACCAGTGTGTGGCCCAAGGCGTGCCTTTTGCCCGTGACTACGGCGGCATGTTGGACAACCGTTCTTTTGGCGGTGTTCAGGTGAGCCGCACGTTTTACGCCAAAGGCCAAACGGGTCAGCAGCTGCTGCTTGGTGCGTACAGTGCTTTGAGCCGTCAGATTTCCAAAGGCAAGGTGACCATGTACAACCGTCACGAGTTGATGGACGTGGTTACGGTTGATGGAAAAGCGAGGGGGATCATTGCCCGAAACTTGGTGACGGGAGAGGTGGAGCGCCACGGTGCCCACGCGGTTGTTTTGTGCAGTGGTGGATATGGAAACGTGTTCTTCTTGAGCACCAATGCGATGGGCTCCAACGTGTCTGCTGCATGGAAGGCCCACCGCCGAGGAGCTTACATGGCCAACCCCAGCTACACGCAGATTCACCCCACGTGCATTCCGGTGAGCGGTGAGTATCAGAGTAAGTTGACGCTGATGTCTGAGTCGTTGAGAAACGACGGCCGGATTTGGGTGCCCAAGCACGAATCGGATGTAGAAGCGATTCGCAAGGGAACGATGCGGCCTACAGATGTGTCTGAGGAGCGCAGGGACTATTACCTGGAGCGCAGGTACCCAGCGTTTGGCAACTTGGTGCCACGGGACGTGGCCAGCCGCGCTGCAAAAGAGCGCTGTGACGCCGGATTCGGTGTCAATCAAGCGGGCGAAGCTGTGTATTTGGACTATTCCAGTGCCATTGACCGCTACGGCCGCACCGAAGCTAAGGTTCAGGGCATTCCAGCCCCTTCAATAGAGAAGATTAGGGAGCTGGGTGAGGCTGCTGTGCGCGCCAAATATGGCAACCTGTTCCAGATGTACGAGCAGATCACGGCTGACAACCCTTACAAAACCCCCATGCGGATTTACCCTGCGGTGCATTACACCATGGGAGGCCTTTGGGTGGACTACAACTTGCAGACCACAGTTCCCGGTTTGTACGCCTGTGGGGAGGCCAACTTCTCTGACCACGGAGCGAACCGTCTTGGCGCTTCGGCGTTGATGCAGGGATTGGCGGACGGATATTTTGTGCTTCCGTACACCATTGGGGATTACCTCGCGGATGACATCCGAACCGGTGAAATTTCGACGGAAACACCTGAGTTCGAGGCGGCCGAAAAAGCGGTGTCTGATCGCATCGCCAAACTGCTGAATGGCAAGGGCAAAACTCCCGTGGATGATTTCCACCGCAGGTTGGGCCGCATCATGTGGAACCAATGTGGGATGTCGCGTAACGCAAAGGGACTGACCCAAGCCATTGCTGATATCCAGGCGTTGCGCGAGGAATTTGAAAGGGATGTTTGCGTTCCAGGTCGTGGAGACCGCTACAACCCTGAGCTGGACAAGGCAGGTCGGGTGTCTGATTTGCTGGAGCTCGGGGAGCTCATGTGCAAGGATGCGCTTGAAAGAAATGAGAGCTGTGGTGGACACTTCCGTGAGGAGTTTCAGACAGCCGAAGGAGAGGCTTTGAGGGATGACGCGGGTCATGCTCACGTGAGTGCGTGGGCCTTTACCGGTGTGCCCGCAGAGGCCGTTCATCATAAAGAGGAACTGAAGTTCGAGAATGTCGAGCTGAAGACCCGCAGTTATAAATAATCCGAACCCGAGACGATTCGAAAGCATGGATTTCACGTTGAAGATTTGGCGCCAAGAGGGGCCGCAGGATGAAGGCAGGATGGAAACCTATCCTGTAACGGGCATCACCGATGAGATGAGTTTCCTTGAAATGATGGACGTGCTGAACGACCAGCTCATTCGGGACGGAAAGGACCCCGTTGCATTTGACCATGACTGCCGGGAGGGCATTTGTGGCATGTGCAGCATGTTCATCAATGGAGAAGCACATGGACCCAACCGCAAGACGACGACTTGCCAGTTGCACATGCGCAGCTTTAAGGATGGCGAAACGATTTACATCGAGCCTTGGAGGGCGGCTGCCTTCCCCGTGGTCAAGGACTTGGCCGTGGACCGGGGTGCGTTCGACCGCATCATTCAGGCCGGTGGTTATGTGAGCGTAAACAGCTCAGGCAATCCGCTGGATGGAAATGCCATTCCGATTCCCAAGCCGGATGCAGATGAGGCTTTCAATGCAGCCACTTGTATCGGTTGTGGTGCTTGCGTGGCGACATGCAAAAACGCCTCAGCCATGCTGTTCGCTTCTGCCAAAGTCAGCCAACTGGCGTTGCTTCCTCAGGGCCAGCCCGAGCGCATGTCACGGGTCCAACGCATGGTCGATCAGATGGACAAAGAGGGCTTTGGAAACTGCACCAATACCGGTGCTTGCGAGGTTGAATGTCCCAAGGGAATCAGCTTGGACAACATCGCACGCATGAACCGGGATTACCTGAAATCGCAGGTTTCAGGAGAGTGATTCCGGGAGGCAAGAAAGCTCAGGTCTGGGCCAGATTATTGGCCGACCGGTTGTTTCGTTTGTCCACTCCTTTTCGTCAGGTAAACCCTGACGCCGTTCTTGTATTTGGTTGTCCAAAGTCTGGTACATCGGCTGTTGCCCATTTGTTGGCTGACGCCGGTGCTCTGAAAGCAACGGTGGACATCCCCACTTTTTGGCAAACTCCAGCTGCAGACGTTTTAGAGGGGCGGATTTCAATAGATACCCTGCTGTCACAACACAAGGCTTACTTCAGTAGGGACTTGATTAAAGAGCCTGGCCTTACTGCTATAATGGACACCTTGGTTTCTCGATTGGAAGCGAAAAAGGTGGTCTTTGTGGTGCGTGACCCGGTGACTACAGTGAGAAGCATCTTGCAGCGCAGAGGTGTTCCGGGCCATTTAACAGCTTTAACGGCTGCACAAAGGCTTCAACTCTCAAAGAGGAATTGGCACTGGACATACGATTGGCCTTACAAGTGCGAACCCCATGAACCTGCTTGGCTCTCAGGAAGGCATTATGTGGAAGGGCTGGCCATGCTGTGGCAGAGTTCTGTAGATGCCTTGGTCCGAACACAGGGTCAGGGAGCATCCCCTGTTGTGATTCGCTACGAAGATTTCATTGAGGGAAAACAAGCGGTGATCCATCAAACCTTGGAGGCATTGGGGGTCGAAGTCAAGGTGGATATATCGTCGGCGTTGGACCGCCAATTTCAGCCCGCGGGGGACCATTCGAAACCGGTTCGAGACTTTTTTGGGGCCGACAATTTTGACCGCATTATTGACGCGACCCATGCGGGGCGGGAAATGTTTAACTATTAAGCTTGACAGGTTAGTAACCAAGAGAGTATCTTTTCCTTATGAAAACGATGACCGTGTGTTTTCTGTCTCTTGTAGGGCTTACCATGCAAGGCCAAGGCAAGGCAGAATTAGAGTTTAAAGCGAAGGGGTGTTGCGCCATGTGCGAGGACAGAATCCTAAACGCTCTAGATGTTCCCGGAGTGCGCGTGGCACAATGGGACCAGTTCAAGGAAGAGGCGTTTGTTGTTTTCAAGCCCAAGAAAATTTCTGAGGATCAGATTGAGCAATTGGTGGCAGATGCCGGTCACGATACTGAGCGGTTTATCGCCAGTGACGAGGCGTACGGAGCACTCGCTGCGTGCTGTTTGTACAGAGATGGTTGTCCAGGATGTTCTGAGCATAACGGACATGAAGGTGACGAAGAGCACCATCATGAGGGCCATGATCATGATGATGAGGACCGCTAATGTGCGCCTGCTTTAAAACGCCTCACTGTTCTGCACTGTTGCCGGCGTCGCTGCTCGCACTCCTGCTTTTTTGTTCTGAAACCTCATGGTCCCAAAAGGCATCGGTGGTAAGGGGCAAGGTGTTCTCTAAGCAGGTGGTCGACCATACAGGGCACGACCACTCAGCAGATCAAACCCGCGCAGAAGAAAATTGGGAGGCCTTACCTGGAGCCTATGTAGTTTGGAAAAGCACGGGCCAAGGGACGGCCACCGATGCGCACGGTTTCTTTAGGCTCGAAGGCACAGTGGGTGATACGCTGGTGGCCAGTTTTATTGGGTTGAAGTCTGCTGAATTGCCATTCATTGGTCAGGACTTTGTGGAAATTCCATTGGGTGAAGGCTTTCAGCTCAACGAGGCCCAGGTGGTGGCAAAAGGGCCCACCACGTCAGTGAGCTTGTTGGACCCGCTTGTGGTTCAATCTTTGGGGCGCAACGAATTGTGCCGGGCGGCATGTTGCAATCTGAGTGAGGCGTTTGAGACCAATGCCGCTGTGGACGCCAGTTTCACAGATGCCGTGACAGGGACAAAGCAGATCCGCATGCTGGGTTTGGATGGCAAGTACACCCAAATCATGTTCGACAACATGCCGGGTGCACGTGGCCTCAACATTTTACAAGGGATGAAATTTATTCCCGGAGAATGGGTAGACCAGATCCACATCGGGAAAGGTGCGGGGTCTGTGACGTTGGGACACGAGAGTATGACGGGTCAAATCAACGTGGCCTTGCGCAATGCCGATTTGGAAGAGAAGTTGGTCATCAATGGTTTTTTGAACCGCGCCGGTCGGTATGAGCTCAATACGGTCAGCAGCCACAAGGTTTCTAGGAAATGGAAGGCCGCGCTGTTGACACATGGAGAATGGTCGGATCGAATCAATGACCGAAACGGGGATGGCTTTCAAGACAACGCGTTGTCCAAGGACATCGTGCTACGCTCCGATTGGAAGTATGTGGGCGACCGTGGCCTTCGTGGAGAGTACGCCGTGACGGTGATTTCGCAAGACAAGTCAGCAGGGCAGTTGCCGCTGCTTGATGCGGGTTCCGATGGTCTGTGGATGGCAGACCAGCGTGTAGACCGCGTGGTGGCCTCAGCCAAAACGGGATACGTATTTCCCAATGAGGAAGGCCGGAGCTTGGGCAGTCAAATCACCCTTGGCAACCACAACCAAGAACTGCAGTTTGGTCCGAACCGTGGGTACATGGCCGAGCAGACGTTTGCCAGGGCCAATGTGCTGTACCAGCGGCTCACAGGACGGGGTGACGACTTGGTCTGGGGCATCACAGGGAAGATGGACCGCTACAGTGAGACGGTTCCGCGCGGAAGCGGATTTCCTGTTGCGGACTCATTGTTGACCTTGGGGACCAACCGGATTGATCGAGAGGAAATCACCACGGGAGCATTCATGGAGTGGAATGTGAAGCGCGAACGTTGGGACATGGTCTTGGGATTGAGGTCTGACGTGCACAACACGTTTGGCGTTTTTGTATCGCCGCGACTCAATGCGCGGTGGTCCATCACCGATGCCATGACGGTCAAACTGGCCGCTGGAAGAGGTTGGCGCACCTCTGTCCCATTGGCGGAGTTTGCTGGTGTGTGGGCGTCCAACCGCACTTGGGCGTTTCCCGATGCCGATGCTGAAGATGGGTTCCGGGGCCTCAACCCGGAGGAGAGTTGGAATATGGGGCTCAACCTGCTGACCAAGTTTAGGTTGGGTTACCGGGACGCGAGCTTTAGTCTGGATGGTTATAGGGTCGTTTTTGCGAACCGGGTGTTTGCAGACCTCGACACACCGGGAGCAGCCACAATTAGACAGGGCGTGAGTTATTCAGAGAGTGTGCAAGCGGAATTTTGGTGGGATTGGACCAAGCGTATAGACGTGACTTTGGCGTACCGCTTTGTGGATGCACGAAGTGACTACGGTGATTTTGCGGGACTTCGACAGGATCCTTTTGTGGCCCAACATCGCGGGTTTGTGACAGTAGCCCACGGGACCAAGCCAGACGACAAAGGCAGGCAGTGGCGATCGGATGTCACCTTTCAGGTCACGGGGCCGCAACGCTTGCCCATGACGGCTGTCGAGGGGAACCCGGTGGCCTTTCATCGCCCTGACTATGCCCCCACTTTTGTGACAGGCAACGTGCAGGTGAGCCGAAATTTTGGAGAGGGTCAGCAGATATATGTGGGGGTGGAAAACGTCACGAACTACCGTCAAGCGGATCCGATTATCGCTCCAGGAGTGGGGTCAGGATTTCTGTCGGCTGCGGACAATCCCTCGTTTGATGCGTCCATTGTGTACGCCCCGATTTTTGGGCGGAACATGTATGCCGGGGTGCGTTGGGCCTTTGGCCGCTGATTTTCTTAGTGAGGCTCAAGAGGCGTTGGGAAGACGCCTGGCTTGTGGAACTTTTCTGTGTCGGCTGCCTGATGGTCTCTGTTTGGATGGTGTGCTTTCGTCGTAGCGGGGGTCGGGTATGAGGTCCAGTTTTTCCATGAAGGAGACTTCCACATGGATACACCCGAACTCTTCTTTGGCGGTTCCGTTGAGCAGGTAAACGCCGCGCCCGCGAAAGGGAAATGCAGAGGCGGCTTTTGGAAAATGCACGGTGTCGAGCCACTGGCCTTCGCGGTCTACAAAGCACCCAAACAGCATCCGGTCGCCTTTGACGGTAGAGGTTTCTTTGACGGTTACGAGGTAGCCGGAAATGGTGACTCGGCTGCCGATGAACTCTGGAAGGGCACGGGCCGGGATGCCGGCGTGGGCTTGGCTTTTTGCATTTGAAGTGAGCAGCCCGAATGGTGAGGAAAGGGGGAACCCGAGGAGTTCAATTTCGTCGTAGGCGTCTTCTTCGGAGCCACCGGAAAGTTGGGGAAGGTGGTGCAGGCTGGCTTGACTTTCGGTGGACCCGTTGTCCATAAAAAGGTCAGCGGTGGACGTTCTCTTGGGCAGGTGACCAAGTAGGAAATGGGCTTCCCATTGGAGCTGCTGTTTGGAGCGCCCTGTCCAACGCAATCCACCAATGCGGATGATGGTGAGGAGTTGTTCGAGTGTGGTCCCGGTGCGCCGCACGAAACCTTCTAAGTTGCGGTAGGGACCGTTGGCGTTCCGTTCTCTTTCTATGGCGGCCGCGGCGGCACCTTCTACGCCTTTGACAAGGTTGAACCCCAAAGTGATGGTGCGGGTTTCGGGGTTGTACCCTGCCGCATAGCCTCCGGTATTGACACAGGGGGCTGCGATGCTGCCGCCGAGGAGCCGTGCCTCGTGGACATAGAATTCCGTGCGGTAAAAGCCCCCGAAGTTGTTGATGCAGGCGGTCATGTACTCGAGGGGCCAATAGGCCTTGATGAAAAGGCTTTGGTAGCTCTCAACGGCAAAGGAGGCGGAGTGGCCTTTTGCAAAGGCATAGCCTGCGAAGCTCTCGACTTGGCGCCACACTTCGGCGACCATGTCGTTGGGGTGTCCCTTGGAGCGGGCCTTGTCAAAGAAGGCTTGACGTGCTTTTTGGAACTCCTCCCGGGACCTGAATTTCCCCGACATTCCGCGCCTGAGCACATCGGCTTCGCCGAGGTCGAGCCCTGCAAATTGGTGCGCGACCTTGATGACGTCTTCTTGGTATACCATGACGCCATAGGTCTCGGGCATGATTTCCAGCAGGACGGGATGTGCATCGTTGCGGCGTTCAGGGAAGCGGTGCCGCTCGATGTAAGCCCGCATCATGCCGCTGCGGGCTACGCCGGGTCTGATGACCGAGCTGGCCGCGACCAGGCCCAAGTAATCGTCCACCCGCAGTTTGCGCATGAGCATGCGCATGGCTGGGGATTCGACATAGAAACAGCCGATGGCCTCTGCTTCTCTCAGCAGGTGTTGCACCCGTTTGTCGGTCTTGAAACGCTTCATGTCGTGGATGTCGATTTGGGCGTTCGGGTCGGTGTGTGCGATGAGGTCTAGGGCGTCTTTGATTTTGGCCAATCCGCGCTGGGAGAGGATGTCGAATTTGTGCAGGTCGAGGTCTTCTGCGACCACCATGTCGTATTGCGTGGTGGGGAACCCTTTGGGGGGCAAAAAAGTCGCGCAAGTGCGGTGAATGGGCCGGTCTGCGATCACGATGCCACAGGCGTGGATGGAGATTTGGTTGGGGAAGTCCCGGAGCACAGAAGAATACCGAATGACAGCGCGCTCCACCTCTCCCAGTTTGGCGGGGTCGAAGCGGCCGTTGGCGAGCATGTCAACCTCGTGCTTGGGCAGGCCAAAGACCTTGCTGAGTTCGCGCACTACCGCCCGGTACTGGAAAGTGTTGTAGGCGCCGAGTAGGGCGACGTGTTCGTAGCGTTCGAAGATGTAACGCGTCACGTCATCGCGGTCGGTCCAGGAAAAATCCAGGTCGAAGTCGGGCGGGTTGGACCTGTACAGGTTGATGAACCGCTCGAAGTAGAGGTCGAGTTCGATGGGGTCCACGTCCGTGATGCGCAGCAGATAGGCGACCAGGCTGTTTGCTCCGCTGCCGCGGCCAACGTGGAAGTACCCCTTGGACCTGGCGTAGGTGGTGATGTCCCAGTTGACGAGGAAGTAGGCGAGGAACTCCTTTTCTCGGAGGACTTCTATTTCGTGTTCCATCCGGTCGAGGATGGTTTCGTTGGCTTCTGGGTAACGGTAGGCAATGCCCTCGGCGCACAGGTCGCGGAGCAGCCGTTCGTCTTCGACGATGGAACCGGTAAAGGTGCGGATGTTGCGGTGGGTGGCGCCGTCTTCTTGGTCACCGAGGTCACCGGCGAAGTCGATGTGGCAGGCTTCGAGCAGGGCGTCGGCGCGTTCGGTGAGCCAGGGAAACTCGGTGTAGGCGTGTTCGAGTTCGCCTGTGCGGAGCAGCCGGTCTGTGATGGGGGCGACTTGGCTTTCGGGGAGTTTGGCGAGGAGGCAGTTGCGGTCGATGGACCGCAGTAGGCGGTGGGCGTTGTGGTCGCGCTTGTTTCTGAACGAGGCGGTTTGAAGGGCGACCATGCGCTGGTGGGGTGTGCCACTGGGGTCGCGCTGAAGGGCGATGCGAAGGGTGCCAAGTTCACTTGGGCGGACCCCGACGAATTCACTTGTCCGCAATCCGTCAGCACCCGGTCGCATCCAAGCCACGTCCGCTCGGCGCGCCCAAGGATACACCCATACGACGCCTTCGATGACCGGCGCACGGTCGGGCAGGGGTGCTGGCTTTCCGGCGCGTCCTGTGTGCAGCAGCTCCGATAGAAAGCCGCAGAGGCGTTCATAACCGTCGTGGTCGCGGGCGAGGCCGATGTAGTGTTGAACGGCACCGTTGCGGAAGTCGACCCCGAGGACGGGCCGGATGCCGTATTGTGGTGCCAGCCGTGCAAAGTCTGGTCCACCTGCGGTGCAGTGCACGTCGGTCAGGGCCATGCATGACACGCCTGCGGCTTGCGCTTCGGCGAGCAGTTCCTCCGGGCGCATGATGCCATAGCGGAGGCTGAACCACGAATGGTTGTTCAGGTACATGGTATGGCCTGACCGGATTTGCTTTAGAACAACGACTTCTGTGCAGTGGGAGAGGCTCCATCGCGTCGTTGGCGTCCTGGGGACTCCCCCATGCCGAACATCTGGAGCGACTGGTGCAATTCGAAGTCGTACTCTGGAAATATGCGGTCGCCGGTGGGTTGTAGCAGTGTGGTTCCGTTGAGCCTGGGGTTTTTGATGGCTGTATCGATGGGGTAGGCGTTGAGCTTGCCGTCTGGGATGGGCCGGAGCAAGCCGGTAGCGTCGGAAAGTGAGGTGACCGGATCGATCCATTTGCGCTCGTCTTCTGGGTCGAGCATGACGGGGGACCGGTGGTGACCAATGGCGTGCATGGCATCGCAAGCCGTGGTGGTGATGATGGCGAAAGAGCGGATGAGTTCACCGGAGCTTGTGTCGGTCCATTCGTCCCAAATTCCGGCGAGGGCAAAGGGCCGCTGGCCTTCGCGGGCATAGACCACATAAGGTTTGGCGAGTTTTTCGCGTTGGGGCCCTTCGATGAAGGCGTCTGCAATGACCAGGCAGCGGCGGGTGCGAATGGACTGACGAAACATGGGCTTTTGCAGAATGCCCATGGCGCCGCGGTAGCCGGGGTCGTTGTCGGCGTTGTGGTCGCCTTCGCTTCGCGCATTGATCATGTAGAACTGCTTTTTTGCCCATGAGGGGGTAAAGCCGAATTGCATGGCTTGCAGTGTAGCGGGCTGGTCGCCGGTGATCACTGGGGCGGCGTCACCGTGGGACACATTGGTGTTGGGTGGCGGAGGTGCATCGGTGTAATCTGGCCCTGCGGTGACCTGAAACCGTTTTTCGATGGCTTTGACAGAAGTGACGGTGACGTAGCGTCCACACATGGGGCGTTGAATTTACTGATGGCGGTTGGCGAGAAGAAGGGGCGCATCTCCAGAAAAGGGGTTGGAGCGGCCGATGGTACGGGCCCCCAACGTAGCGGCAGAGAAGACGATGCGGTCTCCAAAACGGTCGCGGAGACCGTCCATGGCTTGGTACAAGGCGTTGCGCTGATCGTCATCGTCGAAGAGGTCCATTTGCATGCCACCCTCCACCAAGTGGCTGTACCGGATGCCGACGAGTCGGACCAATACGCGTCGGTCATAGAGCTTGTCAAAGAGCTCTAGGGCTTTGGGAACCAGCCGGTGGTCAGCCGCGGTGTAGGGTATGCGCGCTTGCAGGGTGCGCGTATCGAAATCGCTGTACCGCACCTTTAAAGTGATGCAGGCGGTGAGCTTGTTTCCGCGCCGGAGTTGGAAGGCCAGGTTCTCCGCCATGGCGATGAGGATGCTGCGCAATTGGGCCGTGTCGGTGGTGTCTTTGCGAAAGGTGCGCTCTGTCGAGATCGACTTTCGTTCGCTGGTGGGCATGACCGGAGAGGGGTCTTCTCCTTGGGCTTTGCGCCAGATGCTGCGCCCGGATTTACCGAGTACGCGTTCCATCATGTCGACCGGCATCTCTTGTAGGGTCGCGATTTTGCGAACGCCCAGATTGCGCAACGTTTGGTAGGTTTTTTCGCCGACCATGGGGATTTTGCGGATGCCCAAGGGCGCCAAAAAAGGGCGTTCTGTGCCGTGTTCTATGCGGATGGCGTTGTCGGGTTTGGCTTCCCCGGTGGCGACTTTGGAGACGGTCTTGTTTTGGGAAAGGCCAAAAGAAATGGGGAGTCCTGTTTCACGCATGACCCGTTGCCGAAGCTCGCTGGAGTATTGCCAGCAGCCAAAGAAGCGGTCCATTCCGGTCAGGTCGGCATAGAACTCATCGATGGAGGTCTTTTCGCATACGGGAACGGCCTCTCGGACAATGTCGGTGACGGCGTGGGAATACTTGGAGTAGGTGGCGGAGTTGCCGCGAATGACCAAGGCTTCCGGACAGAGCTCTCGTGCCATGCGCATGGGCATGCCCGAATGAACGCCGAACTTCCGGGCTTCATAACTGCAGGAGGCGACCACGCCCCGGTCACCGGTGCCTCCGATCAACAAGGGCTTTCCATGCAGCCGGCTGTCCATGAGCCGCTCTACCGACACAAAGAAGGTGTCGAGGTCGAGGTGGAGGATGGCGCGTTGTAGGGGCATGGTGCCGTAAAAAAATGGAATGCCAATTTAGTTGGCATTTCAATGCGCACCACATCTTTTTTAGAAAGACTGGAGGGATCAGCAATTCGCCCCGAAGACCGAGAGCAATTGAAGGATGTCGGATACCCCGACAATGGTATCGCCGTCGATGTCGCCCACGCAACCGCTGCCGACACAGCCAAAACTGGCGAGAATTTCTAACGTGTCTGACACGCCGATGATGCCGTCGCCATCGAGGTCACCGGGACACACACACGGTTCGGGTGCGGTCCAAACGGTGAGGTCTGCTGAACTGCTGCAACTGGGGAGGTCCGTGAAAAACGCACCAATGGTTTGGCTTTCTCCGTTTGCTGTCAGTCCGGTAATGGTGGTGGAATAGCTTCCCGTCCCGTTGGGAACTTCGAAGACGTTGTTTCCGATGTTCAGCAGGCCGGTTGCTGGGGGGTTGACCACATTGAAGACCAAGTCCAAATTGTAAGTGCCCGTGGTAAATGTGCACGCACCGACTTCGTCGATTTCCAAGGTCATGGCACAGGGACAGGGTGATGGGGCCGTCCAGGCGTCGAATACGGCAAAGGCACAGGCGTCATTTTCCATAAAGGTGATGAGCATGTTGAACGGTTCTCCATCGGCCACTAAACCAGTGAGGGTGATGTCGGCCTGGTCGTTGGCGACGCTGAAGGTTTGGTTGTTGACCATGATGTCTCCCAATCCCGCCGAATATTGGAAGAACAGTGAAACGGATTGGCTGTATGTGCCGTCAATGGGGTTGCAAGCACTTTGCTCGCCCAGAACGTAGGTGTTTAAGGCGCATGTTCCAGTACTGCACGATTCGGGTGCAGTGAACAATCCCTGTTGGCTAAATGAGCAGTCGGAATCACCGGTAAAGAAGGCGTTGACGTCTACGGGCTGTCCGTCCGCAGGCAGGTTGTTGAGGCTCACGGTTTGTGGACTGCCAGATACGGTAAAGAGAGAGCCGTTGACGTTGAGCAGTCCTGTTGGAGGGCTGTCGTAGAGCAGAATCAACTGTTGGCTGTACGTGTTGGTTTCAGGATTGCAGGAGAGCTGTGAACCTGGCAACACTGTAGAAATTGAGCAACCTTGGACCCCCCATCCGATGTCGGAAAACATCCCCATCACGATGGGGCCTGGATTGTGAATAGCCTCGCCTGTATTGAGGTTGGGGGTCATCAAGGCGTTTGCATTTCCGGTCAAGTACATGTCCTCCCTGAGGTGGGAGAAGCTGGCGCCAGGCTCCCAATTTCCAGGGGCGTAAATGCCCGGAGGAGAGACGGCTGCCGCCAAGCCACTGGGGCCTGACCAGACGAGTCCTCCGCCGGTGAGGGCGTTGGCCAGGGCGCTGGTGGCGGAGTTAATGTCGAGAATGCTGCCTCCGGAATTGTTGTCGTTGATGAAGGTGTCGTAGACAAACGGAGAACCACTTTGACCGAGGAAGCCAGTGTTTCCCGCGACATTGGCACTGCCTATAAAACCAAGTCCGTGGCAGAGTTCATGGAGCACAACGGTTACGAAGTCGTAGTTGCCGGGTGGGACATTGCCATCGAGCCCGAAGTACCAATTGACGTCGCTTCCAAAATTGCAGGTGATGTCGACGGCGTTGCCATCGAGGTCGCTGTTGGACAATTGATTGGCGAGTGCTGCTGGATAATACACCCCATTATCGGGAGCTCCGGCGAAATTGCGGTGCACTGTATTTGGAGATGCAGAACCCAATATGTTGGTGCCCAATGAGGCCCACGTGGCATCGACTTCGATGGTGACGTCGCTGGAAACTTGCCCGGCCCAAATGTTGACGGCGTATTGGAACGCGGCCTGTGCGGCAGGAGGGAAGTTGTTGTAGGTGACGTTGATGGTGGCCGATGAACTTCGAAGTCCACTCGGGGGAGGGATATACAAGAAGTGGTCTTCGGGTATGCCAACGTAGCCATCACACCCCTGGGACTCGCATACCGCGTGATCGTGTATGGTGGATGCAGGCAAGCCAAACATCTTTTGCGCTTGAGACTGGAAGGGCAACAGGCTGCAGAGGATCAATCCACAGATGGCACTGAAGGGCACAAGCGACGGGGTCATGACAGAAAGATAGCCACAGACTTTCGATTACGCCACTGCCTGACGTGTCGTTTTGTAGGCGTTTATACTTGTTTCGTTGTATAAATGAGCCTGTTTGACCTCAAATGCGCGCTTTGATGGCAGCGAGTGTTGCGGCAATGTCGGCGGACGTTTGCGGCCAATCGGTTGAGAACCAACCAATGGCCCTCCACGCTTCCCGAATTTCGGCGGGGTCGTAAGCGTATGGTGCGAACTGCGCGTTGTTGGAGACCAGCATGAAATCACCCTCCCTGTCCAATCTGTTTTCGACGCGTTTAAACAGCAGGCCATCTCCTTTGGTGGAGATGATGTAAGGTCTGCCGCCGCCGATTTGCTCCATGTCTTCCACAAATTCAGCGAGAACCCAGGTTCCGTTTGGCAAGGGCAACATGCTGTCACCTTCAATTTGGAAGAACCGGAGGGTGCGGTCTTGGGGCACCTCTGGAAGGGGCAAAGCGAAGTGTGGGAGGGCGGCGATCCATTCGGGGTCACCCAATCCGGACGCGTAGCCTGCTGCTGCTTTGGTACTGACGGCCGAAATACGCTCGGATTTTTCGTCCCTGTCCACAGGGATGGGCAAGACGCGCACGTCTTGTTCCATGCGCTTTTCCGTACCTCCGAGCACGAGGGCATCGAGGGATACATCGAGGACATGGGCGAGCCGCACGAGTGCCGCCAAACGGGGTTCGGCACGGCCTTCTTCGTAAGCCCCTAAAGCGGTTCGCTTCAGCCCGGAACGCTCTGCCAGTTCAGTTTGTGTCCAGCCCCGTTGTTTGCGGAAGTGGCGCAGTTGCGATCCTATGCGGGAGGGGTCGGCCATGGTGTTAGACAGAGGCGACGACGGATTGGACGGCGTCGATCTTGGAGGTGAGCAGCCGTTCGATGCCGTCTTTCAAAGTGGCAGTGGATGAGGGGCAGCCCGCGCAGGCACCGCGCAGGCGAACGTGTACTGTGCCCTCCACGAAGGCGCGGAAATCAATGGCGCCGCCGTCCGCTTCCACTGCGGGACGCACGAACTCTTCGAGCAATGCCACAATCGCTTCGTCGTGTTCGGTGGGAACGATGTCGGCATCGTCGAGTTGCACAGCTCCTGGCGTTTCTGCCGGGGCTTCTGCTGATCCGGCAGGCGCAGATTGGGCGAGCACGGGCGGGATTTTTTCTACTGCAGTTTCATTTTCTGAGAGCCAGCCTTGGATGTATTCACGCATTTGCATGGCGATCATTTCCCATCCAATGGTATCGTCCTTGGTGACTGAAACAAACCCGCCGCTGATGAATACGCCGGTGACAAAAGGGAAGTTGAACAGCTCTACTGCAAGGCTAGAATAGCCAGTAGCCGAGGCTTTGCTGTTGAATTCAGCTTGGTCTGACCCCAGGATGAGGGGGCGGTCTGAAACGAATTTCATGACCTCTGGATTGGGGGTCATTTCCGCATACACACTGACAGGTTGGCTCATACAGCGAATATCGAACAGTTGACGTTGCGAACTACATAGACGTACCTGTGCGCAGCTCTTGGGGTTCCCAATATCTTGCTTCACGAATTGATTTTGAATACCATGACCCGAATCACCCGCTTTGCTTTCGCATTGTTGGCTTTGGCCACAGCAGGCTTTGCCCAGGCCCAATCCAGTTCCACCTTCCCTGTTAACGGAACACCGGATGCCCGTGTTGAACTTCATGTTTACGAAGGTGCCCGCATCCATGTGTCCGCCGATGAGGTCATAGCTGAAGGCCACCTTGTGGTGCGCCGCGGCCGGATCGAAGCGGTGGGAGTTGGGGCGTATTCGTCCTCTGAGCCTGTGGTTCGACATGATTTGACTGGCAAGGAGTTGTACCCCTCGTTTGTGGACCTCTATACGGGGTGGGGACAGAAGAAGGGAGAGCGCTCGGGTTGGGATGGCAAGCCCCATTATGACCGCGAAGACACAAAGGCCGCCATGGGATGGAACAGCGCATTGCACCCCGAACACCGTGCAGCGGAGACTTTTGTGCCCAGTGAAAAGGCCGCTAAACCGCACCTTCAAGGAGGGTTTGGCGCAGTGGTGACCCACAGCCAAGATGGCATCGTGAGGGGAACGGCGGCATTGGTGGCTTTGGGCAAGGACGCCAATGATGCGGTGTTGGAGCCTGCTGTAGCGGCATGGCACAGCTTTTCCAAAGGGACCTCCAAACAGAGTTACCCGAGTTCCTTGATGGGCAGCATTGCCCTTTTGCGCCAAACCTATTGCGATGCGGAGTGGTACAGTCAATACGACGCACCCGAAGAGCGGAACCTCTCATTGGAGGCTTTTTCTGCAGCTTCAGATTTGCCACACTTCTTTGCTGCTGGCAATTGGTTGGATGTCTTGCGCGCAGACAAAGTGGGCGACGAGTTCGGTGTGCAATATGCCTTCTTAGGTGGAGGCGAATCTTACCGTCGGCTGGATGAAATCAGCAAAACGGGGGGTGCGATGATCGTCCCTGTGGACTTCCCCGAGGCCATCGACGTGAGCGACCCTTATTTGACGCGTCTTGTTTCGCTGTCCGACATGAAGGATTGGGAATGGGCGCCCCACAACCCGGCCAAAGTGGCTGAGGCTGGGATTCCCATGGCCTTGACCATGAACGGGGTGGACAAAGGGGGTCAATTCTTGGCCAATGTGCGCAAGGCCGTGGCCCACGGATTGAGTGCGAACCAGGCCTTGGATGCGCTGACCCGTGTGCCGGCCGAGATGATCGGTGCTTCGGACAGGGTGGGCCGTTTGGCTGCTGGTTTGGAAGCCAACTTTCTGGTGACGGACGGGCCCATTTTTGATGAAGAGGGCACTTTGCATTGGAATGTGGTCCAGGGCGAGCCTTATGAGATCAAGCCTCTGGAAACTGTGGAGATCGCAGGACGGTACAGCTTGAACTTGGATGGTCGTGACCTGGTGTTGGAGATGAAGGATGGCGAAAAAGGGCCCAGTGGCCGTTGGTGGCTGGCGGCTACAGCAGAGGAAAACGTGGACTCATTGGCGGGCAAAGCCAAGGTCAGTTTAGACGGGCGTGACCTGGTGTTGCGCTTGATGGATGAAGCGGTGGGAACGTATCGCCTGGTGGGCAACGTTTACGAAGGCAGTCGCATCATTGACGGGCGCGGTGAGCGGCCCGATGGCGTTTGGATTGAATGGGCGGCGCTCCGCCAAGATGTGGATGCGTCACCGGCAGAGCCTGAAGGTGAAAAAGAAGGCACAGTGGAAGCGGAGGACAAGGCGGAAGAGGCCGACTTTGGACCTGGGCCTTTGCTCTATCCTTTCAGTGCTTATGGCCGCACGCAGCTGCCCGAGCAAGGCAGTTGGCACTTTGTGGGTGCGACGGTGTGGACCTGCGGTGAAGCAGGCAAAATTGAAGGGGGTGAGGTTATGGTGCACAAGGGCCGCATTGTCGCTGTGGGCAAAGACCTGGACCCCGCAGTGGTGTTTGGAAAGATGGCACCGTCATTGACACGGGTTGACGCTACTGGGAAACACATCACGCCGGGCATTCTCGATGAGCACACCCACATTGCGGCCAGCCGCGGAATCAATGAAGGAACGCAGGCCTCGAGCGCCGAGGTGAGCATTGGAACGGTGGTCAACAGTGAGGATGTCAACCTTTACCGGCACCTCGCCGGCGGAGTGACGGCGGGGCAGATTTTACACGGTTCGGCCAACCCAATCGGAGGTCAGAGCGGCATCATCAAGTACCGTTGGGGACAGACGCCGGATGAGATGTTGATCGAAGGCGCAGACCCCTTTATCAAGTTCGCTCTGGGCGAGAACGTAAAGCAATCGAATTGGGGCGATTATCAAACGGTGCGCTTTCCGCAAACCCGAATGGGCGTGGAGCAGGTGTACTATGATCACTTTCACCGTGCCCGTGAGTACGGCGAGGAATGGGACCGCTATGCTGCCCAGCGCAAGGCCACGCCGCGCCGGGTTTTGCGCAAGGGGGGAGGCCCCAAAAAACCGAGGAGGGACCTCGAGCTTGAGACGTTGCTTCAAATCTTGGAATCCGAGCGTTTTGTGACGTGTCACAGTTACCGCCAAGACGAGATCAACATGCTGATGCATGTGGCCGACTCCATGGGCTTCACATTGAACACATTCACCCACATTTTGGAGGGCTACAAGGTGGCCGACAAGATGGCCGAACACGGTGCAGGGGGGTCGAGTTTCAGCGATTGGTGGGCCTACAAATTCGAGGTCAAGGACGCCATTCCTTACAACGGGGCGCTGCTTTGGGAGAACGGTGTGGTGACAGCGTTCAATTCGGACGACCGAGAGATGGCCCGCCGCTTGAATCAGGAAGCTGCAAAAGCGTTCAAATACGGGGGAGTGCCGGAGGAGGAAGCGCTCAAGTTTGTAACGTTGAACCCCGCCAAATTGCTGCACTTAGACGACCGCATGGGTTCGTTGGAAGCCGGCAAGGATGCGGACCTGGTGGTATGGTCCGACAACCCGCTGAGTGTCTACGCCCAATGCGAGCAAACGTTCGTGGATGGCCGCCGCCTGTTTGACCTCGAGGACGACCGAGTGATGCGCGATGCAATCCGTTCGGAGCGCGCCCGCCTCATCCAGAAAATGTTGGACGCTCCTGGCGCCAACAAACGGAAACCGATGGAGCGGATTCCCCCCCATTACCATTGTGACACCATGACCGAGGAGAACCGATGAACCGCATTGTAACACTGAATTCCGTAGCCATGAGAGTTTCATTTTTCATCGCCATCATCGCCTGTGCGGGCGCAGCCATGGCCCAGCCCAACCTGACCCCGGGTGCCCCACAATCTGAGAGCATCCTTGTGGTCGGAGGAACGGCCCACTTGGGCACTGGAGAGGCCCTCGAAAATGCGGCCATTGGGTTTGAGGATGGCATCATCAATTTCGTGGGTGCTGCCCGTGAAGTAGACCGGAAACGCTACAACAGGGTGGTGGATTTTACGGGCATGCACGTTTATCCCGGCTTCATTGCGCCCAACAGCACGCTGGGGCTCATGGAAGTTGCTGCTGTTCGCGCATCACGCGACTATCAAGAAGTGGGCACCTTCAAGCCCAATGTGCGGAGTGTTATCGCTTACAATGCGGCCTCGGACATCACGCCTACGGTGAGAACGAATGGCGTTCTCATGGGGCAGATTACCCCACGCGGAGGGGTCATCGGCGGATCCAGTTCTGTGGTCCAATTCGACGCTTGGAATTGGGAAGATGCGGTCGTTCGTGCGGATGACGGGATCCACCTCTACTGGCCTTCGTCGCACCACAAGCATTATGAAGATGGACGGGCGCAATTGCGGAAGCGCAAGACTTACGACCAGAAGTTGCACGAAATCACGGACTTCTTCGCCCGCGCCCGCGCTTATGCCGCAGGCCAAACCGACAAGCGTGACCTGCGCATGGAGGCGATGCGCGGTTTGTTTGCCGAGGGTGAACGCAGTGCGCAAGGGGCGGCCACGTTGTTTGTTCACGCCAACGATGCCAAGCAAATTGCGGAAGTGATTCGCTTTAAGCGTGCCGAGGACCTCGACAGGGTGGTCTTGGTAGGGGGCGTCGACAGTTGGATGATGGCGGACCCCCTGCGCGAAAACGACATTGCTGTGATGCTGTTGCGCACCCATTCTGTGCCCCGCTTTGCAGAAGACGACATCGACCTCCCTTACAAGTTGCCCAAGCTCCTCGAAGACGAGGGGGTGGAGTACTGCTTGCAGGGCGAAGGCCGCATGGCGGAAATGAACACCCGGAACCTCCCGTTTTATGCGGGGACGGCCGTGGCATATGGACTGGAGTACGAGCAAGGGGTGCGCGCTTTGACCCTCTCTACAGCGAAGATCCTCGGCGTCGATGAAACGTGCGGGTCCCTCGAGAGGGGCAAGGATGCGACGCTTTTTATCTCAGCCGGGGACGCCTTGGACATGATGGGCAACGATGTGCGGCACGCTTGGATTCAAGGCCGCGATGTGGTCCTCGACAACAAGCAGATTCAGCTCTATGAGAAGTACAAAGCCAAGTACGACGCACAACGGGCCGCAGGAGACCGTTGAATCTGACAGGTCTAAAGTCCAGGAAAAAGGCCCACCATTTCGGTGGGCCTTTTTTGTTTGTGTTGGAATCGAAGAGAAGCTGGTGAGGCTGCCAGCAGGGCTCAGCTGTCCAGCCGTATGGGGGTGTCCCTGGGTGCTTGGACGCCATATTTGAACCGGATGTTCTTGCGTTCGCTGGGCTTTACCGTGATGTCCCATTCTACGCGTCCTGTGTCCTTGTCTAGTTTTCCGCCGCCGAGGTTTTCTGCCTTCACCTCCACATCTTCATCGTTGGACAGCGGGAGTTGGTCGTCGATGACAATGCGAATGGGTTGCTGCTTGCGGTTGTCGACCGTGATTTCCCATGTGCGCTCGAGCTCTCTCTTCCCTGTGATGATGTTGGATTTATTGTCGTGCCCCTTGAGTTTGCGCCGGACTTGAATGGAAGGGTCAGGTCCGAGAGACAGGCTGAGTGTGTCGGAAGCCAAATTGAGTGCCAGGGTGCTCTCCCCCACAAAATCGTCCTCGAAGTAGATGCGCAGCCGGCCACTGATGAGGTCGAGTTCTTCCCAGTCCATGATGTGGGCCATCAAATAAGCTTGGGCATCCAGTTTTGGGGTGGCTTGGTACAGAAATTCGGTGGGCACCTCCATGTCTTTGATGCGTACGGACTGCACAATGCCGTCTGATGCGATGGTGTATTTGGCCGCAATGTCGAACCGCGTTTGGGTGGGGGTGCTTTGCACGGTGACAGAAGCATAATCAAAAGCTTGGGCCGCCTTTTGAGCAGCGCGTTCTCGGCGACTTCCGAAGAGCGACCCACGTTCGGGTTCATCTTCAGCAGCGATGCCGTCTGCGTAAAAGGCCACTGAAACTTCGTCGAGCATTTCGATGGCGGGTGCCAATGCGACGTTCATCACACTGTTGGATACGGCGATGTTTTCCGCCACCATGCCCATGCTGGAGTAGCTGATGTTGCGGGCGTTCGTTGGCACGTCGATCATGTAGAAGCCGTTGATGTCCGTAACGGCATTTCTGCCGCCTGAAACGCTCACGGTGGCGCCTATGAGCGGCTGACCTTGAGCGTCATACAGTTGGCCGCGCACCTGGCGTACGGAGGGGTTGTATGACTGGGCTTTCAACCAATTGTTGGCTGCGGCAGCAGTAGAGGCTGCCGCCCCTTGGTGGCCTTGGTGGTTGGCATGCAAAAACCATGGCGTCAGGTTGGGTTTTGACCGGTTCCTGTTGGGTGTCCCAGTCGAAACGCTGAGGTTTACGCGCTTCCAATCCTCCCCGGTTTGTTGGCGCACCAAGGCGATGCTTTCGAGTTTGAGGGGTGCGGTAACGTTTTCAACGCGCGCGTTGTACGCCGGATCCCATCCGGCATCTTGCATCCAGTAACCAAAGCTGATTGTCCCACTTGTTTGGGAGGGGGCTTCCGTGTGAATCAGCATTTCGAGGTGGGTCTCGGTGCGGAGTTGTGGCAGGGCGCCCATGGCGAGGTCCAGTTTGGTGAGACTGGCTTGCATGTCGCCAATGCGTTGGTCTATGGCCTGTCTTTCTTTGAGCAATTCGATGCGCCTCAGGCGCATGAATTCGGTGGCCTTGATCAGGCGGTCAAGGTCCACGCCGCTGTCTTTGGGGGTGAACTGCGTGTGGGAGGCGAGGAGTTGCTCCTCCTTGTCGAGGATGGTGTACCAATGCTGCTCTTGTTGCATGTTGTGGTACAGGTCGTTGCGCTCCTTTTGGAGGCGTTCTCTTTTGGCTTGGCTTTCGGCGCCACTGAGGGTATCGGTGTGGTACCGGTGGGTGACCGACAAAATGGTGAAGTCGCCTGTGCCGGTGATGCGCACTTGGCTGGGGTCGATGGCGGTGGGCAAATTCTGGAAGACCAAGGTGGCGGTCCCTTCGGGCACGACGGTGCTGGCTGTGCGTTTGACTTGGGCCCCTTGTCGGTAAACCGTGACGTGGTCGATGCTGTGACGGACTTCTTTTTCGGCGTTTTCATTGGCCCTGGCCCCTGTAGAGAGGCTCAGCAGGACGAACATGGAGAGGATGGTGCGGGTGAGCATGGGCTTGAGGTTTTGACGTTCTCTACTCACGTTCCAAGACCCGTGCCAAAATTTCCGAACTTGGCATCATGCGACCTGTCCTTACCTGCTTGCCTCTCCTGTCCTTACTGGTGTTTGCACCCTTTGAAACTGCCGCTCAAAAAATATTTTCAGTGGAATATGAGGCCCGTGCCGATGTCAAAGTTTTTGTGGTGGATTACGAAAGCCGGGCGGACCTGCTGGTCTTCAAGGAGGATTTTGCGAGCCGTGCGGATGGCAACGAAGGCCGGTGGCATTTTGTGGAATACGAGAGCCGGGCCGACAAGAAGGTTTTCTTTGTCGACTATGCGTCCAGGGCTGACCTCAAGGTCTTCTTTGTGGATTACGAAAGCCGGGCTGGATGGAAAAACAAGTCCAAGCAGCATTTGCTTTACTGAGTGCAGGAGGGGGGTGGAATCAATAACCCAGTGCTTCACGCAGCCGGCTCATCGTAGTACGGGCCACTGCACCTGCTTTTTCTGCTCCTTTTTTGAGCTCAGAATCAATGGCGGGCAGGTCGGCCATGTAGCGGTTGTAGGTGTCGCGTTCTTCGGCAAAACCGTCGACCAATGCCTCGAGGAGGTCCTTTTTGGCGTGCCCCCAGCCGTAGCCTCCAGCACGGAGCTTTGCCGCCATGTCGGCCGCGTCACTTTCAGAAGCGATCAATTGGTAGAGCTGGTGCACCACTGAGCCGTCGGGATCCTTGGGGTCTTCAAGCGGCGTAGCGTCGGTAACGATCTGCTTGTTGATGGCTTTTTTCAGTGACTTTGCGTCTGCAAAGGGGTCCAAAATGTTGCCCTTTGACTTCGACATTTTCGCCCCGTCGGTGCCGGGGACGTACATCGTGGCCTCGTTGGTCAGAGCCTCGGGTTCGATCAGGACTTCGCGGCCCACTTTGTTGTTGATTCTCCCAGCCACATCGCGGGCCATCTCCAAATGTTGGAGCTGGTCTTTGCCCACAGGAACTTGGTTCGCATCATAGGCCAAGATGTCCGCGGCCATGAGCATGGGATAGGCGAAGAGCCCGGCATTCACGTCTTCGAGGCGGTCTGCTTTGTCCTTGAAACTGTGGGCCAAGGCCAGACGGCTGTAGGGATAAAAGCAGCTCAAATACCAAGCGAGCTCTGTGCATTGCGGCACATCACTCTGGCGGTAGAAGACGGTTTTGTTGGTGTCCAACCCACAGGCCAGCCATGCAGCGGCGACGGAATAGGTATTGGCCCGCAACGCTGCGCCGTCTTTGATTTGGGTCAGGCTGTGGAGATCGGCGATGAACAGAAAAGACTCATCTCCGGAGGTTTCCGCAAGTTGAATCGCTGGGCGAATGGCACCAAGAACGTTGCCCAAGTGGGGTGTTCCTGTGCTTTGAATGCCGGTCAAGATGCGTGCCATGTCTGCAAAAATACGTTGGACGGGTCCTTGTCACTTACAAATCCTACTCCGCCTCAAGCACGTGAAGCGCACCCCAACCGCGTCCTTTATAAAATGAAGCATATTTTACTTTGCCTTGCCTTTTGCTCGCCCCTCTTCTGCAACGCGCAAGCCTTGGAGATTGATTATCCCTACAATCCGGATTATGACGCGACAGGAGACATCGGAATCAATGATTTGCTTCCTGTTTTGACTTTGTTTACGCAACAATTTCAAGCCGAGGGAATCATGGTGGACACCTTGACGTTGGAAGGCGCATTTCTGATGATGATGGGTCAAATTGCCGCACTGCAACAGCAGGTAGAGACGTTGCAGGCGCAGGTCATCCCGGGTTTGTCGGACCACTTGAGTGTTGTGGACGATGAGACCCTTCTTGTGACGGGGGCGAACCTCCAGGTGGTCAATGGGAACGGCATCACATCCAGTGCGAATGGCGTTGGAAATGTCATCATTGGATACAATGAAGCCGATTCTGCAACCACTGAGCGTGGAGGCTCACACAACTTGGTTTTGGGGCGGTACAATCAGTACAGTTCGTTCAGCGGCATTGTGCACGGCCTGCGCAATTCGGTACTGAATGACGAGTCTGCTGTGATTGCAGGCTCAAACAACCTTGTGTCCGGTGTGCGCAGTGCAGTGATGGGGGGAGACCAGAACACAGCGTCAGGCAATAAGGTGGTGGCCATTGGTGGTGGAAACAACGAGGCCAAGGGGTCCATTGCCATTGCCTTGGGGGGCCAGGATAACACAGTGGACCTTGTGGGATCAGTGGCCATCGGAGGAAGAAGCAATCAGGCATTGGGGGGGTACTCTGTGCTTGTCGGTGGCGGCGACAACATTACCCGGGGCTATAAAAGTGTTTTGGCTGGGGGACAGAGCAATGAAACGTTGAATCAGGATGGCGTGAACGATCAGTTCTCTGCTGTTTTTGGAGGTCGCTTCAACAAGTGTGGTGACTACTGCGGGTCCATTGCGGGGGGAAACTCAAACACCCTGTTAACCGGGTTGAACGAATTTCCAAACTACTCTTCGCAGAGCAAGACCATTGTTGGGGGGACTTCCAACGTGAATGAAGCGTCGTCATACGCCACTATTTTGGGGGGCAGTGGCCTTCATTTAGCGCCGCGCGATACCGCCGATTATTTTGGAGGACAGGTGGGGTTTTACGGTCCAACAGGCGACGTGGGAATAGGGACCGCACCCGGAACGTTCGGTTCTGAGACGCCAAGGGTTTATTTGGGGAGCAGTGCCAACCCTCAATTCATTTTAACGGGGAACGCCCAAGAAGAGTGAGCCTCTTTGAGCGCAACACAAAAAACCCCGGGCTTTTTTGGCCCGGGGTTTTTTGTGTTGTGAAGCGTTTGCTGTGGTTCAGCAGAACTCATCGTAGGCAGCCTTCAGATGCTCGGCGAGCATGTCTGCGGTCCGTCCTTCGATGTGATGGCGCTCCACCATGTGGACCAGCTTGCCATCTTTGAAGAGGGCAACCGCCGGGCTGCTTGGTGGATAGGGCAGGGTGTGCTTGCGGACGCGCTCCACAGCTTCTACGTCAAAGCCAGCGAAAGCGGTGAGCAATTTGCTGGGGAGTTTGGCATTCTCGAGGGAAGCCTTGACGCCGGGGCGCATGGAGCCAGCGGCACAGCCACAGACGCTGTTGAGGACCACCACAGAGGTGCCTTCCTCTGCAAGGGCTGCATCAACGGCGTTGGCGTCCAGAAGTTGGGAGAAGCCGGCTTCGACGAGCTCGGCTTTCATGGGGTTGACTATTTCAGCGGGATACATGGTGCAAAGGTGAGGAAGCCAAAGCAATGATGTTTTCTAAGTTCTCCAAGAAATGAGAATCCTTTGGAATGACATTCATTCTAACCGCCCCGCTCTTGAACTGTCCTTACGTAAGCGAGCAACTCCTTGAGGTCTCTCATCTTGGATTCAAGAATATCGGGCCGTTGAATCTCAGCCTCACCATTGACTACAGTGCTGACTTCTGGATCTGCATAGCAATACGTACTGAACGTATTTGTGAATGCTTCTTCGATTTTGATGACAGATCCTAGCGCCAGGCAGACCTTGATGGTTTTGAGCTTATTCTCTTCACTTTCCGGATACAGGTTGATCAAGTACCAAAGGGCTTTCTTGAATTCCTTCCGTTCAAGTAGAAGCCCTGCCTCTTCCCAAGAGTAGGTGTCCGGGTAAATCTGCTGCCGATATAAACTGTCATCAAGCAATCGCGCGAATTCTTCATTTTCCACGATGGAATCCCCCTGTTGAATCAACCCCGGTTTCGAAAGCTCACCCAATGCCAACAACGTGGATATGACCTCTTGTTTTTGGGCGTCGGTCATAGCACTCGTAGAATCTTGTCCAACGAGGGTTAGGGGTAGATAGAAGAAGATCAGACCCAGAATGATGGGGACTCTACTGACTGCTGGATGAATCATTCATCTGTATTTGAAGTGAATTCCATCTTGTGGTCAATTCTTGCGACTGGCTCTGGAATAGGAACGGGTTAGGTTCTCGAGTGCTGACTCCAAGGATTGCAATCTTGCTTCAGTAGAATTCATGCGGCTTTCATAGCGTTGCAAAACGTTGAGGTAGTCTCCATTATGCATGCCGATGACCGTGTTGACCATATGGGGTCCTTGCTGATCTACAGATTCCCATGAACGGCCGACGGTGTTGTGAAAGTCCTCCAGAGTCATTTCTTCGGGGTGCACTGCAACTGCGTAGCCCAGTACGTTGCCCGTGCCCACGATATAGTCTCCTGATTCGACGGGCCCCATGGTTTTGACAGGGATTTGACCCATGAAGGCTACGTTGTTGCCGTTTTGCTCCTTCCCTTCTTCGGGGATGTTTCCGAGTACAATTGGCTTGGCAGATATGGCCATGACCTGCTCACAGTCTGCAAGATTGCGTGTGATGCGCCCGGCTTTGACGCCGACGACATCGCCCGCTTCAATGTGTTCCTTGGGGTCTTCGCGCTCCAGCCATTCGGCGTAGTCGCCATTCCCTGAGCTGTATGAGACACCAATGGCAACATATGCTTTGGCGATTGCAGTAGTCTGCTTCTTTACTTCAGCGGGAATACCTGCTTTGTCCAACTTGCGGAAGGTCGCGTAGAGGTTGTACAAGAAAACGGGGTCCAAGTAAGCTGTGGCCCATTCTTCAACGGATTGCGCTGTGATGGCCCCCATTTTCCAACCCTCCTCATCCGCAAATTGTATGAATGCATTCTCCTTCTTTAAGGGATCCATATCGAATTCCCAATCACCAAGGTTCAGATAGTCTAAACCTGAAAAAGGAGAATCATCCAAACCTAGAGCCTCGCATAGTGCCGAAGTCCCCTCTTCGAGATAATTGAATGTAATAACCGGAGCGATACTATTACAACCGTCACTACTTCCAACAATGTCATCATCGCATTGATATATCCAGTCATCATCAAGAGCTCCTACTATTCCATCAACTTCCTCGACAATGAAATCGAGGGGTGCAAATATTAAGTTTACAATGGCCTGAAGCCCTTGTTCAAGTAGGTTATCCACGGTAGGAGCAATTCCTTTAACCAGAGCACAAGCTCCATTTGCAATGCTTGCTAAGTACTCTTCTAATTCATCTTCGTCGGTTGGGAAGGCGAGATTTGCAATCCAATCGTCGTCGATGGAGTTGATTTGTCCAGTGATGAGCTTTTTCATGTTTTCCAAATCACCGGCCGTTACTGTTCCGACGTAGGTTTTGGCAGCGGTGTTGGCGATTTGGGCGGCGTTGTTTTTTTTGGTTGCGCCCTTGCCTAATTGAATGAGTATTCCGTCCCCTGGTCCGTCATTGTTGTTTTGAAAAGTGGCGATGAAACCGGTGTCTGTTTTTGTGACATTGAGGTCATCATGAAGCTGGGTTACTCCTTGAACATCTAGATCTTGGCCGATGCTGGTGTTGTTGGAGACGTCGAGGTCGTTGCCGATGCTGGTGTTGTTGGAGACGTCGAGGTCGTTGCCGATGCTGCTGTTATTGGAGACGTCGAGGTCGTTGCCGATGCTGGTGTTGTTGGAGACGTCAAGGTCGTTGCCGATGCTGGTGTTGTTGGAGACGTCGAGGTCGTTGCCGATGCTGGTGTTGTTTCCCACTTCGAGGTTGTTGCCGATCGACAAATCAGAATCAATGGAGACTTCACCGGTTGCGAGGATGCGGAGTCTTTCTTGCGAGTCTGTGATGATGGACAGGTCTGCAGCGTCAGATGTACCCAAGAAATCTTCACTGGGGTCGGTATTGGCGTTGCCGAAGGTGTGCCAGTTGTTGGAGTTGGATCCACCGGGTCCCCGGTCTTCCTCACTTGCAATACGAGAAGCTGAAAGCGCATGAAGCGCGTAGGGTACGGAAAGAAGGGGGCTGTTGCTGACGGGGATGAGCTCACCTGAATTCTCGCTGTCCAAAGCGACCTCAATCCACATGCTTTGTGATGACCAAGGGGTGTTGTCAAATTCACCAACCCGCGGGGTTCCCTTTCCTATGGTCACACTGAACAGGCCTAGGTCGTCCGTGGTGACTTGGTGATACTCAGAGTAGTGGTCCGTCCTGATGTCGGATTCGTTTTCGAAAAAGTACAGGGTGAACTGGATTCCAATGGTGCGGTCTGCGATCAGGCTTCCATCGAGGTTGCGCGCAGCAGCTTGATATGGGATTCCCTGTAGGCTTTGCTGTGACCAGCTCGTAGGTTGTATCAGGCAAACCGAGAGAAAGAGGAGAAAGAGGTTTTTCATGATCTTGGTAATGAGGGTCTCAGTGGGACTTGACGATTTGATAGGTTTTTTGGTTCAGGCCCTCACCCTCGCTCAGGGTGAGGAGGTATATGCCCGGGGAGCTTGAACTCATGTCCAATACATGTCTATGGGTCGAGGGCGGCAACACAAAGGATTGAAGGGCCTTGCCCTCTGAATTGCGCAGGGTGCCCTTCAATGCTGTGACAGCAGCACCTTGAAGCTCGATGCAGACTTCATTTTGAACGGGGTTGGGAAACACACTGATTTCAATCCAACCTGAAGGAGGGTTTTCCTCCATGACCTCGGAAACAGCGATGCGAGGTTGTTGGAAACCCTCTGTGATTTGGATGGAGCCTGCTGAGCCCTGTGAAGTGCAGGCTTCTCCGATGGTCCAAGAAAGGGTGATGTTGTCAATGGAATTAGATCCATGATTGCTATTGAATACTTGCTGGGCAATCGCATTGTCGTGCAAAAGCAAGGAGCCAAAAGTGATGAGGGCAGAGGTAAAGAAGGAGTGATTCATTTGGATTGTGCCACACCTCTTTCCTTTGAAATTGCGCATGCACGGGGTGCAGGGCGACTTTGAAGGATTGGGTGTCACGCCTCACTAAACAAGGTTTTTCACATCCTCAGGCTTGTAGGCCAATTCCGAGTCAAGGGATAATTCGACCACTGTTCAACTTGTGAATCGTTCATGACGGGTGCCGCACCCCATGGTGGTTGGGAACCCAGCCCAAATCTAAAATTTGGCCTCTTGAACGGGAATAGTGTAATAGGTAGTCGCGCGGAGTAAGATTGGTCTTACTCCTTTCGTTGCGTTGGAATTAGGAGTCAATTCACCCCTTTTCCTTCAGAGCCAATTCGATTTGTAGCTCGTCCAATTGTGTCTGGTCGATGATCGAAGGAGAGTCGATCATGACGTCGCGGCCTTGGTTGTTCTTGGGGAACGCGATGAAGTCGCGGATGGTATTCACCCCGCCGAGCATGGAGCACAAACGGTCGAAGCCAAGGGCGAGTCCACCGTGCGGCGGCGCTCCGTAGCGGAAGGCATTCATCAAGAATCCAAACTGCGCTTCAGCTTCTTCCGGACTAAACCCGAGCAGGTCAAACATGCGGGCCTGGACGTCTTTGTCGTGAATCCGAATGGAACCGCCGCCGATTTCTACGCCGTTGATCACCATGTCGTAAGCGTTGGCGCGGACCGCACCTGGGTCTGAATCCAGGATGTCCATGTGCTCGGGCTTGGGCGAGGTGAAAGGATGGTGCATCGCGTGGTAGCGCTCGGAGTCTTCGTCCCACTCCAAAAGGGGGAAGTCCACCACCCAGAGAGGCTTGAAGTCGAAGGGATCGCGCAGGCCCATTTCGGAGCCCATGTGCAAGCGCAATTCGGCGAGTTGCTTCCGGGTGGCATCGAGTCCGCCGCAGAGCACGAGCATCAGGTCTCCGGACTTTGCGCCGGTGTGTGCTGCCCATTTGGCCAAGGCGTCTTGGTCGTAGAACTTGTCGACGCTGGACTTGAAGGTGCCGTCTTCGTTGACCTTGCAGTATACCAAGCCTCGGGCGCCAATTTGTGGGCGCTTGACCCAATCGGTGAGGCCGTCGAGCTGCTTGCGTGTGAAGCTGGCGGCGCCGGGAACCACGATGCCCAGCACGGCTTCGGCGCTGTCAAACACATTGAAGCCTTGATTTTGGGTCACAGGAGCCATGTCTTGGAACTCCATTCCGAAGCGGATGTCGGGTTTGTCGATGCCATACTTCTCCATGGCGTCGTCGTAGGTCATGCGTGGGAAGTCCCCAATTTCGCGGTCGAGCACCGTGGTAAAGAGGTGCCGAACGAGCCCTTCGAACGTGTTGAGGATGTCCTCTTGTTCCACAAAGCTCATCTCGCAGTCCACTTGCGTGAACTCGGGCTGGCGGTCGGCGCGCAGGTCCTCGTCGCGGAAGCACTTGACAATCTGGTAGTACTTGTCGATGCCGCTCACCATCAGCAGTTGCTTAAAGGTCTGCGGGCTTTGCGGCAAGGCGTAGAACTGGCCGGGGTTCATGCGGCTGGGCACCACAAAGTCGCGGGCACCCTCAGGGGTAGACTTGATGAGCACGGGCGTCTCGACGTCGATGAAATCGATGCTGTCGAGGTACTTCCGGGTCTCGATGTTGATGCGGTGGCGGAGCAACAGATTGCGCTGGACCGGTCCGCGGCGCAAATCGAGGTAGCGGTATTGCATCCTCAGATCGTCTCCTCCATCGGTGCTGTCCTCGATGGTAAACGGCGGTGTATCAGCCGCATTGAGGATGGTCAGGCCGGTGATTTCGATTTCGATTTCACCGGTTGGAATCTGCTTGTTTTTGGATTCGCGTTCGCACACGGTGCCCACGGCTTGGACCACAAACTCCCGACCGAGTTTGCGCGCCTGCATGCACAGCTCGGCGTTGGTGTCCATGTTAAAGGCGAGCTGCGTGATGCCGTAGCGGTCGCGGAGGTCGACAAAGGTCATTCCGCCGAGGTCGCGGGCGCGTTGGACCCAGCCGCTTAAGGTGACGGTCTGGCCGATGTGGTCGGGGCGAAGTTCGCCGCAGGTATGGGATCGAAGCATGGCGATGGTGGCGTCAGGATAGATCCTGAACTGCGCCGCAAAGGTAAGTCCCGCCTGTTGGCAGTTCTAGAAGGTCGCGGGCGGTGTGCACAGTGAATTGGTTGCCACTTGCGCTGTAGTTTCGAAACATGGCATCAGAGGACAAAAATCCAGTGGAACACCTTGAGGCGATGAAAGCCGAAGCCCGCATGGGCGGTGGAGAGAAACGCATTGAGGCCCAGCATGGAAAGGGCAAATTGACAGCGCGTGAGCGCATTGCGTTGCTGGTTGACGAGGGCTCTTTTGAGGAGCTGGGCATGTTGGTGACCCACAGATCCAACCTTTTTGGGCTCGACAAACAACAGTTCTTAGGGGACGGTGTCGTGACTGGATATGGAAAAGTGAATGGCCGCTTGGTCTATGTATTTAGTCAGGATTTTACCGTGTTGGGAGGCTCTTTGGCCGAAGCGCATGCGGAGAAAATTTGTCGGGTAATGGACTTGGCTTTGGACAATGGAGCCCCGGTCATTGGTCTGAACGATTCTGGCGGTGCGCGCATTCAGGAAGGGGTGGTCAGTTTGGGTGGATATGCCGACATATTCCACCGCAATGTGCAGGCCAGCGGTGTGGTTCCTCAGATCAGTGCCATCCTCGGACCCTGCGCTGGCGGTGCTGTATACAGTCCCGCACTGACCGATTTCATTTTGATGACCGAAGGAAGCAGTTACATGTTTGTGACAGGGCCTAACGTCGTGAAAACCGTGACCCACGAGGAGGTAACAGCAGAGGAGTTGGGGGGTGCCAGGACACACGCCAGCAAGAGTGGTGTGGCCCACCTCACCGCTCCCAACGAGGTGGCAGCCATAGACCGCATCAAGGACTTGCTCAGTTTCTTGCCTCAGAACTGTGAGGAGGTTCCGGCCTCATTGCCGTATTCCGGGAGCGATGAATCGCGGCCCAAATTGAACAGCATCATTCCGGAAAGTGCCCAGCAGCCCTATGACATGAGGGACGTGATCAAGGAGCTGGTCGATGGTGGAGGTTTCTTCGAGATACAGCCAGATTTTGCGGCCAACATAGTGGTGGGCTTTGCCCGCCTTGGTGGCCGGTCGATTGGCATTGTAGCCAACCAGCCTGCGGTGCTCGCAGGGGTTCTGGACATTGGTGCTTCGACCAAGGCCGCGCGTTTTGTGCGGACTTGTGACGCCTTTAACGTGCCATTGTTGGTGCTGGAGGATGTGCCTGGATTCTTACCTGGTACGGACCAAGAATGGAATGGCATCATCACCAACGGAGCCAAGCTCTTGTACGCTTTCAGTGAAGCGACTGTGCCGCGCATCACCGTCATTACCCGCAAGGCTTACGGGGGGGCTTACGACGTGATGAACTCCAAGCACATTGGGGCTGATTTGAACTTTGCCTGGCCCACTTCAGAGATTGCGGTTATGGGCGCCAAGGGTGCGGCAGAGATCATTTTCCGCAAAGAAATTTCCGCATCTGATGATCCTGCGGCCAAGCTCGCCGAGAAGGAGGCGGAGTATGCGGATTTGTTTGCTCACCCCTATCGGGCGGCAGCCCGGGGCTATGTCGACGAGGTGATTTTGCCCTCCAACACCCGCACCCGCTTGCTCAAAGGATTTGCCATGCTGGAAAATAAAACCGTGAGGCGCCCGAGGCGGAAGCACGGCAACCTTCCACTCTAAGCCCAAGGCGAGGGGGGATTTTTGGCAACATTCCTGATGCTCATCGGTTAACTTGGTCCCATACAAACGCAAGAAAATGCTTCGCAAAATGACCCTCGCCGCCTTCGTGTGCGGCATGATGATGACGACGTCGGCCCAGTCGACTGAACTCAACGAGCTGAACCCCGGAGACAAGGCGCCATCAGCAGACATGAAAATGACCAACATTGACGGTCAGCAGTGGAGCTTGGTTGACGTGGCTGGTGAGAACGGCCTGTTGGTCATGTTCAGCTGCAATACTTGCCCCTTTGTGGTGGGCCGTGAAGGCCGCAGCGAAGGCTGGGAAGGCCGCTACAATCAGGTGGCAGGCATGGCCAGGGAGCAAGGCATTGGAACGGTCTTGGTCAACTCCAACGAAGCCAAGCGCAAGGGAGACGACAGCATGGAGCAGATGAAGCTGCACGCCATGGAGGCTGGTTACATCATGCCTTACCTGGTCGACAACGGGCACAAGTTGGCCGATGCTTTCGGTGCACGGACAACCCCGCATGTGTACCTGTTTGACAACGACTTCCGCTTGGTTTACCGCGGTGCCATTGACGACAACGTCAATTCTGCCGAAGAAGTCAAAGAGACGTACCTGCAGGATGCCATGTCCCGCATGGCGGAGGGAAAGAAGGTCAAGCCTGCTGTGACAAAGGCGATTGGCTGCTCCATCAAGCGGGTGAGCTAAACCCCCCGTTCACTTCATGAAAAAAGCCGCTCCCAATGGGGGCGGCTTTTTTTCTGGCTTTATGCGAAGAGAAAGGGTCAATCAGATGACCAGCAAGGCATCGCCGTAAGCGTGCATGCGGTACTTCTCCTTCATGGCCGTTTGGTAGGCCTCCATGATCAAGTCGTACCCACCAAAAGCGGCGGTGAGCATCAACAGTGTGGATTGAGGCGTGTGGAAGTTGGTGATCAAGGCATCGGCCAACTTGAACTTGTATGGCGGAAAGATGAACCGAGAGGTCCAACCGTCATAGGTCTTCAATTGGCGGAAGGTGCTGTGCGTAGACTCCATGGCACGCACCACGGAAGTGCCTACAGCGACCACTTTGCCTCCGCGCTCGATGCTCTTGTTGACGGTGCTCACGCAATCCGCCGGGATGATCAATTGCTCGGAGTCCACCTTGTGCTTGGTCAAGTCCTCGACTTCGACTTCGCGGAAAGTGCCCAGACCGATGTGGAGGGTCAGAAATGCGGTGTCGATGCCTTTGATTTCGAAGCGCTTCATGAGCTGCTTGCTCATGTGCAGGCCGGCAGTGGGAACGGCGACCGCACCTTCTTGCTTGGCATAGATCGTCTGAAAACGTTCTGCGTCTTCGGGTTCGACAGGGCGGTCGATGTACTTGGGAAGCGGGGTCTCGCCAAGGGAGAAAATCTTTTGGCGGAATTCCTCGTGGGTCCCGTCAAACAAGAAGCGCAGCGTGCGGCCTCGGCTGGTGGTGTTGTCGATGACTTCTGCAACGAGGTCCTCGTCTTCGCCGAAATACAGCTTGTTTCCGATCCTGATCTTGCGCGCAGGGTCAACCAAAACATCCCAAAGCAGGGACTCACGGTTGAGCTCCCGCAAGAGGAACACTTCGATGACCGCTCCGGTCTTTTCCTTGTTTCCGTACATCCGGGCAGGGAAGACCCGGGTGTCGTTCATGACCATCACATCTCCTTCGTCGAAGTAGTCGATGAGGTCACTGAACTTCTTGTGTTCGATGGTGCCAGCTTCTCTGTTCACGACCATCATCCGGCTTTCGTCCCGGTTGTCAAGCGGGTACTGGGCGATGAGTTCCTTTGGAACGTCGAACTTGAATTGGCTGAGTTTCATGCGCTCTACGCTCATGTCGGCAGGGTTTTCAGGGGCGGGCGAAGTTAGTCAAAGCCTCGCCGGGGTTCAAGCTTCTCGCAGAAAGGAAGTGCACAAGGTTCAACCGGGTGTTGGAACAGGGGCTGGAAGGGCAGAAATTCGGGACTCAAATTCTTCGATAGACCAGCATTCATCGAGCTTGAACGCACCACTTGCGGTGCGCCGAAGCGCCGAGAGGTGGGCGCCACAACCGGTGACTTTGCCCATGTCTCGGGCAAAAGACCGGATGTAAGTTCCTTTTGAGCAGAGGATGTCAAACGTCATGGTGGGGTTTTCCCACCCCGTTACGTCGAACCGGTGGACTTTGACGGCTACGGGACTCAGGCCGATGTCTTTTCCTTTGCGGGCGGCGATGTATGCTTTTTGTCCGCCCACTTTTTTGGCGCTGAAATTGGGAGGGAGTTGGTCAATTTCGCCGGTGAACTCCAAGGCGTGTTCGCGCAGGGATTCAAGATTGAGCCCATCTGTGGGTCCTACCGGAATGAGGGGCATCTCCAGGTCGTGGCTGTCCGTGTTGGCCCCAAAAGTGAAGTGGCCGTCGTAAGCCTTGTCCTCTGCACTGAGCTCTGCAATGCGTTTGGTCATGCGTCCTGTGCACAAGACCAGGACACCGGTGGCCAAGGGGTCGAGGGTGCCCGCGTGGCCCACCTTGATCTTCTTGAAGTTGCCGCCGCGTCGGATCAAATGGCGCACTTTGTTGACCACGTCAAAAGAGGTCCATTCTCGTGGCTTGTCGATGAGCAAGACTTGACCTTGAAGAAAGTCATCCCACGATTGAAAACTGTGTACGGGCCATCCTTGCATGCTGCGAAGGTCGGCACGTTGACGGTCAATGGTTCTATCCGAGCTTTCTTGTGAGAGGATGAGCGGTTTGGGCAGTCCATGGGCGCATTTTGGCAGCGTGTGGCGCCTGGTTTGGAATGGAGGGGTGGCCCATGAATGGGGCTTAGGGGCCGGGTTTTTCTGAAAAATGTGTCCAGAGAGGGCCATGCGCGGCGAACCCAAGGGAGGGGTGACGGTTATCTTCGTGCGCCCCATGACCCTACAGGATCTCCTCGACTTTTATGACCACGATGCCCGGACCGGCAGTGTAGTCAATGCCTTGTCTTCGGCGGGAACAAAAGTCGAGGCGCGTGGCTTGGTTGGCTCAGCCCGGGCCTTCTTGGCGGCGCAGGCCATCAAGCGCAATGGTGGGGACCACCTTTTCTTGCTCGAAGACAAGGAGCGCGCTGCTTACTTTATGAATGACCTCGAAAATCTCCTTGGTCAGGGTGGACATCAGGTGTTGTTCTATCCCCGCAGTGCGAGGATCCCATACCAAGAAGAGGGCACGGACAACGCCAACGTGGCCATGCGTGCGGAGGTGATGAGCAAGTTGAGCGCCCTTCGCGGAAAGGTGTGTATCGTCAGTTTTCCCGAGGCGGTGGCAGAACAGGTTACCACCCGCAAGGAGCTCAAGCGCAACACCTACACCATCAAGCGGGGTGACCGAATCAGCCAGGACTTTTTAGACGACATCCTGATTGACTACGGTTTCGAAAAAGTCGATTACGTCTATGAGCCGGGCCAGTATGCCATCCGAGGAGGCATTGTGGACATATTCAGCTTTGCCTTTGACCATCCCTATCGGATTGAGCTCTTTGGTGATGAGGTGGATGGCATCCGCAAATTCGACCCAGCCGATCAGTTGAGTGTTGGCAAGATGGACCGTGCGGTCATCGTACCTGACGTGGGGGATCAGATGCTCAAGGAAGAGCGCGAGCCCTTCTTGGATTTCTTGGGTGAAGGCTGTACGGTTTGGACTTGGGATGTGCGCGGTGTGGTGGACCAGCTCGACAAGGAAGTCGACAAAGCCCAGACGTTTTATGACCGCAGGACCGGACAAACGGATGCGTTGCGACCCGGTGAGATGTACACCACAGGGTTGCGGTTTGAGCGCAGGTTGGCCGTTCACTGTGTTGTGGAGTTTGGCGGAGCGGGGAGTTTTACCGACCGCACCGTGGTGGACTTTGGGCAAAAGGACCAGCCTGGTTTCAACAAGAACTTTGACTTGCTGGCCGAGCACTTGAAGCACCGCCACCAGGATGGGTTTGCCACGTTTGTGGTAGCGGGACAGGGCACACAGCTGGAGCGTCTGCACGACATTTTTGCCGATCGGGGCGATGAGGTCAAATACACCCCCATCCCTGCTGAATTGAGCGAGGGCTTTGTGGACGTAGGACTCAAGCTGGCCATTTACACCGACCACCAGATTTTTGAGCGCTACCACCGGTTCCGCCTCAAAGACGGATTTAAAAAGAACAAACAGGCGCTGACCATCAAGGAATTGATGAGCCTAGAGCCTGGCGATTTTGTGGTCCACATTGACCATGGCATCGGTGAGTTTAGTGGCCTTCAAAAGGTCGATGTCGGGGGCAAGGAGCAAGAGGCCATCCGGCTCAAATACAAAGGGGGCGACATCCTCTATGTGAGCGTTCACTCGCTGCATCGGATCTCGAAGTTCACCGGAAAGGAGGGCATGCCGCCTAAGGTGCACAAGCTGGGATCTTCCGCTTGGGCAGCGACCAAAAGCAAAACCAAAAAACGCGTCAAGGAAATCGCATTTGACCTTCTGAAACTCTATGCCAAGCGCAGGGCTTCCAAAGGGTTTGCTTACACCCCGGACACCTATCTCCAAACCGAATTGGAGGCGAGCTTTATGTACCAGGACACGCCCGACCAGCTCACAGCGACGGAGGCGGTGAAGGAGGACATGGAAAAGGAGGTGCCCATGGACCGCTTGGTTTGCGGCGACGTCGGTTTCGGAAAAACAGAAATCGCCATTCGCGCTGCATTCAAGGCGGCTACCGATGGCAAACAGGTGGCCGTGTTGGTGCCGACGACCATTTTGTCGATGCAGCACTTCCGCAGTTTTTCGAGGCGGCTCAAAGACTTCCCGGTCACAGTGGACTATGTGAACCGCTTCAAGACGGGCAAGAAGATGACCGAAACCGTCAAGGCTTTGGAGGCGGGTGAAATCGACATATTGATTGGCACCCATGCGATCGTCGGCAAGCGGATCAAGTGGAAGGACCTCGGGCTGCTGGTCATCGATGAAGAGCAGAAGTTTGGTG
>ENA-OREB01000105-OREB01000105.1-marine-metagenome-genome-assembly--contig:-NODE-105-length-43603-cov-4.103019_pt1 | contig 43603 bp, 33 predicted proteins | sample MGYA00248625_ERZ508552 | MGnify/ENA primary metagenome ERZ508552 (study PRJEB26219, sample SAMN06267888) | marine metagenome | isolation source: Monterey Bay, California, USA | place: USA:Monterey Bay...
CTGCTGGTGCTTCACTTTCCTCGATCAGGTCAAGGGCCTCGTCCATTTTGGTCATGGCCTCTTCGTCCCGCTTCACGCCCAGGTCCTCATTGGCGCTTTCAATCTTGCTCATGAGGTTGTCGATGAGGTTCTGTCCCTCCGTGGTCAAAGAGCTGCCAGCCGTCTCCTGATACTCCTCGAGGTAAGCCTCAATGGTGGCGATGTCATACTCTACATAATCGAGCTTGTCCTTGACGTTGCCTTCACTGTCCAGCAACTTGGTAGAGAAAACGTTTCCTCTAAATGGGCGGAATTCCTGAGCGTCTTGAAGGGTACCAGGACGGTAGACATCCATAACCCACTCGCTGACATTGCCCGCCATGTTGTAGAGGCCATAGTCATTGGGGGCGTAGGAGTAAACCGGCGCTGTAACGTCAGCATTGTCGTTCAAAGCCCCTGCAACACCCATGTAGTCACCGCGTGCGCGCACAAAGTTGGCGTTGATCTCGCCGTAGAACTTGCCACGGCTGTCGTCGTTACGGACATAGTGTCCATCCCAGGGGTAGGTCCTGCGGCTGGTGATCAACTCCTCGCCACTGTTTCCGATGAGTGACAAAGCGGCGTACTCCCATTCTGCTTCGGTAGGCAGGCGATAGTCTGGCAGCAATATGCCATCGGTCATCGCCACATTCCGATAACCAACACCATTGGGTCGCAGGTCCTTGATGCCGTCGGCTGCTTTTGCCGCTTCTTCATACTGACCGTCGAGGTAAGCTTCCGTACTGAAAAAGCTGTCGTCAACTTGGCCCGTGGGGTTGTGAACCAAGAATCCTTCCCGGACCATGATTTGCTCATTCACCCGGTCGGTCCTCCACTTACAGAACTCGTTGGCCTGCAACCAAGAGACACCCACAACAGGGTAATCCCTGTAGGCAGGGTGGCGCAAGTAGTAGTCTACATAAGGCTCGTTGTAGGCCCGGGGATCCCGCCACACGAGGGTGTCGGGCTTGGCGCGGTCTACAATTTCTGGGAACCCGTCGCCGTAGACACGATTCAACCAGAAGAGGTATTCCAGCCAATAGTAATTGGTGACCTCCGCCTCATCCATGTAGAATGAGCTGACCGTGACCCGGCGTGGAATGTTGTCCCAAGCACCGGTGAGGTCGTCTTCGACCTGACCCATTGTGAAGGTTCCACCTTCCACAAAAACGAGGCCTGGACCTGTTTCTTGGCCGATGTAAGGGAGTTGCTGAAATCCGCCGTTTTCAGAGTCGTTGTAAGCCCAGCCTGTGGAGCCAGAAGCAGGCCCTTGGCAGGAAGAGAACAACGAAGCCACAGCAAATGCTGTGAGCGAAGTCAGGAGGATGAAATGGAGCTTTTGCATCGCTTTCTATATGAGTTTCCTTGCAGGGAATGGATTAGAATCCCGGGCAGGGTGGGCTGCGGAATTTGATCCGTTTGGATCGGCAGTCGAAGTTCAAGGACATGCTGACCTCATGTGACCCGCCAGTTGCAGGAGTGAGGTCGGACACGGTCACATCGTAGCTGTATCCAAACTTGATGACATCGGATTGCACTCCCAACGTAACGATAAACGCGTCCCGATATTGGGTGCCGAGGATTCCGCGGTACCAAATTCCACCTACAATCGGGCCTTTGCTGACATAGCCACCGAAATTGAGCTGTTGGAATTCGCCTTGGCGGCGGTACAGGATGTTGGGGGAAATAAAGGCGCTGGCATAGCGGGCATCCCCGTCGAGCGGGAGCAGCGCTCCAAAGTGAGCAGTCAGCTTCATCGGCAGACGGCTTACCCCTACGACGAGGCTTTCATTGGGCTCGTTCAAGTGGTGGGCAGCAAATCCGAAGTAGACTTTTTTGCTGAAGCCGACAATGCCCGCACTGAAGTCAACTTGGCTGACTTGTCCTCCCCGGGGTTTGTCTTGGGACTCGTAGATGAAACCTTTCCGAGGATCAATCATGTCGCCAAACGTCAACTGACTCCAATCGAGGGCCTTCTGGAAATAGGTAGCCTCGAATCCGGCTTTGATCGAAAATTTACGGCTGATGGCTTGCTGATAGCTGTAGATTCCACTGATTCGGGTGGTGCTCAACGTGCCTCTTCCGGCCCGGTCATTCATGACGACAAAGCCAAGACCACCTGAAATACTCGGGATGTGTTGGTCGTATGCCGCCGCTGAAGTGACATAATTTCCGCTCATCGCCGGCCACTGATTCCGGTAGTTCATCACAAATCGCGGGCAACGTGCCGCGCCAGCAAAAGCGGGGTTCAAATAGACCGGGTTTGAATAGAATTGCGTGAATTCCGGGTCTTGGGCCGATGCTTTTTCCGGTGCAAACGTGCCAAGGCACGCCATTAGTAGCGCTATGGCCGGGAGGCCAAAAACGCGGGATGCCGCGGAGTATAGGGGCTGTTGGAGCTTCATGGCCGTGCAGTTTCCTGAGACACAAGTCTCGTGTATAAGATCGTGAAAATTACAAACTTGTGGGAATTGCCGAACATCTTTGCTTCGAAGCAACAAACAGAGCTGTTTTGACGTTGTTCGAGCAAGAATTTTCGACCACCCCCATGACCCAAACGATGCAGCAACAGAAACCGTTGCCTTGGATGGAATCAAAGCCATGTCATTTCCTGTTACGGGTGTCATGTGTTTTAGGTTTCCTCATTACGTTAAGCGGGGGCGCCTCTGCCCAGTTTACTTACGATTGGCCTGAGCACAGTGCACTCTCGGAAGGGCAGTGGTTCAAATTGGCCACCGTGCGCACCGGATTTCACAAAGTCGACGTGAATGTGATGTCCAGCCTCGGTTTGAATCCCGGGGATGTGGACCCCAGTCAGCTCAACCTTTACGGCCATGGCGGAGATGCGTTGCCCATTGACAATGCCTTGCCCCGGCCCTTGGATTTGGTGCCTGTTCCCATCGAGATGGTCGATGATGGCGACGGCCAGTTTGACGGCAATGACCATTTTGTCTTCATGGGCAATGGTCCCGAACAATGGAATTTCGATGAGGTCACCGGGAAATGGCGCCATGCGCTCAATCCTTGGTCAGATACCGCTTGGTATTACCTCCGTGTAGATGACGCCGTTCCGGTAAGGGTCACCAGTGCGCCAACCATCAGTGGAGACATCGATACGGTCCTTGTCGAAACGGATTTCCACCTGTTCCACGAATTGGAGCAGAGCACGATCATCCGCTCAGGCCGCAATTTTTTTGGCGAAATCTTTGATCAGAATCCAACCCACACCATACCCTTTCAGGTTCCAGATGTGGTGTCCAAAACAGCCCAGCTCGAAGTCAAGCTCATGGGCCGTTCTGTCGGTGCAGTGAGTCCCTACACGGTCTCTTTGGGTGACAGCAGTTGGACGATCACCCCTTCGGTAACCGGGTCGCAATCCCACGTCCCGCAAGCTCAAGTGGGAAGCGGTTTGTGGAGTTGGACGCCTTCTTCGGAAGTGGTGCAAGTGGGCATCACCTTGGATGCACAAGTGGCCGACGCCAAAGGGTGGTTGGATTACGTCCGTTTGATTGGAACACGCCAGGCGTCGATGTCAGGCTCGACCCAGCAAGAATTCATGCGCGCAGAGGTTGTAGCACCGGGACTCATCACTGAGTGGTCGGTGGCTGAAGCCCAATCTGTTCAACGGATTTGGGACGTAACCGATCCACAAGCTCCCGTAGCGGTGCCGTTTACTGTGGACGAAGGCAATGCGCGCTTTAGGGTGACAAGTGATGCCTTGCGGGCTTTCAGGGCTGGAACCGGCTCAGGATTCTACACACCAACCCCCATTGGTCCCGTTCAGAACACAGATGTTCACGGCATCCCTCAGGTCGACTTGGTGGTGATTACGCCGCCTGCCCTGCGCGAAGCCGCCGACAGCTTGGCTGGCATTCACTTCGCAGAGGGATTGAGCGTGGCGGTATTGGAGCCGTCGTTCATTTACGATTGCTTCAGTTCTGGAAGGGTCGATCCTACGGCATTTAAAATGCTCATGAAAATGCTCTACGATCGTGCGGAGGGCAATCCCAATTTGCAGCCGAGGTACCTGCAGCTGTTCGGGGATGGCACTTATCTCAACCGCAATTTGGCGCGCGAAGGCAACCTGCTGGTCTCATTTCAAAGCGCCCAAAGCCATACGCCTACGCAGAGTTACGTCACCGATGACTATTTCGGTTTCTTATCGGACATGGCGTCAGAGCGATTGACGGACACTTTGGCGATTGGCGTCGGCCGCATACCAGCGAGCAGCTTGTCAGAAGCGTGGGATGCTGTGGGCAAAGTTTCGGCTTACCTCAGTGGCAATCCCGACCCCGAGGGGGCCGCCTGCCTCAATGCGGGGCTTCCTGGCTCCGAAGAGGGCAATCCTTATGGGCCTTGGCGCAACCGGGTGTGCTTCGTAGCCGATGATTTCGATGGCAACAGTGGGGCCACAGAGACCGGCCACACCGTTTACAGCATCGGGCACGCACAAGGCATGGAGGAAGGGCACGGCGCCTATGACCTCAAGCGGATTTTCATGGACGCTTATCCGCAGGTGGCCACCCCTGGAGGCGAGCGTTACCCGGAGGTCGAAATGGCCATCGACCGGCAGGTTCGCGAAGGCGCGCTTGTGATCAATTACATCGGCCATGGCGGTGAGCGCGGCTGGGCCCATGAGCGGGTCCTGAACACCTCCACCATAGGCGCATGGGACAACCTCGACCGCATGCCGTTGTTCTTTACCGCCACCTGCGAACTCGCCCGATTTGACGACCCAGAATTGGAGACAGCAGGGGAGATGATGGTGATGAACCCTAAAGGCGGGGCCATTGCCATGATGACCACAACCCGCGTGGTCTACAGTTTTGCCAATGAGCAGTTGAACACGGCCTTTTTCGCCGTGGCTTTTGACGCCCCCCCTGGAGAGCGCCAACGGCTTGGCGACATTTTGCGCCGGACAAAGAACCACCCCGCTTCTGGGGCCTCTTCGAACAAGCGCAATTTCACGCTGCTTGGCGATGTGGCCCTGACGCTGGCCACCCCGAGCATGCAGGTCAGAACCAGCGAAGTCAACGGTGTGCCCATCGACGCTTGGGCGGATACACTGAGCGCTTTGGAGCATGTCGTGGTCAAAGGATATGTCGCCGATGCAGGAGGAAATCTTTTGACCGACTTCAATGGCTACGTGTACCCCACGGTCTACGATCAAAAGTCACAGGTGACCACCCTCAACAACGACGGAGGCAGCTCTGGGGTTTCCTACAGCGAATGGCGCAACCGCATTCACGCAGGGGCAGTCACAGCAGAAGGAGGGGTCTTTGAGTTTGAGTTCGTGGTGCCCCGAGACATTTCATATGACCCTGCGGCCGGCCGCATCAGCTATTATGCTGTAGATGGCGACTTGGATGCCCATGGATACACCGAAAACATCGTCATCGGGGGTGTCAATCCCAATGCGATTGCAGACAACGAAGGTCCATCTATCGCCCTGTTCCTCAACGACACCAGTTTTATCAATGGGGGTACAACGGACTCCAAACCGGTGTTGCTCGCCTATTTGCAGGACGATCAAGGTTTGAATACCGTCGGCAATGGGATTGGTCATGACCTCAAAATGGTCTTGGATGATGGCAATGGGGAGGTGCTCAATGAATACTATCAAAGCGACCTCAATACCTACCAAAGTGGAAAGGTCGTGTTTCCGATGAGGGGAATTGAACCGGGCCCCCACAAGATGGAGCTCAAGGCGTGGGATGTGCACAACAACAGCGCTACAGCGGTATTGGATTTTGTGGTGGTCGAGGAATTGGAAGTGTTTTTGGAAGGCCTTTTGAATTACCCCAATCCTATGAATGGCGCGGGAACCACCTTTAGGTTTGACCACAACCAAGCCTGTGTTTCATTGGATTTACGCTTGTCGATATACGATGGGACAGGAAACGCCGTTTGGGAGGGTGAGCAGACGATGACACCCACCGGATACCGCGTGGATGGTTGGCATTGGGATGGGCGCACACAAAAAGGGAGCCCCCTCAATGCAGGCCTGTATGTCTATCGGTTGGATGTGGCAACGCCTGAAGGGCGTGAAGCTTCCAAAACGGGCCGTCTGGTTCTGCTCGATTGAACCATTTATCCGCACCGCACACTATTTTTGCGCCAATCCCATGGATTTACGGAAATTCCTCCCTCTCATGGCCTTTGCCTTGCTGGCAACGATGGCGACGCCGTCGCATCTCAAGGCCCAGTTGACCCAAGTGGAGACAGCTGAACAGCTGCAGCTCAACACCATTACCACAGCGGTTCCCTTCCTGATGATCGCACCTGACAGCAGGAGTGGTGCTTTGGGAGACGCTGGAGTGGCCCTGTCGCCTGACGGCGCTGCTATGGCTTGGAACCCGGCCAGAATGGCATTTACGGACCAAACCTTTGAAGCCCACCTCGGCTATGCCCCTTGGTTGCGTCAATTGGTGGATGACATGTCTTTGGCTTACCTGAGCGGAACCCGCAAGCTCAACAAGCGTCAAGCCATGGGCATGGCCTTGCGTTATTTCTCTCTGGGCAACATCACTTTTACCGACGTCAACGGAACAGCCATTCGGGATTTCAGCCCAAACGAGTTCTCCTTTGATTTTGGCTTCTCCCAAAAGTTCGGCGACAATTTCAGCGGCGGCTTCACAGCCCGTTACATCCACTCCAACCTGACAGGAGGCACCAATATTTTGGGCGCAGACAGCCGTCCAGGACGTTCTGTGGCTGTTGATGTTGGCGTGTTTCATTCCAACGACAACGTCAAGTTTGGTGACCGCGATGGTCGGATGAATTGGGGGATCTGCATCTCCAATGTCGGCGCCAAAATGAGCTACACCGAAACCGCTGAACGCGACTTCATTCCCACCAACCTTAAGTCAGGGGTGGCGGCAACGGTGTTTTTGGATGACTACAACAACCTCACGTTCACGCTAGATGCCAACAAGCTGCTCGTGCCCACTGCTCCAGCATATGGAGAGGGCGCCGACGACGATTTGATTGTCAGTGGATTTGACCCCAATGTGGGCGTGGCATCCGGCATCCTCCAGAGTTTCTATGACGCTCCGGGCATCGTGGAACGGCAGGGAGACGGTTCATACTTGGTGCAGCCGGGCAGCATCTTCCGCGAAGAATTGCGCGAAGTCAACCTCGGAGGTGGCATCGAATACGATTACAATGGCGTGTTTGCCGTTCGCGGCGGCTATTTCTACGAGCACTTCACCAAAGGCAACCGGCAGTTCATCACCTTGGGAGCTGGCATCAAATACACGGTGCTCGACATCGATTTGAGTTACCTCATCGCGACCACCCAGCAGAACCCTCTGGCCAATACCCTGCGCTTCTCGTTGAGGTTGGCGTTTGATGATGTCGTCGGAGGCAACAACGACGACCCTTCCAACTTCTGATCCTTTCTGAATGGATCTGCGCATCGGCTACGGTTACGACGTTCACCAACTTGCCGAGGGCGAAGAGTTGTGGTTGGGCGGCATTTTGGTCCCCAGTAATTTCGGAGCGGTCGGTCACAGCGATGCTGATGTCCTGCTTCATGTTTTGTGTGACGCCTTGTTTGGGGCCAGGGCCATGGGCGATATAGGTGCACATTTCCCCGATACTGACCCAGCTTACAAAGGCATTGACAGCAAGCTGTTGCTCCGTGAGACCGTCTCAAAAGTCTGCACAGAAGGTTGGGGCGTTGTCAACGTTGACGCGACCATTTGCCTCGAAAAGCCCAAGCTGAGGCCCCACATCGATGACATGAGGTTGTGCATCGCAGAATTGCTCAAAATCCCTGTGGATTGCGTGGGTGTTAAGGCCACAACTACAGAGCAGTTGGGCTTTGTTGGAACAGGGAAGGGCATTAGCGCACATGCGGTGGTGTTGTTAAGCCGTTAAGGTGCCTGTCCACTGAGGTTGCAGGGCTATATTTGTCTCTTGCAATTTGGGCATTATGACGACCACTACGCCTGCCAAGAAGGCAACTTCCCGCAGTAAAGCCGCCTCCAAGAAGGCGACAAAGCCAGCTTTTACGAAGGCTACCTATGTGAAATGGCACCGCGAGATGCTGCTGATGCGGCGTTTCGAGGAACGCTGCGGCCACCTCTACATCCAACAGAAGTTTGGCGGATTTTGCCATCTGTACATCGGACAAGAAGCGGTCCTCGCGGGCATGGTTCAGGGGATCAAACCCAGCGACCGTGTGATCACCGCATACCGAGACCATGCGCACCCATTGATTTTGGGCACGGATCCGAAAATTGTGATGGCTGAGCTCTACGGCAAGAGGACGGGATCCAGCAAGGGCAAGGGAGGTTCCATGCACATGTTCGACAAGGAGCGCAACCTCTTCGGAGGGCACGGCATTGTCGGCGGACAGATTGGCTTGGGCGCGGGCATCGCATTTGCTGATAAATACCGCAAGGAGGACCATGTCACCGTTTGCTTCTTTGGAGACGGAGCGGCCCGCCAAGGCATGCTGCACGAGACCTTCAACATGGCCATGACTTGGAAGCTTCCCGTGATCTATGTGGTGGAGAACAACAAGTACGCCATGGGCACGTCCGTAGAACGGACCACCAACGTTACAGACCTTTCCAAGTTGGGTGCCTCTTATGAGATGCCGGCTGAGTCTGTCGATGGCATGTCACCCGAGGCTGTGGCAGAAGCCATGAAGCGCGCTGCAGACCATTGCCGCACAGGTGAGGGTCCATACCTCCTCGATATCCAGACTTATCGCTACAAAGGGCACTCCATGAGTGACCCCCAGAAATACCGCACAAAGGATGAGGTCGCTGAATTCCAACAGCGTGACCCGATCAACCATTGCGCCAAGGTGCTCCAAGACAACAAGTGGATGACCGAAGCCCAGCTCAAGGAGGTGGACAAAGAGGTCAAAGCCATCGTGGAGGAGGCCATTAAGTTTGCCGAAGAGAGCCCGCTTCCAGAGAAGCACGAGCTCTATGAAGACGTTTACGTCACTCCGGACTATCCATTTGTAAACGACTGACTTTAGCTGACATGGCAGAAATCGTACGCATGCCCAAACTCAGCGATACCATGACCGAAGGGGTTGTGGCTGAGTGGCACAAGAAAGTGGGTGATCCGGTCGAGTCCGGAGAAGTGCTCGCAGAAATTGAGACCGACAAGGCGACCATGGAGTTTGAGTCCTTCCAAGATGGTGTGCTGTTGCACATTGGCGTGGACAAGGGCGCGACTGCAGCCGTTGACAGCATTCTGGCCATCCTAGGAGAGGCGGGAGAAGATGTGTCCAGCTTGCTCACAGCAGAGGCCGAAGCGCCCGTTGAAGCAGCTGCGCCCACACCGACACCTGCGCCCGCTCCGGCCCCGGTAGCTCCGGTTCCTGCACCAGCGGCTCCAGCGCCAGCTCCGGTAGCGGTGGCTGCTCCCGCAGCTGCTCCGGCTGTGCCGCTTCCTTCTTCCAATGGAAAGGTCAAGGCTTCGCCGCTTGCCGCCCGTTTGGCTGCAGAACGCAGCATTGACCTCGGTCGGGTGACCGGAACAGGCGAAGGTGGCCGCATCGTCAAGCGCGATATCGAAGCCTACGTTCCCGCTGCTGCCGCAGGTCTTGGTGCCGTGGAGTCATCAACCGATACTCCCGTGTCACAAATGCGCAAAACCATTGCGCGCCGCTTGGCTGAGTCCAAGTTCACGGCACCGCATTTCTACCTCAAGCTGTCTGTTGAGATGGACGCAGCGGTTGAAGCACGGAAAGCCATCAACGCCCAAGAAGGCGTCAAGGTGAGCTTCAATGACATGGTCGTGAAGGCCGTTTCATTGGCTTTGAAGAAGCATCCGGCCGTGAACAGCGCTTGGATGGACACCTTTATTCGCACCAATGAGCATGTGCACATTGGCGTTGCCGTGGCAGTAGAGGATGGATTGCTCGTTCCTGTGGTGCGCCATGCGGACCGCAAGTCGCTCACAGAAATAGGGGCTGAAGTCAAAGATTATGCAGGCAAAGCCCGCGACAAGAAGCTGCAGCCAAGTGATTGGGAAGGCAACACCTTCACCATATCCAACCTTGGCATGTTTGGCATCGAGGACTTCACGGCCATCATCAATCCACCTGATGCGTGCATTCTGGCAGTGGGAGGCATTTCAGACGTTCCAGTTGTTCGGGATGGTGCAGTGGTTCCAGGCAAAATCATGAAGCTCACTTTGAGCTGTGATCACCGCGCAGTAGACGGTGCAACGGGGGCAGCCTTCCTTCAGGAAGTCAAGTCTTTGTTGGAGCATCCTGTCCGCATGCTGGCCTAATTTCCGGCCACTATGCCGGAACCGCTGAGCGCTGCCACCCCCATCGAATTCCTCAAAGGAATCGGTCCCAAGCGGGCGGAAGCGTTGGTGGAAGACCTGGGCATCAAAACATGCGGTGATCTCCTGTTTCACCTGCCTTTCCGGTACGAAGACCGGACCAAGTTTCACCGGGTTTCGGAAGCAGTTCCGGGTCCCGTGCAATTGCAACTGCGCGGCATCATCCGGACGACAAACGAAGTCAAGCAAAAGCGCGGTAGCCGACTCGAAGCTGAGTTTGTAGACGAACATGGCGACGCCCTCGCGCTGGTATGGTTTAAGGGTGTCAAATGGGTCGCCCGCAACCTTCCAGTGGGCAAGCCCTGTGTGGTGTGGGGCCGCGTCTCGGAGTTCAAGGGCGCGCGCAACATGGCCCATCCCGAGGTGCTTTCCTTGCAGGATGTAAAGGCGGCTTCCGCCCTGCATCCCGTCTATGGTTCAACAGAACGTCTGGGCCGCTTTGGATTGCATTCCAATGGCATTGGACAGGCGGTGGTCAGGTTGATTGGAATGCTCCGGGATGCCCACGGCCCCCAATGGATGGGCGAGACCTTGCCCGAAGAGATCTTGAAACTTCGGGGCATGCCGGGACTGGCTCCGGCACTGGAACACGTGCACCGTCCTGCCGACGTGAATGCAGAGCGCTTGGGCCGATTTAGACTCAAATTCGAAGAGTTTTTGTTTCTGCAGTTGCTTCTGGTTCAGCATCGAAACAAGCAAACGGTGCAGCAGCCAGGCGCGGTATTCGCAACGGTTGGTGAAATGTTCAACCGTTTCTACTCTGAGCACATACCCTTTGAGCTCACGGGTGCCCAAAAGCGGGTCATCCGCGAAATCCGAGAAGACACGCGCAATGGCCTGCACATGAACAGGTTGCTCCAAGGGGATGTGGGCAGTGGCAAGACCATGGTGGCGCTGTTGACGGCCCTCATGGCCATCGACAATGGTTGCCAGGTGTGCATCATGGCCCCCACAGAAATCTTGGCGCAGCAGCATTTCGAAGGGTTCCGTGAGATGTTGGGCGACCTCCCCATCCGGGTCGAAATACTGACGGGTTCGGTCAAAAAAGCCGACCGCAGGCCCATCCTCTCCGGCCTTGCCGAAGGAGCGGTGCATTTGCTCATCGGCACGCACGCGGTCCTCGAACCGGCTGTCGAGTTCGCAAATTTGGGACTTGTGGTGATCGATGAGCAGCACCGGTTTGGAGTGGCGCAAAGGGCGCGTTTGTGGGCGAAGGCCACACTACCCCCGCACATCCTCGTGATGACAGCCACGCCCATCCCCAGGACCTTGAGCATGACCGTTTACGGGGACCTCGATGTGAGTGTGATCGATGAACTTCCACCTGGTCGGAAGCCCATCCGCACGGTTCACCGCACTGATGCCCAGAGGCTGGGAGTGTTTGGCTTCATGCGTGAGCAGATTGCCCAAGGCCGCCAAGTTTATGTGGTGTACCCATTGATCGAAGAGTCTTCACAGCTCGACTACAAAGACTTGATGGACGGCTATGAAAGCCTCACCCGGCACTTCAAGCCGCCGGACTATCGTTTGAGCATCGTGCACGGCCGGATGAAGGCAGAAGACAAGGACGCTGAGATGCGCAGGTTTGCCGAAGGCACCACCCAGATCATGGTGGCAACCACTGTGATCGAAGTGGGCGTCAACGTTCCCAATGCATCGGTGATGGTGATTGAAAGTGCCGAGCGATTTGGGCTGAGTCAGTTGCACCAGCTCAGAGGGCGTGTGGGTCGCGGGGCCGCCCAGAGCTTCTGCATCTTAATGAGCGACAAGGAGTTGGGCAAGGAAGCCCGCCGAAGGCTGGAGACCATGTGCCGCACACAGGATGGGTTTGAAATCGCAGAAGTTGATCTGGAACTCAGGGGTCCTGGCGATTTGATGGGCACCAAGCAGAGCGGGGTGTTGGACCTCAAGGTGGCCGACCTTGTCAAGGACCGGGCGCTTCTTGAGGATGCCCGTGACGTGGCCCGGCGGATTTTGAAGCAAGATCCAGATTTGAACCGTCCAACCCATGCGCTGCTCCGGACAGGCGTAGAGCGGCTGCGTGCAGCCCGGCCTGATTGGAGCCGCATTTCCTGATGGTTGCAGAGCATTGGATTCAGTGCGCGGTGTCCGCATCCATTGTAGGAATGGGGAAATTCTCCAAACAGCAGCGTTCAATCGCAGGATTGGGCGCATAAATTGCCACCAATGAACGCGGGTGGAACAACTTTTTGGGTGGCCTTGTTGGTGGCCTTGGTCCTGGCCGGTGGCAGCACGTGGGCATTTTTGTCGGATGCAGCATCTCCGGTGACACCCAATATTGAGCAAGCCCGACCAGGAACCGAAGCGACAATGGAAGTCGCCAGCCCAACCTCGTCAGCCGACAATGATGCGCCATCAGATGCCGAGGACATAGAGGCGGATGTCACCTTTAGTTTTGCCAATGAGGTCGTTCGGTTTGAGGATGACATTTACTTGGAGCAGGACGACCTGTTCATGGTCACCTGTCGCAGTCCTGAACGCGATGTCAATTGGGAATACGAAATGGACGCGCCGCTGATCGCGGGCGTTAGAACAGATGCCAATGACGATGGACCCCGTGAGTTTCTCCTGGTAGACTCGCGCCAAGGAGTAGGTCTCGATCCAGAAGGAAGGCCCATTACAGGGTTCAAAATCAAACCTTCGGAGGCCATAACGAGCTTTGCCTTGGTAGACTATGAAGGCAATGGAAAAGAACGGTACCTCTTTGGCTTGGCCGACGGCCGGGTATTGAATTACCGCAACTTGGGTGAGCCGACACCGGGATGGAAGCATGTATCAAAAGGGAAAGGAGTGCAAGCCATTGCCCATCTGCGTGCCGGCCGCAAGGACTATATCTGCACCGTGGATGAAGGGGGCGTCGTCATGTTGCTCAAGCGCAACGGCCAGCGCCGCGTTCGCACTCCAGTTCAATTGCACCGCACCGCTGGCAGTCGGGCGGTGGCCTTTGATGTAAAAGCAGACATAGGCTCAAGCACCATCATCGCAAGGAATGCAGAGGGCAGGGTAGAGTCCCGTCAATTTGGAGATGGCATCGCCCGCCCTGCGTCAGACGCGGAGCAACAGCTGATGGAGGTGGCCGAAAGCCGCCTTTCAAATGCAGATTAGGGTTTAATCCTGCAGGATGGCCCGCGAAATCACAATGCGCTGCACTTCGCTTGTGCCTTCGTAGATCTGCGTGATTTTGGAGTCACGCATCAGCCTTTCGACGTGGTATTCCTTGACGTATCCATAGCCGCCATGGATTTGCACGGCCTGATCTGAAGCACGCCCAGCCACTTCTGAGGCGTAGAGCTTGGCCATAGAACTGGCGAGGTCATAATCCTGCCCTTGGTCCTTCAGCCAAGCGGCTTTCAAACACAGCATACGCGCAGCTTCGACTTCGGTGGCCATGTCGGCCAACTTGAATGCGATGGCCTGGTGCTTGTGGATTTCCTTGCCAAAAGCCTTGCGCTCTTTGGAATAGGCCAAGGCGAATTCCAAGGAGCCAGATGCAATGCCCAGGGCCTGTGCGGCAATGCCAATGCGGCCCCCAGAAAGGGTCTTCATGGCGAATTTGAAGCCAAACCCGTCTTCACCAATGCGGTTGGCCTTGGGGACTTTGACGTCTTGGAACATCAAGGTGTGGGTGTCGCTTCCGCGGATGCCCATTTTGTCTTCTTTGGCCCCCACAGTGAAGCCCTCCATACCGCGTTCCAGGACCAAGCAGTTGATGCCGCGGTGCCCTTTGTCGGCATCGGTTTGGGCGATCACCAAGTAGGTGCTTGCTGAACCACCATTGGTGATCCAATTCTTGGTGCCATTCACGAGGTAGTGGTCACCCATGTCAATGGCAGTGGTGCGCTGGCTGGTGGCATCGCTGCCTGCCTCTGGTTCGCTCAAGCAGAAGGCTCCGATTTTTTTGCCGCTGGCCAAAGGTGTCAGGAATTTCTCCTTCTGTTCTTCGGTACCAAACTCCTCCAGTCCCCAGCATACCAGCGAGTTGTTGACGGACACGGAGACCGAGGCGGAAGCGTCGATTTTGGACAGCTCTTCCATAGCGAGGACGTAGCTTACGGTGTCCATGCCACTCCCTCCGTATTTGGGGTCTACCATCATGCCCATGAAACCCAGCTCACCGAGCTGCTTGATTTCCTCTGCGGGGAACCGCTGGGCATTGTCGCGCTCAATTACGCCTGGTTTCAGGACGTTTTGGGCGAAATCACGTGCGGCATCGCGTACCGCTTTCTGTTCTTCAGAGAGTTCCAGGATCATTGCAGGGAGGCTCGATATTTCTGTGCACAAAGATAGCCCATACCCCCCGCTAAGCCGCGCGCATGGCTGATTCGACCTTGGCAGTTGGAACCATGTCGGGAACCTCATGCGATGGGTTCGATGTCGCACTGTGCCGCATAGGGGCCGATGGGGACAGCGTGGAGTTGTTGGAAATCAGACAAGTGGACTATCCCGTGCGGTGGAAAAACACCCTGCGACACCTCGGGGAATCCACCGCGGTCCAAGCTTTTGAAATCGAGGCAGAGTGGTCGTTATGGGTCTTGGAGGCCTTGAAAAGCTGCCTCCTCGATTGGAAGTCCGTTCATGGTTCGCCCCAGTTAATCGGCTTTAGCGGCCACACTTGGTTTCACGAGCCTGGTGGGCGGGGCACGGCAGCCATCGGCGATGCCAAAATGATGGCGCAAGCCTTGGGGATTCCTGTGGTGGCAGATTACCGCTCAGCCGATGTTGCGGCTGGCGGCCAAGGCGCTCCGCTTGTTCCATTGTTTGACGCCCAGGTATTTGGCGCATTTGGTTGTTGCATCAACCTTGGAGGCATTGCCAATGCCACAGTCCTGCCACCGGAATCGGTTCATGTGCGCGCATGGGATGTGGTGGGCTGCAACTTGCTCTTGAACCGACAGGCCGGGCGCCTTGGGCTGGATTACGATGCCGATGGAGTGTCAGCGGCACGGGGTAAGTTGAATGCGGCAGCCAAATCGAGGTTAGACCAATGGGCCTATTTACAGAGGGTTCCACCCAAATCATTGGCCGCTGAGGACCTGTTGGAACTGCACACCATTCTGGATGGCATTGGCGATCCGCAAGACGCCTTGTGCACCGCAGTGGAATGGGTGGCAGAAGCCACAGTGGCCTCTTTGGGCTTGGGCCCCTCTGGCGGCCGGGTGTTGGTCACTGGCGGGGGTGCCCATCACAGGGTTTTGGTGCAGCGAATGGCCCATTTCTTGCCAGCAGGCTGGACCCTTGAAGTCCCAGATAGGGCATGGGTAGACGGCAAAGAAGCAGCGGCCTTTGCTTGGCTTGCTTGGCGAACGGTCCGAGGACTCCCGACATCATTGGCCTCTGTGACGGGAGCCGATAGAGACGTTTGTGGAGGGAGGGTCTTCGGTAACTTCGCGACAAACCAGGAGGGGGTCAGTCCCCGTTGAACGGAATGATGAAAGAACTACTCGACCGCTACAGCCAAAGGCCTCCCGAAATTGTATTTGAGTGGTCTGATTCTGAGACTGATGCCCGTGGATGGGTCGTGATCAACAGTTTGCGCGGTGGCGCTGCGGGTGGCGGAACACGGATGCGCAAGGGCTTGGACAAGGGAGAAGTCATTTCCCTTGCCAAAACCATGGAGATCAAGTTCACTGTCAGTGGACCTCAAATTGGGGGGGCGAAGAGTGGCATCAATTTTGACCCGAGCGATCCCCGCAAAGAAGGGGTGCTGCGCCGGTGGTACAAGGCCGTTACGCCATTGCTCAAGCACTATTACGGCACCGGAGGCGACCTGAACGTCGACGCCGGTAAAGAGGTGATTCCCATGACGGAAGCCTGCGGTGTTTGGCATCCCCAAGAGGGCGTGTTTAACGGCCATTTCAAGCCCAACGAAGCCCAGAAGGTGCGCCGCATTGGTCACCTTCGCCAGGGCGTAAGTCAAGTCATTGAAGACCCGGAATTCCTGCCCGACGGTGGAGGGGTTCGGTTCCGTGTTGCGGACATGATCACCGGATATGGCGTGGCAGAATCGGTCCGTCACTTCTACAGCCTGTACGGCGGCGAAGTCACGGGCAAGCGCGTTTTGGTGCAAGGATGGGGCAACGTGGGGGCTGCAGCCGCTTTGTACCTGGCCAAACAGGGGGCGGTCGTCACGGGCATCGTAGACCGGGCTGGGGGCATCCTCAATCCCGATGGGATGGGCCTTGATGAGGTTCGCGCCCTGTTCCTCGCCAAGAAAGGAAACGCACTGGTCGCCGATCACCTCATGTCATTCGAGGACGTGCAGGCCGCCATTTGGGATGTGGGCGCAGAAGTCTTTTTGCCTTGTGCAGCCTCTCGCTTGGTCACTGAAGACCAACTTGACCGTATGCTCAAGGGGGGACTTGAAGTGATTTCTGCTGGGGCCAACGTTCCTTTTGCTGACCCGGAAATTTTTCATGGTCCCATTTCCGACAAGGCGGACCACAGCTGCGCTGTCATTCCGGATTTCATCGCCAATTGTGGAATGGCGCGTGTGTTTGCCTATCTCATGGGAGACGGGCAAGTCAGCCTTTCTGATGCGGCCATATTTGAGGACACATCGGGGTGCATTCGTTCCGCAATGGAGCGCTGCCATGCGCGAAATCCCGAGGCCCAAGGACTGTCCGCCACGGCCATGTCCATCGCACTTGAACAACTGGTCTAATTCATAGATTTCTTCAACATGGCCACCATACTCATCGTCATTTTCGTTGTTGGATACCTTTTCATTGCGCTTGAGCACAACTTGCACATCGACAAGGCCGCCAGCGCACTGATCACGGGCACCTTATGCTGGGCAGTCCTTGTGCTCGGTTGGCACGAAGCCCCTGCTCACCTGCTGGAGTCTTACCAAGCCTTTGACCATGGCGATGGTGGACATGGCGCCCTCAAAGTATTCTTTGAGCACAGGTTGCTCCACCACATGGAGGAAATTGCCAGCATTCTGTTCTTTTTGCTGGGGGCGATGACGATTGTGGAACTCGTGGATGCCCACAATGGCTTCGCGGTTATCACCGACAAAATCACGACCCGAAAGAAGGGCAAACTGCTGTGGATCATTGGGATACTGACCTTCTTTTTCTCGGCTGCATTGGACAACCTCACGACGTCCATTGTCATGATTTCACTGTTGCGCAAGCTGATCGCCGACAAGCCCACCCGTTGGCTTTATGCGGGTGCGGTGATCATTTGTGCCAACGCTGGTGGGGCATGGTCTCCCATCGGAGACGTCACGACCACCATGCTGTGGATTGGCGGACAATTGACCACGCCGGTCATTGTATCCAACCTCATCCTTCCGAGCATTGTCTGCATGGTGGTGCCACTTACTATCATGTCCATTCGCATGAAGGGGGATGTAGAGCGGCCCAAGTTGCTGGATCCCGATGAGGATTCGGACCCGACTTCCAAAGGGGAGCGCAACCTCATTTTTGCGATGGGCGTGAGTGGATTGCTCTTCGTCCCCATCTTCAAAACGGTCACCCATTTGCCTCCATTTATGGGGATGATGATGTCCCTGGGCGTTTTGTGGCTGACGACAGAGGTGTTGCACCGGTCCAAGAATGACCAAGACCGCAAGACCTTGAGTGTGGTCGGCGTCCTGCGTAAAATTGATACAGCCTCCGTGATGTTCTTTTTGGGCATTCTGTTGGCGGTTGCCGCCTTGCAGGAAGCGGGCCATTTGATTTTGACCGCCGATTGGTTGCGCAACACCCTTGGAGATGTTTACCTCATCAACATCGCCATCGGATTGCTGTCGGCCATTGTGGACAATGTTCCGCTGGTGGCAGCGAGCATGGGCATGTACCCCATCGCCGATCCAGGGGCTACTGAGTGGCTGTCCTATTTCGTTCAGGATGGCTTGTTCTGGCAGTTCCTCGCCTATTGCGCGGGAACGGGTGGCAGCGCACTGATCATTGGCAGCGCTGCAGGTGTGGCCGTTATGGGGCTTGAGAAAATCGACTTCGTGTGGTACCTCAAGCGCATGAGCCTATTGGCCATTGCTGGCTACCTCGCTGGTGCGGCAGTTTACTGGCTCATGTTTGGCTTGGGCGCCTAAGGGCGCAAGTGTGAACACCGCGCGGGTGGAAACACGCGCGGGGAATGCAGCAAGCGGCATACTGAAACCGCGACCTTCGGCGTTGGACTTCAAGCCCACGTCATGATCGCAACACACATCCCTTCCTTCGTCCTGATGCGCATCCAGGACCTGACCCTCGGCGGCACCACTGTCCAAGACCCCGGGTCTGCTGCAGATGCGATGGCCGCTTCCGGTGAGGTCGTTACGCGCGATGTCTCCATTATGGAATTGCTCATCTCGGGTGGATGGTACATCATGCTGCCGCTGGCCATCATGAGCTTCATCGCGCTGTTCATCTTTTTTGAACGTTCCATGGCGATCCGAAAAGCTTCTAGGGAGGACAAGGATTTCATGGCCAAACTCAAAGATTACCTGTCGGCCGGGAACCTCGATTCTGCGCGCAACCTCTGCGAGCAAAGTGGCACACCGATCGCGCGCATGCTGCACAAAGGCATTGCCCGCATTGGCAAACCGCTCAAAGACATTTCGACCAGCATCGAAAACGTAGGCAAACTCGAGATCTACAGCATGGAGCGCAATTTGAGCACCTTGGCTACCATTGCAGGTGCCGCTCCCATGATCGGTTTCTTGGGGACGGTCATCGGCATGGTGAATGTCTTCCTCGACATGGAAAGTGCGGGCATGGTGCGCGTAGACGACATTTCTTCGGGGACAAAGCAGGCGATGATCACGACCATCGTCGGCCTGATTGTGGGCATCATCGCCTACATGGCTTACAACCACCTGGTGAGCCGGGTGAGCAAGGTGATCCACAAGATGGAAGCCAGCTCACTGGAATTCATTGACATTCTCGAGGAACCCGCCCGCTGATGAACCTTTCACAGCGCAACCAAGTGCAGTCCGGGGGCAACATGTCCTCGATGACGGACCTCGTGTTCCTCCTGCTCATCTTCTTCATCATCCTGTCGACATTGGTGTCGAACGGGGTCAACGTGGACCTCCCCCAGAGCAAGGGGACGAGCAGTGCGAGCTCTCGGCTGACGGTGTCCATCAAACCCGATGGCAGTTATTACCTCAACGGAGTCGCGATTGCGCGGGCTGACATTGAGCCCGCCTTGATGGTGAAGTTTTCTGACCAGGCCGATCCGGTGCTGTATTTGCAGGTAGACAAGGCCGTTCCCACCGGGCAGACCGTTGAAGTCATCGGTTTGGCAAAGGCCAACGACTGGAAGGTCATGCTCGGTGCTCAACCCACCCGCTAACCCCGGAGATGTCAAGATTTGATTGGAACCGCCACCAGGAAGACCTGGAACGCAAGGAGCGCCGCCGCGCTGCCGTGCTGTCCACGGTAACGTACGCTGCCATTGTGGCGGCCTGCTTCTTTTTTGTGGCTTTTCAAGAAGTGACGCCACCGCCAGGTGAGCAATTCGTAGCGGTGGGCATGGCGGACTTTGGAAACGTCGAGGAAGCCGGTGGTGACCGCGAGACCGAGGTGCCTTCGGAGCAAGTCGAAGAAGTGGTGGAACAAGAAGTCAGTGAATCGACCGCCGAAGAAGTGGCTCCCGTGGAGACCATCGAAACCCAAGAGGTCAGCGAAGTGGATGTGCCCACCCAAGAAGAACCTGTAGAAACCCCCACTGAAGTCGAGGATCCAGACCCTGAGATTTCCGATGACCTGTCCAATGCGTTGAATCAGATGTTCAGCAATTCAGGTGGCGGCGGTTCAGAAGGACAACAACAAGGCACAGGCAACAGCGGTGCTGAGGACGGGCAGATCGAAGGCACCGGGGTTGTTTCCGGCGAATTTGGAGACAGCTTTTTGGAAGGGGGCACCATGGTCGGTGAACCCAACCTCGACAGGAAACCCAACGAAGAGGGGGTGGTGAGGATGAAAATCTATGTCGACAAAACGGGAGCGGTGACCGATGCCCGGTTTGATGCGGCCAACAGCACAACATCGAGCAGCCGGCTCGTAGCCCTCGCCAAAGAGGCGGCCTTGACGGCCAAGTTTAGCAGCCACCCGACCAAGCCGACGCGCATCGGCTGGATTCAGTTCAATTTCGAATTGCAGTAATCTGCAAGACCTATGGTTGCCGGTCTTGGCGCAATAAGTTTGGGCCATGGAATACGATGAGGTTTTGGAATGGCTGTACCAACAGCTGCCCATGTTTCAGCGGACCGGTCCGGTGCGCTACAGAATTGACCTCGCCAAAACCCAAGGTCTGTGTGCCGCCCTCGGACACCCTGAGAAGGGGCTGAAAGTGATCCACATCGCAGGAACCAATGGCAAAGGATCGGTGAGCCACGCTGTGGCAGCGGCGCTGACCCGACGGGGCCTGAGGGTGGGACTCTACACTTCCCCGCATTTGTCGGATCCCCGCGAACGCATTCGGATAGATGGCGTCCTGATTTCAAAGAAGGAGTTCACGGCATTTGTGGAGGGCCACAGGTCCATTTGGGATGCACACAAGCCCAGCTTTTTCGAGCTGATGTTCACCATGGCGCTCTCCCATTTCAGCAGCAAAGGCGTGGATCTGGTGGTGTTGGAAACAGGCATGGGGGGGCGGTTGGATTCCACCAACATCTTTCCTGCGCCGCTCGTGACGGCGATCACTTCCATCGGGTTGGACCATCAGCAGTTTTTGGGACCTGATGTGAGGTCCATTGCCGGTGAGAAAGCAGGCATCCTCAAGGAAGGAGTGCCATGCGTTGTGGGGGTGCTGCCGCCTGAAGCCCGTTCTGTGGTTTTGGAGCGCTCCATCCGGCTCGGGGTCGAAGTGTACGATGGGCTGCCTGGAACAGCACCAGTTGAGGGGCCGGAGTGGCTGCAGCGCAATGCTGCAGTGGCACGGCGCATTCTGTCGTTGTTGGGGAGTCAGGCCAGTGACGAAGAGGTGCTTGTCGGAGGGCCTGCGGCGTGGGGCCTGCGGGGAAGGTGGCACCGGTGGAATGAAGACCTCATTCTGGATTGTGCCCACAACGTAGAAGGGCTAACGGCCACTGGAAAAGCCCTGGCAGCCACCAAGCGTCCACTGCGCATCGTGTTTGCCACGGTGGCCGACAAAGACGTGCCTGAGGCGCTCAGATGCCTCCCAGAGGCCAAGCAGCATTATTGGAGTGCTGCAGACATTCCGCGGGCCATGGGCGCAGCTGAACTGCAGCGCAAGGCGGCCAGTGCGGGTCGGATGGGAAGCGTGCACAGTACCGTTGGTGCAGCATTGCGACAGGCGGTAAAAGACCGCAGGGAGGACGAACTCGTCGCCGTGATCGGCAGTGTGTTCACGGTGGGCGAAGCGCTGTCCGCCTTGGAATCAGGTGAGGGCGTGCCTCAGGGGCATTGACACCCGTAGATTCCGAGCAGAATCAACAAGTCTGTGGTTCCGACGAGGTCGTCCAAATCGATGTCCGCAGGATGAGGACCAATGTGGCCAAAGTTGGCCAGCATGTAGAGGACATCTTCCACGGTTTGTTCGCCATCGCCATCGAGGTCTCCCAAGCACCCGCCGTAGGGTCCGAAACCACAGGTGTTGTTGATGGATCCATCGAAGTATGAGTTCGCCAACGCCACAGATTGTGTGCCGCAAACAATGCCCATTTGACGTCCGCGGATGTCATCCGTTACAGGGTGAATGCCTCCCCAAATTCGAGAAAGACTGCATTGGTCCGAAGCGTCATAATAGGTGGCCCATTGCAATGTGACGTCTACGCTGGGACCCACTTCAAAGACCAAGAAGTTGTCTTGAGGGCATTCAAATTCTCCCAAGCCACCCGGGAAATAGGGGTCGCCAGTAACGGCCGTGAGCACTTCTGCCGCCGCACGGCTAAACGTGGAGTGCCCCGATACGTATCCCGCAAAGGGAGGGGTCACAAAGCTGGGCCGTTGGTACGGCCACCAGTTTTCGGCCAGGATCCAGCCTGTTCCCGAAATGTTGCCCGCTGTATCCACGGGCACGTCAAGGCCATTCTCGGCCTCATATGTGTCGATGTAGTCCGGTCCTTTCCAAGTAAAGACCTTGATTTTGCCGATGTTTTCACCTCCCGGACCGGCGAGGCTGTCGGTGTCGTCAATCAATTCTATGAACCCGGGGTACAATGGAATTCCATTGGGGCTGTAGCTCGGCAACGCAGGGTCTGAGGATTGACCTTGGCCTGCCATATAGCGGATGGCAGAGACGGGGCGCACGTAATCGTAATACCCTTTGACGCTCCAAGCAGAGATGGCGGCATCGTGGACGGCACCACCCAAGGTGAGGTACGCCTTCACTTCGTATTCCAATGGGTCGATTTCACCGCCTTCACCCATCCAATCGTAGGTGAAATCAGGGTGTTCCATCACCTCATTGAAAATGCTAAACCAATGGCCAGGTGGTGTTTCACTGTCCGGCCCATCTGCCCAAAATTCGGCCAGAATACGGGAGTAGTCACCCAAAGGGACAGGTTGCTCTTCATAAGGCAGTCCTGTTGTGGGGTTCAGGTCGTGGCCCAATCCTGCGTCTCCACCGTCGAGGTAATTGTAAAAGGTGCCATAATCGGACAGGCTTTCAGGGAATGCAGGGGCATTACCAATGCTGGCGGGACTGACATCCACCATGACGCCGTTGTATGGGTCATGGTGTGACTGCCAGATGCTGACCATCGCGAAGTGATGCTTGTACATGCTGTCCACATCGGCAGGTTGGTCGCCTCCAATGTAGACAGGCGCACCTGGGTCCAGCCAAGTGGGCCACGTTTCTCCATCGCGCTCATTCAACACCAACTGGGTGTCTTCTAGGGCAAAGGGCGCCACCCAACCCCACTCAGGGCTTTGGAAAGGGGGTGAACTGTCCAGTACTTGGCCAGATTGGTCCACAAATCCATTGATGGCCAGAGGCTGCCAACGGTTGGGGTCCGCAATCGTAGGGTTTCCCGGGTCAGAGACCACGAGTTGGTCATTGAACGGTTCGTAGTAGACGTTGAGGTAATCAAAAACTTCGTTGGCACCATCTTGAATCCCGAAAGCGATGACCTGTTCGGCGATGTAGTTTCCCAATGCGGCAGGGGAGCCATTCACGTAATTGGTGGAAGTGAGGGAAGGGTCAAATCCGTTCGCTGTGAAGAGCGAGTCAAACCGGGCCTGTGCCGTGACCACCCCCGGAGAAGAGGCATAGCGGTGGGTCAACACCCTGTATGCCGCATAGGAGATGGCCTCCTTACGGGCGTCAGGAATGACCAGAAAGGGGAGGATCGACTCTGAAATACCATCAAAATCGGCGGTGTAACCGTGCAGTGTTTTTCCCAACAATACCGTTTCTGCGACGTCATCATAAGCGGCCCATGCATCGTACATCGCCAGAGAAACGTGGTACAAGTTCCGGGCGTGAATGGGGGGGCGGGCAAAGTCCACACGAATTCCCTTGAGCTGAACTTCAATCCACTCATAGGCGATGTCGTGCTCGCTCTCACCTTGGGCAAAGGTGGAGAGGGGGAGCAATAGGGCGAGTAAGAATAAAATGCGCATTGTGGGGGCTTCGTTTCGGACAGTATTCAGAATCAATGAATGCTGTCTGCAATGGGTGGCTCTAGACGCAAAACTGAATGAAGGACTTAAATGCGGTAAATCGACCGGGCCCGTTCAAGTGAGGCAGGGATGAATCAAGCCTACAGGCTCGCACACACATCGTTTGGGTAGTACTAAGGTCTCTAGCAAACATCGCCTGCATTAAGATACGCACTATTTCGGCAACGGGTTGCCTTGGTGGGCGGTGAGGGACTCGAACCCCCGACCCCCTCGGTGTAAACGAGGTGCTCTGAACCAGCTGAGCTAACCGCCCTTGAGAGGTGCAAAAATAGGGCAAGGAAGTCCGAAATTGCCGACATGAATCGCACATCCGGATTGCGGGGTTGGTCGAAGTGGCTTCTGGCGTGGGGAAGGCTGGACAAAATCCGTGTCTCAGAGGCTCCGTTTTCACCGTGTATAACAGCATGGGGGTTAATGCATAAGTCTCATGTTTTCAGTGAAATAAAAGGGGTGGAGAGGGCGCTCAAAAAGCGAGAAGATGTGGTGGAGTTGCGCGATTTTGGAGCGGGTTGTCCCGCGGAAGGAAGATTGAGAAAATCTTCGGTGGCCAGTATGGCCAAGTCGGCTTCCTCGGACCCCCGAAAAGGCCAGTGGTTGATGGCGGCGGCCCACGCAGTCGGGGCTGACAGGCGCAAACCGGTGCGCATCTTGGAATTGGGCACTTGTTTGGGGTCTGGAGGAGATTACTTGCTTTCTGGGGCTCCAAAAGGATCTTCCTATCTGGGGTTGGAGGGCAGCGCCTCTTTGGCCGATTTGACCCGACGCAGGCTGCAGCGGCACGCCGATGCAGGAATGGATGTTCGCGTCGAAACAGGTCCGTTTGATCAGACACTCCCCGAAGTGATTTCTGCCAAAAGACCCTTTGATCTGGTGTTCCTTGACGGTTGTCACGAAGGTGAAATCCTCATGGGCCAATGGCAGAAGATCCAACCGCTGTTGGCACCCAATGGCATCGTTGTGGTCGACGACATCCGATGGTCTGTGGACATGCATGCCGCCTGGCTTCGGTTGGCTTCGGATCCTCAACTGGCAGCTTTGGACTTGTTTCGAATGGGGATATTGACCCCTGATACAGCAGCCGGAGGCCGTGTGGGAACAGCGAGGGTGTCTTGGCGCCAACGGGCCTAAATCCCAAAGGTGCAGCAGCCCTTTTCAGAGGGTACCTTCGCGCCGCAATGGATAAAACTGCTCTCATCATTCTCGACGGCTGGGGCATCGGTCTGCCCAACGACAACAATGCCGTTCACATGGCGCATACCCCTTGTTTTGACGGGGTCATGGCGGATCATCCCCATGCGCGATTGACCACACATGGAGAGCAGGTTGGATTGCCCAAGGGGCAAATGGGCAACAGCGAAGTGGGCCACCTCAACATCGGGGCTGGCAGGATTGTCTACCAAGACTTACTTCGGATTGACCGGGCGGTGGCGGACGGTTCATTGGCAACTGAGCCGACCTTGCAAGAGGCGATGGCGCGTGCCAAGGAGCCTGGGTGTCGCCTGCATTTGATGGGGCTCGTGAGCAAAGGCGGTGTGCACAGCCAGCAGGAGCACCTTCACGCTTTGCTGCGCATTGCTGCCGATGCTGAAGTGCCAGATGTGGTGGTGCACGCTTTTACAGATGGACGCGATACAGCCCCCAAATTGGGTGCGGGTTACCTCCAAGAATTGGAGGAGGTGTGCGAAGAGACAGGTGCGGCCATAGCGACAGTGTGCGGCCGATACTGGGCCATGGACCGAGACCACAGGTGGGAGCGCATTGCCAAAGCATACCACGCCATGGTTCACGGCAAGGGCCAGCCGTTTGAAAACGCGGAGATGGCCATGAAAGACGCCTACGAAGCAGGCACGACCGACGAGTTCGTGGAGCCTGCTGTGATGGAGGGGGTCGACGGGTTGCTTCGGCCGGGTGACGTGGTGTTCTGCTTCAATTTTAGGACGGACCGGTGTCGCCAAATCACAACAGCCTTGACCCAAGCGGCCTTTGACGCCCATGGGATGGCTCCCATCGACTTGCATTATGTGACCATGACCAATTACGACGAGCGGTTCACTGGCGTCGAGGTTCTGTACGACAAACCCAACTTGAAGATGACCTTGGGAGAGGCTGTCTCGGCGGCTTCGGGCACACAATTGCGTTTGGCTGAAACAGAGAAGTACCCGCACGTGACGTTCTTCTTTAGTGGGGGGCGGGAACAGGAATTCCCCGGTGAGCAGCGTGCAGTGGTGCCTTCTCCAAAAGTGCCCACGTATGACCTTCAACCGACCATGAGCGCGGGAGGGGTTGCCGATGCGGCCATCGGTGCAATGGCCTCAGATGAGGCGCCCGATTTCATGTGCTTGAACTTTGCCAACCCCGATATGGTGGGCCACACAGGAGTGTTTGAGGCCGTTGTGGCGGCGTGCGAAGAGACGGACCGACAGTTCTCCCGGGTGCTCGAAGCGGGACGCTCGTCGGGATACCGGTTCGTCATCATTGCCGACCATGGCAATGCAGAGTACGCCCGCAACGATGACGGAACACCCCACACGGCACACACCACCAACTTGGTCCCCGTGGTGGTCATCGAACCCAAAGAACGTGCTGTGAGGGACGGAATCTTGGCGGATGTCGCACCTACGGTGCTTCATCTCATGGGAATCGAACCACCAGCGGAGATGACCGGAAGCAGTTTGATCGTTGTCTAAGCGGGCACCGGGTCCTTACTGCCGCTCCCGCATGAGCTGCACCGTGCCCCGGAAGCTGGTGCCGTCGTTGCGGTCAAAGATGTAGTAGTAGGTGCCATCGGCGGCGCCCACACCATCCCAAGTGGAGTCGTAATTCTCGTCATAGAAAATTTCGCCTCCCCATCGGTTGTAGATCCTGATGCTGCTGCCCGGGTAGCCTTCAATCCCCTCGATCACAAACCGGTCATTTTCTCCGTCATTGTTTGGGGTGAAGATGTTCGGAATGATGGTTTCGCAGGCTTCGGCGGTCACATCGACATCGGTGGTATTGCCACACTCGTCCTCGATGACGACGGTGATGGTGGTGTTGCCACCGCCCACATACAAGCTTCCTGTACCGTTGGTAAATACCACATTGGAATCGGTTTCGGAGGTCAGTGGCACGCCGTCAAGTCCCGAAAAAGTATACAGTAGGGTTCCGCCGTCCACGCCCAGGACGCCTTGTTGGAAGAGGCAGAACGTGATATCGTCACTGACCATGGGCTCGTAGGTGGGCACCACCACAGTCCAATCGGCGTCATCGGTTTGCCCGCAAGCGTCTTCCGCACTGACCGTGAAAGTCTCATTGGTGCTCGGGCTCACATTGGCATTGCCACCATTTGAATTGTCGACGTTTCCGGACCAATCCCATGCTACAGTGCCGCTGCCAGAGATCACATTGGTGCCCAGTTCTACTGGGTCACCCGGACAGTAAGGCGCATTTTCTTGGATGATTTCGACTTCGAGTGGTGTCGGGTTCACCAGGTCAATGGGGGTCACTGTCGAGTCTCCGCAAACATCCGTCACGGTCAGGAAAATGGTCGTGGGTTCGAGGTCTTCGTATTCGATGGAAGTTGTGGTGTCCCCCGTACTCCAGAGAAATCCAAAAGGGGCATAACCCTGAAGGACATTGGCGGAAATTTGAACGGGTGGGCACAGCGCCACTTCGTCTGGAACTTGCACCAGCAGCGGATCAGGGTCTTGAATGACGAGGGTGGCGGCAACCAAGGTAGAGTCCCCACACAGGTTCACGTACAGGTATTCCAACGTCACTGTCTCGGGTCCCTCTTCTATGCCGTCGGCGAAAACGTCAAGCGGGATTTGCTGCTCATTTTCCCCCACCTCAAAAATGATGGTGGTATCCAAAGTGGCGAAGTCAACCCCCTCTTCTGCCGTGCCGTACACAAAGATGTCGAGGGTGTCGATTGCAGTGGTGACAGGTCGGATTACTGTAAAGGCGGCATCGTTGCAGCCTTCGACCACAACGGTGTCCCCTAAAAAAATCGGAGAGTCCCCGATGCTCGCGGACGCCTCAATGGAAGCGCCGTTGGACTGGAAAGATCCCGATTCCAAAATCACGATGGATTCCAGCGCCGTGTCAGTGCCGTCGGCAATCGCAAGCTTAATGTGGTAGGTTTCGCCGCAAATGACGGGGCTTTTTGCTGTCATGAGAACGGTGTAGCCGTTCTGACACAAAACAGAATTTGGGTTGTTGTTGATGTAGAATTCTGAGTTGGTCACGTTGTTGACCGAACTGATCGTGATGGGCAACTGTGGATCGGAATCGGGGACTTCGGCCAAGTTGACCGCATCATTGAGATAAGGACCATCAATCCCAGGGCCATCCAGGAAGAACCCGAAGATGTCATTGTATTGTGTGTTGATCCAAGTCAGGTACTCGTCCGATCCAAAGACATAATTGAATCGGATGGAGTCCCCCGTGGCTTCGAAATCGAACTCAATGGCGCAGATGTCGTTGACGGAGCCCACACTGAAGTTCTGCCCAATCAGGCCTGGAACGCTGTTGGCGATGTTGAGCAGGTCTGCATTTCCCGATACTTCTAGACCATCATCGATGACATTTTCTTGGCAGCCCATGTTGATGTTGGCCGGGTTAGATGCCACTTCAGTGCTAAGGATGAGTCCTTCAGTAATCGGGAATTCACCCTCCTCAAAACCTAAGATTTGACCAATTTGAATGGGGCTTCCCGTGAGTTCAATGTTGCTCGCTTCAATGCCTTCCCCCAGAAGGATGTCGTTGACGTAGGATTCTACGGTCAGCGTGCTGTTCACCTGAACTTGCGCCAATACAGAGGTGCAGGAGCCCAAGATCAATAAAGTCAGAAGTTGACAGAGGCGCATGTGCTTATTGTTGGTGAGCGCAAAAGAAGGTTCGAGGTGTAAATTAAGGGCTTATTCATTTCTGTCACCCGCACCGTTCCGCACATGAGGTGAAAAGACCGGTGTGTGTGCCGTTTCTTTGAATCATGCCAGCTTTGATTCAGGTACAAGAGGTGTGGAAGACCTACCAAGTGGGCGACCAGCAGGTTCATGCCTTGAGGGGGCTCTCATTGGATGTAGAAAAAGGAGAGTATACCGCATTGATGGGCCCATCTGGATCGGGCAAGTCGACGCTCATGAACATGCTGGGCTGTTTGGACACCCCAACATCAGGCAGGTATGAACTCGCCGGGGAGGATGTGGGCACACTCGATGACGACGCCTTGGCGGACATCCGCAACCGCCGCATTGGATTTGTATTCCAAACGTTCAACTTGATGCCGCGCTACACGGCGCTCGAAAATGTGGCCCTTCCCATGGTGTATGCTGGCGTGGGCGCAGTTGAACGCACAGCCCGGGCTCAAGACGTGTTGAAGCAGGTCGGTTTGGGCGACAGAATGGACCACAAACCGAATGAGCTTTCGGGGGGACAACGTCAAAGGGTGGCTGTGGCACGGGCGCTGGTGAACCGGCCAGATTTGCTTTTGGCGGACGAGCCTACAGGCAACCTCGACACCAAGACGTCGGTCGAAATCATGGCCCTTTTCGAGGAGATCCACGCCGCTGGCAACACGGTGATCATCGTGACCCATGAAGAGGACATTGCCGCCCATGCCCACCGCGTCGTTCGCCTCCGTGACGGGGTGGTTTCCAGCGACGATCAACAACGCGTCATTTAAAGGTGTGAATCGCCGCATCTTTGCAAGGCAGCCGGAAGACTTCCGGAATTAAGTGATTGCAGTTCTTCAAAAGACGCCAAAGTGAAGCGCCATACGATTTCCCAATTGCTCGACACCACCCTCGCAGGTGAGGAGGTGACCGTTTGTGGATGGGTCCGGACTTTCCGGAATGACCAATTTCTCTCCATCAATGACGGGTCCAGCTTGTCCAATCTGCAGCTGGTGGTCGACCGTGAAAACACCCATGAGGACCTGCGAAAGCGGCTCACAACCGGGGCCGCCATTTCAGCCGTGGGTGTTCTGATCGAAAGCCAGGGCAAGGGCCAAGCCACAGAAGTTGAGGTGAAGAAGCTGGAGGTCCTAGGGGATGCAGACCCAGAAGTCTACCCCATTCAGATGAAGCGGCACACGATGGAGTTTCTCCGCGAGAAGGCCCACCTCAGGTTCCGCACCAGCACGTTCAATGCGGTGTTCCGTCTGCGCCATGGTTTGCAATACGCCATCCACGAGTACTTCGATCAGAACGGGTTCAACATGTTGCACACGCCCATTGTGACCGGCAGCGATGCCGAGGGCGCAGGAGAGATGTTTCAGGTGACCACACTGGACCTCGACAATGTGCCCCGCACAGAGGATGGGACCGTTGACCACGGTGCGGATTTCTTTGGCAAAGCCGCCAACCTGACCGTCAGTGGCCAGCTCGAGGCTGAGTTGGGGGCCATGGCCTTGGGCAAAGTGTACACCTTTGGTCCCACCTTCCGTGCAGAAAACAGCAACACTTCGCGGCACTTGGCGGAGTTTTGGATGATTGAGCCTGAAGTGGCGTTCAACGATTTGGACGACAACATGGACCTCGCAGAGGATTGCTTGCGTTTTGTCTTGACCCGCATGTTGGAACGTTATCCCGCAGAGTTGGAGTTTTTGGCCAAACGCGAGGCCGATGCCGAGAAGCAGCTGCCTGCTGACCAACGCAACGAAATGGGGCTCATCGAACGGCTGCGCTTTGTGACAGAGAACCCTTTTATCCGGATCACCTACACCGAGGCAATTGACCTGCTTCGCAATTCCAAGCCCTTCAAAAAGAAGAAGTTCAAGTATCCAGTAGAGTGGGGTGTGGATTTGCAAAGCGAGCACGAGCGCTGGCTGGTAGAAAAGAAGTTCAATCAGCCCGTGATCCTGACCGATTACCCGGCCGAGATCAAGGCCTTCTACATGCGGGCCAACGACGACGGTAAGACGGTGGCAGCCATGGACGTATTGGTCCCTGGCATCGGAGAGCTGGTGGGCGGAAGCCAGCGCGAGGAGCGGCTGGACCGTTTGCAGCAGAAATGTGCAGAATTCAACATTCCAGAAGACCACGTGTGGTGGTACCTCGACACCCGACGGTTCGGAACGGCTCCGCACGCCGGTTTTGGACTGGGTTTCGAGCGCTTGGTGATGTTTGCCACTGGAATGACCAACATCCGAGACGTGATTCCATTTCCAAGGACCCCGCTCAACGCCGAATTTTAAATACTGCCACCCCGGTGGCCTGCGTTAACGTCATATGCTCAATCAAAGCCTTCAACAAAAGCTCCAACAAAAGCTGAGTCCACAGCAGATTCAGTTGATGAAGCTGTTGCAGGTGCCCACTTTGGAGCTGGAAGCGCGGATCAAAGAGGAACTCGAGGCCAATCCAGCATTAGAGGAGGGCCGTGAGGAGGAAGCGCAAGTGGATACGGCAGACGGATTGGATGATGACCGCGGAGAAACCCGCGAGGATTTTGACTTTGATGCCTACCTCGACGACCCCACGCCGGGGTACCGTTATGCGGTCAACAACCACGCAGAACACGAGGACAGGGACACGGCTTTCGGGGCAGGAGAGACCTTTTCAGACCGCTTGGCCGCGCAGGTGGGACTCCAACCTGTTACGGACCGGCAGCGCATGCTCGCGTCGTTCCTGATTGGCAACTTGGACGAAGCTGGATACCTCAGAAGGGACCTTTATGCGGTTTCCTCCGATTTGGCCTTTGGCCAAGGTGTCGAAGTGACTGAGGAGGAGCTGGAGGTGGTGTTGGCCATCGTGCAACGCCTCGATCCGGCTGGAGTAGGTGCGCGCGACCTCAAGGAATGTCTGGTGTTGCAGCTGGATCGGAAATTGGAGGTGGCCGGTGCTGATGGCCGTGAAGGGCTGGCTTTGGCAAGGCGGATTTTGGATGAGCAGTTCGATGCCTTCACCAAAAAACACTACGACAAGCTTGTGGCCAGGCTTGATGTGGGGGAAGATGCCCTGCGCGCAGCCATGGCCGAAATCACACGGTTGAACCCCAAACCCGGCAATTCAGGAGCCGACAACGCCCGCCCCATTCAGGCGGTGGTACCCGACTTTCATGTTTCCGTAGAAGGAGACGAGCTGCGCCTTCAAATCAACGGCCGCAATGCCCCGGAGTTAAAGGTCTCCAATGAATACCGCGACATGATGCAGGGCTATGCGGCGGCGAAAGCGCCTGACCGTGCTCAGAAAGAAGCCATCACTTTTGTGAAACGCAAGGTCGATGCGGCCAAGTGGTTCATTGACGCCATCAAGCAGCGCCAAAACACTTTGAGGGTGACCATGCAGGCCATCCTGCATTTGCAAGAGGCCTATTTCTTGTCCGGCGACGAGACCCAACTCCGGCCCATGATCCTCAAGGACATTGCAGACCGCATCAACATGGACATCAGCACGGTGTCACGGGTGGCCAACTCCAAATATGTCCAAACCCCCTACGGGACTTTCCTGCTCAAAACGCTGTTCAGCGAGTCCCTGACCACAGAGAGTGGGGAGGAGGTTTCGACCCGGGAGGTCAAGAAAATTTTGGAAGAAGCCGTCGACGCGGAGGACAAACGCAAGCCGCTCAGTGATGAGAAGCTCATGAACGTTTTGCAAGAGAAAGGATACCGCATCGCGCGGAGAACGGTAGCGAAATACCGCGAACAGCTGGGCATTCCCGTGGCCCGATTGCGCAAAGAGCTCTGATGCGGTCTGTGGCATTGGTGGTCTCTTATGTGCTGCATCCTCTCTGGGTGCCACTTTTTCTGTTCTTGCTGTTGTGGTCGGTAGACCCGTGGTTGAGGTTGCAGCCTGCGATGATGGTGTACGTGACCTCCATCCTCTTGATCAATGCTCTGGCACCGGCGATTTCAATTTATGCCTTGCACCGGAGGGGGGCGCTGAGCGATTTGGAGGCCTCGCAGCGCAGTGAGAGGACCATCCCTTTCATTGTGGTGATGTTCTACCAAGTACTCGGTTATTACGCACTGACACGGCCAGGGGTGTTTCTCCCTTCGGAGGTGCTGGCGCTGGTGTTGGCCATGATGGGGTCTCTCGCAGTGGCGATGGTACTGACCCGCTGGATTAAAGTGAGCATGCACCTGCTGGCGCAGGGGGGTGCCTTGGGTGCGCTGTGGTCCTTCAACCTGATGCACGACCTCGGGCTTGGTGCCGTGTTGCCGGTTGGGTTTGTGGTGGCAGGACTGGTGGGCTGGTCGAGGATGCGGTTGGGTGTTCACACCCCCAAGGAACTCGCTTTAGGCTTCCTGCTGGGTTTTGCAGTGGTCCGGTCTTTTGTGGAATGGGGAGGCGTACCCTAAGGGTCATGCGAGTTTTTCCTGCCAACGCCAAGCGTCGGCGAGGCACTCTTCCAATGGCCGTTTGGTGCGCCAGCCGAGCAAGTTTTCCGCCTTTTTAGCGTCGGCATAAATCGCCGTGACATCTCCGGGACGGCGTTCTCCAAAACGGTGAGGCACGCTGAGGCCAGTCGCTGCTTCAAATGCAGAGATGACTTCCTTGACGCTGCTTCCTTTTCCTGTTCCGAGGTTAAAAGCCTCCATGGCACCGCTGTTGCCTTCCAGCCATTGTAAGGCCGCCACATGCGCCTCGGCGAGGTCGCAAACGTGCAGGTAATCGCGAACACAGGTGCCGTCCGACGTGGGATAGTCCTCACCAAACACGGTCAATTCCGACCTCAATCCAGCCACGCTTTGTGTGAGGAACGGCACGAGGTTAGCCGGGGTTCCGATGGGCAGTTCTCCAATCTCTGCCGAAGGGTGTGCACCGATGGGATTGAAGTACCGCAGCAAGGCGATGCCCAATTGGCCTTGTCCGGCAGCATGGCTGTAGCCCAGCAACGTCTCGCATGCCTGCTTGGTGAATCCATAGGGCGAGGCGGCCGGCTGTATGGGCGCAGTTTCGCTGACAGGCAACGCCGTTGCTTCGCCGTAGACGGTACAAGAGGAGCTGAACACGAGGTGTTGAACCCCAGCCTGGCGCAGCATTTGAGTCAGTTTGGCTGTTGCGCCAATGTTGTTCGAAAAGTACTGTTCTGGAGCCTCCACGCTTTCGCCCACGGCTTTGTCCGCTGCGAAGTGAATGGCGCCGTGAACAGGGGCCTCAAACACGGCCTTCATGCCCTCCTCATCGGCACAATCAACGGCGTGAAATTCTACGCGATGACCCAGAATGCGCTCAAGACCGTCCAACACCTCTGGCCTGCTGTTCCGCAGGTCGTCTACGATGACAGGCACATAACCTGCTTCGGTCAACGCGACGGCAGTATGCGAGCCTATAAAACCTGCTCCTCCCGTGACAAGAATGCGCCGTGGGTTATCGTTTTGGGACATGCGACAAATATCGGTAACCCTCACGCAGGTTTCCCCGTAATACCGACGTCGGATTTTGTTCGACACGGTTCCACAATGCACGCGAATCACTACAACCTCGATTACCTCAAGCAGGTGTTCCAAGGCAACGATGCCATGGTACTGCGCATCCTCGATATTTTCGAGGAGGAGGTGCCGAAGTATTTCGCGGAAATGTCCCAGCTCGCAGGTGCGGGTCGATGGGGCGGATTGCATCCATTGGCACATAAAGCCAAGAGCAGCATTGGAATGCTGGGTATGCAGCGGCTTCTAAAGGAAGTATTGGTGGTCGAAAACTTGTCCCGAATCGGGGGTGATGTGGCGGAACTGAACGCCGCCCTCACCCGTGCAGAGACCCAACTCGGCACCGCCCTTGAAGCCCTGCGCTCAGACCGAGCTGCAGGATTGCTGCACAGCCCCAAGTTGGGATCGGGAGGCCAGAATAAAGCTGCTGACCGCCACAACGATGGCCGGCTTTACCGGGCTTAAAGGCCGTTCGGTTCATTTGTAAAAAGCGAGGTTTCGCTGCGGCGCGGTATTTTTGCGCCATGCCTTCTGCATTGCCCCAAGAATTTGTTGATGCTGCTCACGTGCACGGCATTTCACAGAGCGAGTTAAACCGCCAATGGGAGCGCTTACAAGGAGGCCCGGCGCATTGTACGCCGCAAGCTCCTTGTCAACGTGGCGATGGGATTAAATCGCTTTCTGAAAAGGCCATGCAGCGGCTGGCAGAGCGCGGCAGTGCGATTGAGCAAGGACAAGCCGTGCGGTTGGTGCCGGCCAGTGGAGCTGCAAGTCGGATGTTCAAGGCCTTGGCTTCCGGCAACGAAGCCGCTGTGGAGCAGCTGGATGCCCAGTGGGAGAGGTTCCCTTTTCGTGCCGCCGCTGAAGCCACCGGGAATTGCGATACGCCAGAAGAAAGGTTGACGGCCATCATGGACCGATTGGGTTTGGCTGACATGCCCAAAGGCGGACTTCCCTTTCACACCTATCCAGGTGAGACGCGCACAGCTTTTGAAGAGCACATGCACGAATGGAAATCGACCCTTCCCCGGGTGACGTCGCCCCCCGTGCACTTCACTTTGCCCGAAGAAGGTCGCGCACTGTGGAAGGAACGCATCGAAGGTTGGGCGGCAAAAATTGGGGTTGCGGTGAGCACGTCAGTGCAGCATTCTTCAACCGATACCATGGCAGTTGGAACGGACGGAAGGCCATTTCTGCGAGAAGATGGTACGCCGTTGTTTCGCCCCGGCGGGCATGGTGCTTTGCTGCATAACCTGAGCGATGTGGCACAATCCCATCCCGGTGCTTTTGTGAGCATCAAGAACATCGACAACGTGCGCCCCACCACAGCCCATGCCGAGGTGCTGCCTTGGCGCAAAGCCTTGTTGGGCCTCACTGCGGAGCTCGACGAGGCCCGGACATTGGCCGTCAAGGCACTGGACGAAGGGAATTCAAGGCCCGCAGAATTGTGGCTGGGTCGTGGCATCGCCCATCCCTCAGATCCGCGGCCAGACGGCATAGATGCACTGCGTTCTGCCCTAGAGCGGCCGATGCTTGTAGCCGGAATGGTACGCAATGAAGGTGAGCCTGGTGGAGGCCCTTTCTGGCTGCGCGATGACCAGGGGACGCTTCGGGCGCAAATTGTGGAGTCTGCAGAGATGGACTTGGGCAATCCGCGCATTGGAAACTGCATCGCAGGGGCCACGCACTTCAATCCCGTTGACCTGATTTGTTTGATGCACGATACCGATGGGGTCCCCTATGACTTGGGTGATTTTGTGGACCACCGCAGGGATTTTCTGGTGTCCAAGTCCCATGCGGGTAAGCCGCTCATTGGTTTGGAACATCCGGGATTGTGGAACGGTGCCATGGGGCGTTGGAACACCTTGTTTGTAGAGGTGCCTTCCAGAACTTTTGCACCTGTGAAGACCGTTTTTGATTTGCTTCGCCCCGCCCATCAGGCTTGAATCAAAAAAGGCCGCCTTCGGGTGAAGACGGCCTTTTCAGGGAGGAGATTATTGAGCAGTTATCCTTTCAGAATGCGAATAGAAACAGACTGGCGACCGCTCAGAAGGCGCAAGCTGTAGATGCCAGGTCGCAGGTCACCCAAGTCGGTGAAGCGCACGGGGGCTTCCAACTGACCCGCTGTCAGCGTGATGGACTTGATGGGCATGCCTTGATGATCCAAGACCTGCAAACGGGCTCCTTCCTGGACGGTGCCCCGGACTTTTGCGCTAAGGGCATCACCAAATGGGATGGGGTATGCGGTCAACGCAAGTGCAGCGCGGCCATCGTCGGTACCCGACACATCCTCTGCGGTCGCAGATTCGAGTCCAGCGGCCATGGCAATGTTGAAAGGAACGGTGTGTCCGTTCATGAACAACCGGCCAAAGTCAGTGTTGTCGACGCCTTTCGCAAGCAAAGCGATGCGGCTGCCTTCTGGGCAGTTCACACGCAAAGAGAGCTGTTGTCCCTTGCGCACACCGCCTTTGTCAAAGGTGAGCGAGAGTTCGCCATCGGCGACATCTTCACTTGTGAATGTGCCCTCGGCGAGGACGTCACCGTTGAAATGTGCAAGGGTGTAGGTGTAGTCAAAGCCTGGCTTCACAAATGGGGTAGCCAATTTTGTCTCAACCACACGACCGCGGTCGCAAGCATAGAAAGTCTGTAAAAATGAACCGCCAACAACATTGAGGACACCATTGGACTGGCGCTGTGCAGCGGAGCAGTCTCCAGAAACGTCCAAGTCCAGACCTGCAGCATTGCGGCTCATGGCATTGGTGGGAGGGTTTACGTTTCCGACGTCTGACTTGCGTCCGTCATGGGCCTCATTCAGTTGAGGCGTAGCGCTGCGTACACCGAGTGTGAACTTGGCGTTCTTGGCCAGGTATTGACCCTGAAGGCGTGCTTCGCCTACAAACATGTCGGCGTCTTCAGTTCCAGGCACCACACATGAGGCACCATTTTGGGCGCGGACGACGAGCGTGAACTGTTCGTTCATCAGCGTGGGAATGGACAAGTCATTGAGCACGAAGCTCGTACCGTTATAGTTGTCCGCAGTAATGGTCTGCATGGCCTTGGGCGTGAAGGTGTCGTCCAGAATGGCCACGTCGAAGAAACCACCATTGAAGTCTGCGCTGGCAATGATCTCCACTGTGGAGATGGTGCCTTTGGCGCAAGTCCTCAGGTTTTGTGTCATCTGCACACCGTCGATATAGATGGCAGTATTAATGTGGTCCTGCTCAACCTTGCACAGTTCGTCCTGCGGGGATGCGGCAGAGGCCGTTTGAAGAAGGAGGCCAAAGAGGCCGAGAAGAAGGGAAAAAGAGCGAATCATATTGAAAAGATTTATGTGGATTCAGGCTCCTTTACGGGGGGGGCTTCATTTCGGTTACAAATCGACCGAAAAAACCTGGGGAATCAGGCTTAAGGCATTGAAAAACAGGGTTTTATTGCGCGCTGAGTTTTCAGGGCTGCGCAAATTCCCAAACGGAATTTGCACCGGGATACTCCGTAGAATCATGGTTGGAGGCCACAACCAATGTCCGTCCTCGGCGCCAATCGGCCACCAACAGTTGGTACCAAGCTTTGCCCGCCTTGTCCAAATGAGAGGTGGGCTCATCCAAGAACAATGCGCTGGCATCTGTGGTAAAGGCCAATGCCAATGCGAGCCTCTGGCGCATTCCAGAACTCAGGTCGCTGACACGCACGGTCCCTTTGTCTGAAAGCAGGGCCAATTCCAAAACCTGCTGATTCGTGGTACCCGTAATGGACTTCCTCAAGCGCTGGTGCAATCCGATGTGCTCGGCCACTTCTAGGTCTGCAATCAGCCCTTGGTCAGGCGCGCAGTAGGCCATTTGAGTAGGAACATCCATGGCACTGATGGCCCGGTCTCCCCGGGTCCAGGTCAATCCGCCTTCACTGGGCCGATCAAAGGCACACATGATCCTCAGCAGACTGGACTTGCCGCTGCCATTGGCGCCTAGAATGGCTTGTATACTGCCTGCCGGTACCGTGAGGTCGACCTTGCGCAAGACCCACTGTCTGCCGTGTCGTTTTCCGACTTGCTTCAGGTTGATGGCCAGCGGGAGTTCCTGCATCAGAATGGACCGCGAACGATGCCCTTGTCCGAGGCGCGGATGAAGTCGAGGATGGTCTCTTTGGCATCGCTGATGGGCAATTCCAGCTCGGCGACTTTCAGGGCTTGAGACATGTTGCCTCCAGTGATATAGAGGGTCCTGTATATGTCTTCCACTGCACGCACGAATTCGTCTGGAAACCCTCTGCGCCGGAGGCCAATCGCATTAACTCCGATGTAGCTCAAAGGCTCACGGGCCACCTTGACAAAAGGAGGGATGTTTTTTCGCACCAAAGATCCGCCCGCTACAAAGGCGTGTTGGCCGATCCGCACAAATTGCTGCACGGCTACAACACCTTCGATGATCACCCAGTCTTCCACGGTCACATGGCCTGCGATGTTGGCGTTGTTGGCCAGAACACAGTGGTCTCCCACAACGGCATCGTGGGCCACGTGGGTGTATGCCATGAGCAGACAGTGCGAGCCCACCTTTGTGGTCATCCTATCGGTGGTGCCCCTGTTGATGGTGCAGCACTCGCGAATCGTGGTGTGGTCGCCCACTACAGCAGTGGTGTTTTCGCCGGCGTACTTCAGGTCTTGAGGTACACCACCGATGACCGCCCCCGGGAAAATCCGACAATGAGCGCCAATGCGAGCACCCGACAGAATGGTCGCATTGGGACCGATCCACGTTTCTGATCCAATGTGTGCATTGGCTTCAACAGTGGCGAAAGGGCCTATGGTGACCCCTTCTCCTATGGTGGCATCGGGATGAACGGATGCCATAGGTGAGATCAACGGTGCGGTCTCGGCTTGATTCATGCTTCGGAAGATGAAGGGACCCGGTCCCTGATGATTTGTGCCAGCATTTCCGCCTCGGAGACCAGCTTGTCTCCCACATAAGCGCGTCCAGTCATGTGCACCAAGCCTCTTCGGATGGGACTGGCCAGCTGCAACTTGAACAGGATGGTGTCACCGGGAACGACCTTCTGCTTGAACCTAACATTGTCGATTTTCATGAAGTACGTCGACCAGTTTTCAGGGTCTTCGACGCCGCTCAATGCAAATATCCCTCCGACTTGAGCCATGGCTTCGATTTGAAGCACGCCTGGCATAACCGGGTTGCCGGGAAAGTGCCCCTGAAAGAAGGGCTCGTTCATGGTGACGTTTTTCAAGCCCGTGATGCTGTCATCATTGCGCTCGATGATTTTGTCGACCAATAAGAAAGGGTAACGGTGCGGAAGCAGGTTCTCGATGTCTTGGATGTCCATCACCGGCTCCGCGCGAGGGTCATAACGCGGAATGCCCGCTTCGGCATTTTTCTTGCGCTTGAGCAACTGGGCAAAGGCGACGTTGCCTGCGTGGCCTGGGCGGGCTGCGAGGATGTGCCCTTCAACAAAAAAACCGGTCAACGCGAGGTCGCCCACGATGTCCAGCAACTTGTGCCTGGCGGGCTCGTTCTCAAACTGCAGGGTTGTGTTGTTTAGGACTCCAATCTTTCCGGGCTCTACTTTGAGGCTGTCTTTTCCAGACAATGCCGCTACTTCGTCCAGCTCTTCTTGGCTGTATTCCTTTTCTGCAAGAACAATGGCGTTGTCCAAATCACCCCCTTTTATGAGGCCTTGTTCGAGCAGCGACTTGACCTCTTTGAGGAAGACAAAAGTCCGGCAGCGGCTGATCTCTCGCACGAACTGGCCCATGTGGTACATGGTGGCGTGTTGCGTGCCCAAAATGGGGCTGTGATAATCCACCATTACGGTGGCTCGAAATTCATTGTTCACCGGCGGTACCGCCAGCATCTCAACGCCCTTGCCATCGTGATAGGTGACCGATTCGGTCAGCCTAAAGACGTGACGGTCCGCTTCCAATTCCACCGCGCCGACTTCCTCAATGTGTGCCACAAAAGGCCAGCTGCTCCCATCCATGATGGGGACCTCTGGTCCGGTCATTTCGATCAAAGCGTTGTCGATGCCACAGCCGTACAAGGCGGCCAACAGGTGTTCGGTGGTGTAGATCCGGATGCCGCCTTTTTCCAAGGTCGTACCACGTCGGGTCTCCACCACCAGGTCGCAATTTGCAGGGACCAGAGGCTGTCCCTCAGCATCCATTCTTTGGAACACATAACCGTGGTCAGCAGGTGCAGGCTTCACCGTCAACCTCGTGGTTTGACCCGTATGGAGACCGATGCCCTCGATGCTGAAGGCACTCGCCAAAGTCCGCTGCTGGACAGGGGCTTGGTTAGGTGCAGTTAAATTCTCCTTATTCATGGTATTGACGGATTTCAGAGGCGGGGCTTGGAGTCGACCTTGTTCGAACCTTGAGCCTGTCCATTTCGGGTAAATTCCCTCGCGAGTTTGCGGATGGCAAGCTGCATGTGCTGGTGCTTCCTGATGGGTTGGGCAGGATTGCCCTGCATCACCTGATGGGGAGCCGTGACGCTTGCTGTGATGCCACTCTTGGCAGCCACTTTGGTGCCATTGGCGATTTTGATGTGCCCGTTGATGCCCACCTGGCCTCCAATCATGCAATGGGACCCAATTTCGGTGGACCCGGCAATTCCTGTTTGGGCCGCGATCACAGTGTGTTTCCCAATCCGGACGTTGTGGGCCACTTGAATGAGGTTGTCCAATTTCACGCCTTCGTCGAGGACGGTGGATCCCAAAGTGGCGCGATCAATGGTGGTGCCTGCTCCGATTTCGCAGCCGGCAGCTATGGTGACATTGCCCAGTTGCGGGATTTTTTCAAATCCAGAGTCAGTAGGGGCAAACCCAAAACCGTCGGCGCCAATGGTGGCCCCAATTTGAAGGATGCAACGGTCTCCGACAATACACTGGTTGCCTATGACGCTCCGCATACCCAAAATGACTTCAGCGCCAACGCTGCAGCCTTCTCCGACGATGCTGCCCGTCATCATTTTTGTTCCGGCACCCACTTTGCTGCCCGCGCCTACAAAGCAATGGGCACCAATGCTCACACCCGTTCCAATCTGTGCAGAGTCGTCGACGACTGCTGAAGGATGAATTTGAGTTTGAGCAGACTTATCGGTTTCACTGCCACCATACGCCTGCATGAGTTTGGCCATGGCGGCATAAGGATCGTCTACGCGAATCAAGCACGTACCGGCTTGCACTGGGGCCGATGGGACAAACTCCTTGGATACCAGAACGGCACTTGCTCCAGTAGTATAAAGGTGTCCTTCGTAGGCCAAGTTGGCCAGAAAAGTCAAGTCTCCTTTGGACGCATCTTCAATGCCGGCAAATCCTGAGAGTGCCTGAGCGGGGACATCGTCCAGTTGGCCGTTGAGTAAATGAGCAACGTCGAGGGTGGTTACCTCCATGGTGCGAAATTAAGGCGCAGAGCCACGTGGCGCTGCGGGGTTTCAGATGCGGATGTAAAATCAGGCAACGGGAAGCTGTAACAAGGCCTCTTCAAAGTCTGCCAGGGCCACGGTCACGTCTATTTTGGGGCAGCCCGGACCGTCGAGGAGCACCACTTTCACTTGGTCTCCGAGGTTCTTTTTGTCGCTGCGCATCCATTCCCAAAGCGTCGCGGCATCGGGGGGGACACAGGGAAGCGGAATGAGCGCTGCCAAAGATCGAGAAGCCCCGTCAAAATCTCCGGGTTTGCTTTCTGGACATTCGGCGTGCAGCTCACTCATTTTGAGCGCGATACGCATTCCCCAAGCCACGGCTTCACCATGCTTCAGGTCCTCGGATTGCGCGAGCGCCCAAGACTCCAAGGCATGGCCTGAAGTGTGGCCAAAATTGAGGGTTTTCCGCGTTCCATTGGTTTCCAGAGCGTCCTGATTCACGATGTGCGCCTTGATGCCAATAGAATGCACAATGGCCGCCTCAAATGCATCGGGATGCGCGTCGCTCAAAGTGCGCTCCCAGGGCAGTTCTAAGGCCTGTTTCGAAGAGAGCAACGTGTGTTTAATGTGCTCCGCCCATCCATTGGACATTTCACGGGCATTGAGCGTATCCAAGAAGGCAGTGTGAATGCTCACCCCCACGGGAGATGAAAAAGTGCCAATCCTGTTTTTCAGTCCACGAAAATTGATGCCCGTTTTTCCGCCGATCGAAGCATCCACCATAGAGAGCAGGGTGGTGGGAATCAACCAGAAATCAATGCCTCTGAGGTAAGTGCTGCTCGCAAATGCCGTCAAGTCGGTGATGGTTCCTCCACCGAGGGCAATCACAAGGCCATGCCGGTCCATGCCCATGCCTTCAAAGCTGTCCCAAAGGGCATGGGCATGCTCGATGGATTTAATGGTTTCCCCGTGCTGTCCTAAACGCAAGAACTGTGTGCCCGGAGGGAGGTGTGGGTTGAGCAACGGCAGACAACACTTTTCGGTCAAAGGGTCGGTCACCACCACGACGGATGTGGGCGTGTGATCATCCAGCCAGTTCCTCAACGCTTTGAACTGGGGATCCACGTGGGTTTCAGGGGGGAGTGCCAATGCAGCCTTCATTTGAAAAAGGTCTAAAATGAAACAAGCGGACCGAAGTCCGCCTGTCTGGGGTGTGGTACCACCTGGATTCGAACCAGGGACACATGGATTTTCAATCCATTGCTCTACCACCTGAGCTATGGTACCCAAAGGGGCCGCAAATGTAGCAAAATTCTTTCTGGACTGGACCATGCGGATGGACAACATCAAGAAGGGGAACTGTATCGGGCCCAGCGAAGAATATAATAACCACACACAGCTGATATAATTCTCCATGAGATTGATATAAATCAAAACAGAATTCGACGAAATAAAGGAAATTATCGACGAATACGGGGTAATGGAGATGGTCGTTCAGTCGGATTTTGTGAGTGAAGCCAATTATTGCTTTGAACACAATTAAATTCGAGACTCTCACTGGAGAACTTATAACCGCGCTTAACCAAAAACGCTTGACATGATGTCCAAAACCATCAATCTGGTTGCAGCCCTCTTCTGCTGTCTTACCACCGTCTTTTCCCAGCAGCAGGTTGCTGTGAATTCCGCTCCTGCTCCTGAAGGCTACGCTCTTGAAGTCGAAGTCGTCTCAGAGGATATCGGCGTTGTTGCCGGACCGCTCGGTCCGGTCGACCTCACGGGATACAGTTGTACTCGGCTGTACGTGACCATGAACAATGCGACGGACTTTATGTCCTCTGTTTCTGGTGATGCGACCAATCCGACGTTCGTCAACACCACGACCAACTTCCGCCATGCTGAATTGGGTGGCGCAACGCCAGGTGGCATTAGCC
>ENA-OREB01000106-OREB01000106.1-marine-metagenome-genome-assembly--contig:-NODE-106-length-43436-cov-5.614820_pt1 | contig 43436 bp, 41 predicted proteins | sample MGYA00248625_ERZ508552 | MGnify/ENA primary metagenome ERZ508552 (study PRJEB26219, sample SAMN06267888) | marine metagenome | isolation source: Monterey Bay, California, USA | place: USA:Monterey Bay...
CTGTTCAAATTATGATTTTTACAAATTGTTTAAATTTGCAGTATATACAATTTAAAATAAAATTCCCATTTTGACTAATCAACAGATAATAAAAAATATTGCTCTAGAGACACTTAACCTAGAGTCTAAATCTATTTCGGATCTTTCTAGTGTAATCGACTCAAACTTTTGTGAGATTATTGATATCCTAAAAGAATGCCATGGTAAAATTGTTCTTACAGGAATTGGTAAAAGTGCTATTATAGGAATGAAAATTTCTGCTACTTTAAATTCAACAGGATCAAAATCAATTTTTTTACATCTTGGAGATGCACTTCATGGAGATATGGGGGTTATAGGAAATAAAGATGTAGTTATTTGTATTTCAAAAAGTGGAGAGTCAGATGAAATTATTTCATTATCTAATCATCTGAATAAAAATAAAATATTATTAATTGGTATCTCTTGTGTAAAAAATTCTTCCCTTGACAACTTATCAAAAATGTTTATACATACAAAAATTGAGAGAGAAGCTTGTCACAATAATCTTGCTCCCACAACTAGCTCTACTTGTCACCTTGCCATTGGAGATGCAATAGCAATGACACTTCAAAAACTAAAAGGTTTTACTCCAAATGATTTTAGTAAATACCATCCTTCAGGAAATCTAGGGAAACAGCTAAGTTTAACACTTATGAACTTAATTGATGATAATAGAAAACCCATTGTTAAAAAATCCTCTTCATTCCTAAAAATAATTGATGAAATTTCCTCAAACATGTATGGAGCAACAGCAATTTTGGATGGAGATAGAATCGCTGGAATAATAACCGATGGAGATATAAGAAGGGTAATAGAAAAAAAACAAAACATAGAAAATATTTGTGCTAAAGACTTTATGAATCATAGTCCTAAAATCATGAATCAAAACACTTTAGCTATAGATGCTCTAAAGCATATGAAGGAAAATAATATAAGTCAGATTTTAATTTTAAATGATAATGATAAATACGTTGGTATAGTTCATATTTTAGATATAATCAAACAGGGTATTAGCTATGAGTAGATCCAATGACATGTCTTTTCTTGATCATCTTGAAGAGTTAAGATGGCACATAATAAGATCAACTATATCTGTTTTACTTATTGCTATAGTTGCGTTTTTAGCAAAAGATATAATTTTTGATCAAATTATTTTTGGCCCTAAAAAAGGAGATTTTATAAGTTATCAAGTATTTTGTTCAATTTCACAATCTATTGGAGGTAATGCTTTTTGCTTTGAAGAACTTCCATTTAGAGTTCAAAGTAGAACTGTCTCAGGTCAATTTTCAGCACATTTATGGACATCAATTTTAGCAGGTTTTATTTTGGCATTTCCTTATGTGATTTATGAATTTTGGAAATTTATAAGTCCTGGTTTATATAAAAAAGAAAAAGATGGAGCTAGAGGCTTTATTTTTATTTCATCAACATTATTCTTTATTGGAGTATTGTTTGGATACTATATTGTTACACCATTATCAATTAATTTTCTAGGTAACTACACAATTAGTTCAGAAGTGTTCAATGATTTTGATCTAAACAGTTATATTGGCTTATTAAGAGCATCAGTATTAGCTTCTGGATTAATCTTTGAATTACCAATTATAATTCACTATTTAACTAAGGTAGGGCTTGTAACACCTGATTTTCTTAGAAGAAATAGAAAGTTTGCATTAGTAATTGTATTAAGTCTATCAGCCATAATAACTCCACCAGATATTGCAAGTCAAATTATTGTAAGTATACCTATTTTAGTTCTTTATGAGATAAGTATAATAATTTCTAAAATTGGATATAAAAAATTAAATACATAATATTTGCTAAATGATTCTAAAAGCTCAAGATATTTCAAAATCATACCGAGGCAGAAAGGTTGTAAATGGTATTTCTGTTGAGGTAAATCAAGGTGAAATTGTAGGATTACTTGGTCCAAATGGAGCTGGTAAAACTACATCTTTTTATATGATAGTTGGAATAATAAAACCAGAAGAAGGAAATATTTATCTTGACAAAGAAGTCATTTCAGATTTTCCAATGTATCAAAGAGCTCAAAAAGGTATTGGATATCTCGCTCAAGAAGAGTCTGTATTTAGAAAACTTAGTGTTGAAGATAACATTTTAGGTATTCTAGAATTCTCAACTTTAACAAAAAATCAGCAAAAAGAAAAAGCAGAACAATTGATGGAGGAATTTGGTCTTACTAAAATCCGAAAGAATAGAGGTGATTTACTTTCTGGTGGTGAAAGAAGAAGAACGGAGATAGCAAGGGCACTAGCTAATGATCCTAAGTTTTTATTATTAGATGAGCCATTTGCTGGAGTAGACCCAATAGCAGTTGAAGATATTCAATCTATAATTTCTGTCTTAAAAAAGAAAAATATCGGAATACTTATTACCGATCATAATGTTCAAGAAACACTTGCCATTACCGACAGAACATACCTTATGTTCGAGGGTAAAATTTTAAAAGAAGGGATTCCAGAAGAACTTGCGCGTGACGAAATGGTTAGAAAAGTTTATCTAGGAAAGAATTTTGAATTCAAAAAGAAGAATATTTAACTCTTAGATTAAGGACCACAAATTTCTTATTACGTTAAGAAATAAGTATAAAATTATAACTAACGAGAATCCACCAAGTCCAAATATTAAAATTAAAGGAATTGATAAGATTATTGTTAAAATCTTAAAAATGTTATAATCATATTTTCTTAATGATAATCTTAATGAAAAAAGCCTAAAAGGAACATTCATAAGAATTACACTAGAGATTGTAAGTGCTATAAGAGTATAATTATTAAGTAAATATTCTTTAGATTCAATTAGATATGTATGGTCTATCAATATAGGCAATGAAACAAAAAATAAAGCATTAGCAGGAGTAGGAAGACCTTCAAATTCATCAGTATAATCAATAGTATTGAATTTAGCTAGCCTAACAGCCGAGCCTAAAGTGATTAAGAAAGCTATAAATGCAACAGGAGAAAAAGTAAAAACAAGATCTAAGTTAAATATCGGACTTAGATACAAGTTTAAATCATAATCAACAACTCTATTTCCTGATAATTTAAATAATTGATAAACTACAATACCTGGAACAACTCCACTAGTAACTATATCTGAAAGAGAATCTAAATGTTTTCCAAAATTAGATTCTGCATTTAATAATCGGGCAGCCATTCCATCAAGAAAATCAAGAAGAACACCCATCAAAACCAAAATTAATACTGCATCAAATTGGAATTGAAAAGCAAATGCAATTGAAAAGCATCCACAAATTAAATTTAATAGAGTAAGAAAATTAGGTATGAAAGCTTTTATCATAATAGTTATGACTCTCAATTTATAAAAAAATTGTAATATTAGATTGTAAAACCTTTTAAACTTTTAAATGTGAGTAGACTTCTTGGATATTCTTTAATTAGTGGGATTTTATTAGGAAGTTCATGGCCAGTTAATGGAGTCACTCCTCTAATTTTTATTAGTCTAATTCCTTTATTGTATATAGAAGATGTTATAAGTAAGGATAATTATGGAAAAAAGAATCTAAGACTATTCTTTTATTCTTATTTAGCATTTCTAACGTGGAATATATCAACTACTTGGTGGATCGTCTATACTACACTTCCAGGAGCAATTTTTGCTAACATTGTAAATTCCTCTTTTTACTCAATAATCTTTTTGCTGTATAGTAGAGTTAAAAGAAGAGTAGATTATAAAGCTGGATCTCTTTTTCTTATAACTTTTTGGATAGCCTTTGAAAAATTTCATTTAAACTGGGAATTTTCTTGGCCATGGTTAAACTTAGGAAATGTCTTCTCAGAAAGAATTGATTGGATTCAGTGGTACGAGTATACTGGAGTATTTGGAGGAAGTCTTTGGGTACTATGCGCAAACTTTTTAATGTTTAATTTATTAAGAAAATATTCAAGTTTTAAAGATAAAAGACGATTTTATATTAGAATTATTCCAAGGATTCTTCTTATTAGCGTTCCAATTTTTATTTCACTTTTGGTTAAACCTAATTTAAATAAAGGAGAAGAATTTAAAGTTTTAATTACTCAGCCTAAAATTGACCCTTGGGAATCAAAATATGGGACGTCTAAAAATAATCTTGATTATTTTAAAATTTTTAAGGAATTAACTAATGAAGAATTAAGAGCTAATGAATATGATTTTGTCTTTACTCCAGAAACATATTTCTCAGAAGGATATGGCGAAAATGTGGATTATTTCGGATATACAAAACTTCATGATAGTCTTTATAATTATTTAGATCAATTTAAAAACACCAATCTAATTTCTGGAATACAATTTTATAAATTATATCAAAATCAGAAAGAAAAACCTACAAAATCAGCTAATCCGGTTAGAGACAATATATGGGTTGACTATTTTAATTCGTCAATAAATTTCTCTGCAAATAAAGGTTTTGAGTATAATCATAAGTCTAAACTAGTAGTAGGAAGTGAATATATGCCATTTAAGTCTTTTCTTGAGCCTATTATAGGGACTGTAATGATTGATCTAGGAGGGACAATACGTTCTATGGGCACACAACATGAATCTGAAAGAAAAGTATTTAATCACTCTTCAAAAGACCTAAGAACAATTCCTATTGTTTGTTATGAAACAATTGATGGAGAATATGTTGCTAATTATGTTGATTTAGGAGCTAATTTTATTTCAATTATTACAAATGATGCTTGGTGGATGGATACTCCAGGTCACAGACATCTATTAAGTTATGCTAGATTAAGAGCCATTGAGAACAGAAGATATATTATTAGAAGTGCAAATTCTGGTGTTTCTACAATTATTAATGAACTTGGTGAATATGACAATATTCTTCCTTATAATGAAAAAGGAATTTTAAGTGGATCAGCTTACACCATTGAAAAAAGAACCTTTTATAGTAAGAATGGAGATTATATAGCTAGAATAAGCATATTATTATCTGTTTTATTACTATTAATTTCATTTTCTAAAGTAAAAGAATAGAAATTCTTTGGTTATTTGGAGTTATAATATATTTTTGCAGAAAATAAGTTTCATGTATTGGACATTAGAACTAGCATCTTATTTAAGTGATGCGCCCTGGCCAGCATCTAAAGATGAACTAATTGACTTCTCAATTAGAACTGGAGCACCTCTTGAAGTTGTTGAAAATCTTCAATCTTTAGAAGATGAAGGAGATGTGTATGAATCAATTCAAGAGATTTGGCCAGATTTCCCAACAGAAGATGATTACCTTTGGAACGAGGACGAGTATTAATTATAATAGATTAATATTTATTGGTAATTTTTAAATAAATTTGAAAAAAATATAATATGTCCATTGTTAACTCCCTTTTGAAGGTATTTCTTGGGGATAAATCTGGTAAAGATCTTAAAAAACTTACTCCATTAGTTGATGATATTAATATTGAATTTGATAAACTATCTGCAGTTTCAAATGATCAGCTAAGAAATAAAACAATTGAATTTAAAGGAATAATATCTGAACAAACTTCAGATATAAATAAATCAATTATTGATTTAAACAAAAAGATTTCAAACGAAACCTCAAATAGTGAAAAAGAGATACTATTTAAGGAGATTGAAATACTTGAAAATGATCTAATTACAAAAAAGGCGGAGATATTAAATGACTTATTACCACAAGCTTTTGCAGTTGTAAAGGAAACAGCTAAAAGATTTTTTGAAAATAAAGAAATTGAGGTAACCACATCTGATTTTGACAAAGAAGTTGCATCTAAAAAATCTTATGTAAATATTAAAAGTGATAAATCCATTTGGAAGAATAATTGGGATGCTGCAGGTAAAAATGTTGTCTGGGATATGATCCACTATGATGTGCAATTAATTGGTGGAATTGTTCTACATCAGGGAAGAATTGGTGAAATGCAAACAGGAGAAGGTAAAACATTAGTTTCTACTTTACCGATTTATTTAAATGCATTAACTGGAGACGGTGTACACCTTGTAACTGTTAATGATTATTTAGCAAAAAGAGATAGCGCGTGGATGGGTCCAATTCTTGAGTTTCATGGTCTTAGAATTGATTGTATAGACTTCCATAAACCTAACTCTCCTGAGAGAAAGAGAGCATATGATGCTGATATAACCTATGGAACAAATAATGAATTTGGCTTTGATTATTTAAGAGACAACATGTCTCACTCATTAGATGATATTGTTCAAAGAAAACATAATTATGCAATAATAGATGAGGTTGATTCAGTTCTTATAGATGATGCTAGAACTCCATTGATAATTTCAGGACCAACAAAAGATGGTGATCGTCATGAATTTGATAATCTAAAACCAAAAATTCAAAGGCTAGTTACTCTTCAAAAAACATATTTATCTAATATATTATCTGAAGCTAAAAATTTAATTAAAGATTCAGATAACGATCAAGGAGGATTTCTTTTATTTAGGGCATATAGAGGATTACCAAAAAATAAAGCGTTAATTAAATTTTTAAGTGAACAAGGTGTAAAACAAACACTTCAAAAAACTGAAAATTTCTATATGCAAGACAATAATAGGGAGATGCATCAAATTGATGAAGAGCTTTATTTCACTATCGATGAGAAGAATAATCAAATTGAACTTACTGATAAGGGTATTGAAACTTTATCTCAAGACTTAGATGATAAAGATTTCTTTATAATGCCTAATATATCCACAGAAGTAAAATCTATTGAAGAAAAAGGTTTATCAAGCGAAGAAGAGGCTAAAGCAAAGAGTGAATTGTTTAATGATTTTGATGTAAAAAGTGAAAGAATTCATAGTATTAATCAATTATTGAAAGCATTTACTTTATTTGAGAAAGATGTTGAATATGTAGTAGTCGAAAATAAAGTTATGATAGTTGATGAGCAGACTGGAAGAATAATGGATGGTAGAAGATACTCTGATGGACTTCATCAAGCTATAGAGGCAAAAGAGAATGTAAAGATCGAGGCAGCTACTCAAACTTTTGCTACAATAACTCTTCAAAATTATTTTAGATTATACACAAAATTATCTGGGATGACAGGGACTGCAGTAACTGAAGCTGGAGAATTTTGGGAAATTTATAAATTAGATGTTACTGAAATACCTACAAATAAACCTATTGCCAGAAAAGATGAAGATGATTTGATATACAAGTCAAAAAGAGAAAAATATAATGCGATAATTGAAGATGTAATAACTCTTAGAAATAATAAAAGACCCGTTTTAATTGGAACTACTTCTGTAGAGATATCCGAGTTGCTCAGTAAAATGTTAAATAGGGCTAATATTAATCATAATGTTCTTAATGCAAAGCTTCATAAAAAAGAAGCTGATATAGTTACAGAAGCAGGAAACCCTGGAGTAGTTACAATAGCAACTAACATGGCTGGTAGAGGAACAGATATTAAATTAAGTAAAGATGTTATCAACTCTGGTGGTCTTGCAATAATTGGAACTGAGAGACATGACTCAAGACGAGTTGATAGACAGCTTAGAGGTCGTTCTGGAAGACAGGGTGACCCAGGTAGCTCTCAATTCTATGTATCTTTTGAAGATAATTTAATGAGATTGTTCGGACAAGATAGAGTTTCGAATATAATGGATAGAATGGGATTAAAAGATGGAGAAAATATTCAACATCCTATGGTTACTAAATCCATTGAAAGGGCTCAAAAGAAGGTGGAGGAAAACAACTTTGGTATTAGAAAAAGACTACTAGAATATGATGATGTAATGAATTCTCAAAGAAATATTATATACACACTTAGAAAAAATGCATTGGAAGGAGATAGACTTCAAATTGATATTACAAATATCATGTTTGATACCATAGAAGAAATTGTAATACAAAATAAAGGATCTAACGATTACAAAAACTTTGAATTTGAATTAATTACTACTTTTTCAATGACATCTCCAATTACAGAAAATGAGTTTCTAGAATCTAGTGAAGATGATTTAATTCAAAGTTTGTATGAGGAATTAAATACTTTTTACACAAACAAAAAAGAGTTAAATAGAACACTCGCTCTTCCAATAATTAAAAATGTATATGAGAATAAAGGCAACTCTTTTAAAAGAATTGTAGTGCCCTTTACGGATGGAAAAAAAGTTATAAATATTGTGACTGATCTAAAAAAATCATACGAAAGCAATGGTGAAAATTTAATTAATGATTTTGAAAAAAATATATCTCTTGCAATTATTGACGAAAAATGGAAGAATCATCTAAGAAAAATGGATGATCTAAAACAATCTGTTCAATTAGCTGTTCACGAACAGAAGGATCCACTGTTGATATATAAATTTGAAGCTTATGAATTATTCAAGTCAATGATTCATATACTTAACAAAGAATTACTCTCTTTCTTATTCAAATCTAATCTTCCTGATAATCAAGGAAATATAAAAGATGCATCTTCTGGAAGCTCAAAAAATAATGATTATCAAACAACAAAACAAGAGAGCTTAAATAGTGACGAATTAGCTGAAAGAGCCCGTAGAGTTGGAGCTGGAGCAAGTAATCAAAAAGTTGAGACTGTAACTCGAGAAATACCAAAGATTGGAAGGAATGAAAAAGTTGAAATAAAAAATTCTACTTCTGGAGAAGTTAAAGCTATGAAGTTCAAACAAGCAGAAAAATTTCTTCAATCAGGTGAATGGGAAATAAATAGTTAATTCTTGCTATAATATTCTTAAATATCTTCACTTTATATATGAAATCTTCATTTTGATAATAGGTTTTTTGTCAAATTGATAATTTTAGTGATAACTCATTTTGTTTTGAGTATAAAATTAATTATGATAAACTCATAATTATATTTTTGTAGATCTGACATGAAACTAAAAGACCAAGGATTATATCTTTCAGAATTTGAACACGACAATTGTGGTGCTGGATTTATATGTAGTCTAAATGGTGAGAAGACTAATACAATTATCAGTCAAGCTCTTAATATTTTAACTTGTTTAGAGCATAGAGGTGCAGTTAGCTCTGATGGTCGGACTGGAGATGGAGCTGGTATACTTATAGAAATACCTCATGATTTTTTTATTAAAGAATGTGACTTTACTCTTCCTAATCCAAACGAATATGCAGTTGGTATGGTTTTCCTACCTAATAAAGTAAATCAATCTAATCACTGTATTAAAATATTTGAAGATGAGATTAAAAAACAAGATCTTGATTTATTAGGCTGGAGAGATGTTCCTGTAAATTCTAAAGTTGTTGGATCTATAGCTAGTAAAACTCAACCTCAAATAAAACAAGTATTTATTAAACGTAATTCTAATTTAACAGATAAAGAATTTAATTTAAGGCTATTTATTGCTAGAAAAATTAGTGAAAACACAATATATTCTTCAGAATTAAACCAAAAAGAATATTTTTATTTTTCTAGTTTAAGTTTAAGAACAATAATTTATAAAGGCTTATTAATTCCAGAAGATATTGAGAGATTTTACATCGATTTAAAAAACCCTAAACTAGTTACAAAGCTTGCTCTTGTTCATCAAAGATTTTCAACAAATACTTTTCCAACATGGGATTTAGCTCAGCCTTTTAGGTATATGTGTCACAATGGTGAAATAAACACATTCAAAGGAAATATTAGTAGAATGAAAACAAGGGAGGAACTTTTTGAATCAGAGGATATCCCTAAAAGGGACATGTCTAATATTTTACCAATTATTGTTCCTGGAAAATCAGATTCTGCCTCTATGGATATGGTTGTAGAATTATTACTAATGACTGGAAGATCTTTACCAGAAGTAATGATGATGTTGGTTCCTGAAGCTTGGGAAAAACATAATTCAATGGATGATGATAAAAGAGCATTTTATAAATTTAATAGCTGTATTATGGAGCCCTGGGATGGTCCTGCTTCAATCCCATTTACTGATGGAAAATATATTGGTGCGCTTCTAGATAGGAACGGATTAAGACCTTCTAGATATACTGTAACAAAAGATGGTTATGTAATTATGTCATCTGAGACAGGAGTTGTTGATCTCGATCCGGAGAACATTGAGTCTCATGGAAGACTAGAACCTGGTAAGATTTTCTTAGTTGACATGGACCAAGGAAGAATAATTAATGATAATGAAATAAAGAAAAATATTGTTTCCAAAAAACCTTACAAGAAATGGGTTGATAAAAATATTTTACAATTAAGTGATATATCATATACAGGAAATCGTACTCCAGATGAAAAAATTAATTTAGAAACTAGACTTAAAATATTTGGATACACAAAAGAAGATTTTAAAAAGATAATAATCCCAATGTGTATTAGTGGAAAAGAGTCTATTGGATCTATGGGAATTGATACTCCACTAGCAGTCCTTTCTAAAAAACCACAGTTAATATATAATTATTTTAAGCAACTGTTTGCTCAGGTGACAAATCCTCCTCTTGATGGAATCAGAGAGGAAATCGTTACAGATACTAGTCTATCATTAGGTAGTAACTATAATATTTTTGATGTAATTGAAGAACATTCAGTAAGCCTAAACATTAAGAATCCTATCATATCTAATGAAGATCTTGATAAAATCAAATATATAAATCATGAAAAATTTAAATCTAGCTCAATAGAATGTTTGTATGAGTTAAAAAAAGGACACAATGGAATAGAAGAAGCCCTTGATGGAATTGTAATGAAAATTGAAAAACTTATTGATGAAGGAACTAATATAGTAATATTAAGTGATAGAAAAGTTTCAAAAAAAATGGCTCCTATACCAATTTTACTTGCTTGTTCATTTGTTCATCAAACTATGATTAAGTTAAAGAAAAGGTCTAAATTCGGAATTATAATAGAATCAGCAGAACCAAGAGAACCTCATCATTTTTCAATGTTATTTGGTTACGGAGCTAGTGCAATTAACCCTTATCTGGTTAATGAAATTATCAGCTATCATCATGAAATCGGACATATAAAAGATATTAGCTTAGAATCTTCAATATCAAATTTTAACGACGCTATAGCAAAAGGTATTTTAAAGGTAATGAATAAGATAGGTATATCTACTTTAAACTCTTACCGTGGTTCTCAAATTTTTGAGGCTCTAGGTCTAAAAACAAATTTTATAAACAAATATTTTAAAAATACACCAACAAGAATAGAGGGAGTTGGGCTTTATGTTCTGGAAAAAGAAATTAGCCAGAGAATCCATTTTGCTTTTAATTCAGAACCTAATTTTTCATCCATTAAAACAGGAGGAGATTATAGATGGAGAAGAGATGGTGAAAGTCATATGCTAAACCCTAATACTATTTCAAAACTTCAAAATTCTGTAAAAACTGAAAATTATAGTTCATATAAAGAATATTCTAAACTAATTAATGAACAGGAAGAACAACTTATGACAATTAGAGGGCTTCTTAAATTTATTGATTATAACCCTATTCCAATTGAAGAAGTTGAACCATGGACAGAGATTGTTAAAAGATTTAAAACTGGTGCAATGTCTTATGGATCAATTAGTAAAGAAGCTCATGAGAATCTTGCAATTGCCATGAATAGAATCGGTGGTAAAAGTAATTCAGGTGAAGGAGGAGAAGACCATAATAGATTTAAAAGAGATGAAAATGGTGATTCAAGAAATAGCTCAATAAAACAAGTTGCCTCAGGAAGATTTGGTGTTAGTTCATATTATTTAACCAATGCTGATGAGATTCAAATTAAGATGGCTCAAGGAGCGAAACCTGGTGAAGGAGGTCAATTACCTGGATCAAAAGTAAATCCTTTGATAGCTAAAGTAAGAAACTCTACTCCCTATGTTGGATTAATATCTCCCCCACCACATCATGATATTTATTCAATAGAAGATCTTGCGCAATTAATATTTGATCTCAAAAATGCAAATAGAGATGCTAGAGTTAATGTAAAACTTGTATCAGAAGTTGGAGTTGGAACTATAGCTGCTGGTGTAGCAAAAGCTAAAGCAGATGTTATATTGATTTCTGGATATGATGGAGGAACTGGAGCATCACCTCTAACATCATTAAGACATGCAGGTCTTCCATGGGAGCTTGGAATAGCTGAAGCTCAACAAACATTAGTGTTAAACAACCTAAGAAGTAGAGTTGTTCTAGAATGTGATGGACAGTTAAAAACAGGAAGAGATGTTGCTGTTGCTTGTCTGTTAGGTGCAGAGGAATTTGGTTTTTCAACAGCGCCATTAGTAGCTTCTGGTTGTATAATGATGCGAGCTTGTCATTTAAATACATGTCCTGTTGGTATAGCCACTCAGGATCCAGAGCTTAGAAAGAATTTCAAAGGTAAACCAGAACATGTAATAAATTTTATGTACTTCGTTGCAGAAGAATTAAGAGAAATAATGGCAAATCTAGGATTTAGAACTGTAGAAGAAATGATTGGTCAAAGCCAAAAATTAGAAGCAAAAAAAGGAATTGATGATTATAAAGTAAAAGGAATAAATCTTGATAAAATATTATATAAACCTAATTCTGACAAGAATATCACTCTCAGAAATACAGAAAAACAAAATCATAATCTAAGTAAAGTTTTAGATTTTAAGATCCTAAAAGAAGCAAAATTATCAATAAATAGGAAGATTAAAACTTCTTTAGAATTCAAAATTAAAAATACAGATAGATCTGTAGGCGCAATTCTAAGTAACGAAATTTCCAAATTATATGGAGAGAAAGGATTACCAAAGGAAACATTAAAACTAAATTTCAAAGGATCTGCAGGACAAAGCTTTGGAGCATTTGCAGTGAAAGGTCTCAGAATGACTGTTTATGGTAATACAAATGATTACTTTGGAAAAAGCCTTTCAGGAGGTATTCTAAGTGTAAGAATCCCAAAAAATTCAACATTTAAATCAAATTTAAATATCATAACTGGGAATGTAGCTTTATATGGAGCAACTAAGGGTGAGGCATATATAAATGGAATTGCTGGTGAACGATTTTGTGTAAGAAATTCTGGAGCTAAAGCAGTAGTTGAGGGCATCGGTGATCATGGATGCGAATATATGACAGGAGGAATTGTTTTAATTCTTGGTAAAATTGGTAGAAATTTTGGTGCAGGTATGAGTGGTGGAATCTCTTACATATATAAAGATGAACAATTTTCAAATTCTGATTTTAACATGGAAATGATAGATCTTGAAAGTGTCAATGATCAAGATCAAGATATTATAAGTCATATGTTAGAAAATCATCTTTCGTATACAAATAGCAAACTAGCTAAAACACTTCTTTCAAAATGGAAAAAAGAAAAATCTAATTTTATCAAGGTAATGCCTAAAGAATATAAAATTGCTTTAGAAAAAATTGCTCAAGAAAAAATTAATCAACTCATTAAATGATTATGGGAAAAGTTAAAGGATTTAAAGAGTATAAAAGAATTGACGAAAAGTATATTCCTGTTAGAAAAAGATTGAAAAACTATAAGGAGTTTACTATAGATCCTAAAGAATCCGTGTTAAATTCTCAAGCAGCTAGATGTATGGATTGTGGTGTTCCTTTTTGTCACAGTGGTTGTCCATTAGGAAATCTAATACCAGACTTTAATGATCTAGTATATAATAAAAAATGGAAAGAGGCACTTGATGTTTTACATTCAACAAATAATTTTCCAGAATTTACAGGAAGACTTTGTCCAGCACCTTGTGAAGCTGCCTGTGTATTAGGAATAATAGATCCTCCTGTATCAATTGAATTAATTGAAAAACAAATTGTTGAAAGAGGATTTAAAGAAAATTGGATATCTCCTAAAATACCTAATATTAGAACTGGAAAAAAGATTGCTATTATTGGGTCTGGCCCAACTGGACTTTCTGCAGCTCAACAACTAAATTCTGTTGGTCATAATGTAACTGTATTTGAAAGAGATAACAAGGTTGGTGGATTACTTAGATATGGTATCCCAGACTTTAAGCTTGAAAAAAAAATAATTGATAGGAGAGTAAATATTTTAATTGAGGAAGGAATAAAATTTAAGTGCAATATTGAAGTAGGCAAAGATTTAAAGATTGAAGAAATAGAAAAAGAGTATGATGCAGTTCTTATGTCAACAGGATCTACTATTAAGCGAAAATTAGATATACCAGGGAATAATCTTTCAGGAGTTATTCAGGCAATGGATTTTTTAACTCATAATAACAAATTTGTAGATGGTCAATTGGATAAACATCTAAGTAAATATGATGCAAAGGGAAAAAATGTAATTGTTATAGGTGGAGGTGACACAGGATCTGATTGCATAGGAACATCTAATCGACATGGCGCAAAAAATGTAATAAATTTTGAATTAGCATCAAAACCTTCAAGGGAAAGAGATTCAAAAAATCCATGGCCTTACTGGCCATTTACATTAAAATCATCTTCTTCTCATGAGGAAGGAGCAGAAAGGGAATGGAGTATTTTAACAAAGAAGTTTATTGGAGATAAGGATAATAATATCGTTAGTCTCCAGACTGTAAATGTTAAATTTGATGATGAAAAAAAACAATTTATCGAAATACCCAATTCTGAGAAAAACTGGAATTGTGATCTTGTAATTTTAGCATTAGGTTTTACTGGTCCTGAAAATGATTTGCCAAAAAAACTAAATATTCATTTAAATAAAAGAGGTAATATATCTTCAAATTCTAACTATCAAACCAAAAAAAATAATATTTTTACTGCAGGTGATTGTAGGAGAGGACAATCTCTAATAGTATGGGCAATTTCTGAAGGAAGAGAAGCTTCTTATCACATAGATAAATATCTTATGGGTTCATCTAATCTTCCAAGAAAAGACTCATTTGGAGATCTCTAATACATTATTTTACAATAAAATCTCATGAGTAATAAAAGGGTTAAATTCCTTGTATTTTCTGCATCATACCCATATAGAGGAGGAATTTCTGATTCAACACACTCATTATGTAATGAACTGATTAAAAAAAATTTAAGTACAGAAGTTTGGACCTTTTCATTATTATACCCTAGCCTTATTTTTCCTGGAAAGACACAATATAGTAATGAAAAATATCATCAAAGCTTTGTAATTAGACGTTTAATAAACACCATTAACCCTTTAAATTGGATAAGAACTTCTATAAGAGTTAATAAATTAAATCCTGAGTTTCTAATTTTAAGATATTGGTCACCTATTCTTTGTATACCTTATTTTGTTATCGGAATATTTCTAAATAAGAAAATTAAAGTAATTGGACTTATTGATAATTGGGATAATCATGAAAAAATTCCTTTAGAGGGATTATTAAGAAAGCTTATGGTTAAAATTTGCCAAAGTTTTATCACATTCTCTGATAATGTTGGTGATCAACTTAAGGAAAGTACCAAAAAGAAAGTTGTTTCATTATTTCATCCTATTAATGATGATTTACCTGAAATTAAGAATAAAGAAAATGCAAAAAAAGATTTGGGACTTGATAATTCTAATTATGTTTCTTTTATTGGTTTAGTCAGAAAATATAAGGGTTTAGAAGTATTAATTGACAGCTTTAAGTACTTAAAGGAAGTTAATGTAAAATTGATTATTGCAGGAGAATTTTATGAACCTATAGATAGATACTTGAACATTATAAAAGAACTAGACTTAGGTGACAAAATTATAGTTGAAAATAATTTTCTAGATTCAAAAAAGATAAGAGATTATATATGTGCTTGTGATATAGTTATCCAACCATATATTAAAGCAAGTCAAAGTGGTATTACACCAGTCTCATATTATTATGAAACCCCTTTAATTGTTTCTAATGTAAAAGGTTTGAAAGAAATAATCAAGAGAGATAATAGTGGCGAAGTGTTTGACAAAACATCAGAAAATCTTTCAAAAGCTATTATAAATTCTTTAAAAAATGATAATCAAGAAGCTTATAAAGCTAACATAAGAAAATCTAAGACAGAATATACTTGGTCAAGATTTATTCAAGAACTTGAAAAAATTTAATTTATTTTCATAAATTCTAAAAATAACTAATCCAATAGTTATTCCAAAGATACCTCCAAAAAGTATATCTAATGGGAAATGAACACCTAAATAAATTCTACTATAAGATATTAGAGAAGCATATAAAAGTGATATATAAATAACATATCTAAACTTGTTTTTATATAATAGACCAAAGAAAACAGCAAGTGAAAAAGAGTTTGATGCATGGGCAGAAAAAAATCCATATTTTCCACCACATGATTCCTTTACTAGTCTAACAGAATCGATCAAAGATTCATTATAACAGGGTCTTAACCTTTGAAAAGAATCTTTAAACAAATTAGCCGTTTGATCTGTAATTGTAATCATAATTGCAATAAAGAGAAGAGAGTAAAAAACTTCTGATAATTTTATTGTTTTTGATTCTTTATAAAAATAAAATATTAATAGTGATAAGTAAAAAAAAATGTTTGATTCTTTATAAGATAAAAAGATCCAAAAAGTATCAAACGTAGATGATCCTAAATTATTAAGAAATAAAAACAATTGAGAATCTAGTTTTAATATTTCTTCAATCATTTAATGCAATTATTTTTTTTGAAAGATAATTAAATCTTAGAAATAGAAATAATGATGAAAAAAACAATCCAGAAAGTAGTCCAATCCAAATCCCAACCATTCCTAATGAAGAATAGAAACCTAAAGTATAAGAGATTGGAAAGCCTAGAATACCATAAGAAAAAAATATTATTATTGCAGGTTTAATAACATCTTGCATTCCCCTTAATGAACCAAGAACCACAGCCTGAATACCATCAAATAACTGAAATACACCAGCTACAATTAGGAGGTTTGATGCTATTTTAAGTACTTCACTAACATCGTTAAAGCCAGAGGGGTCTGAAGAATCTAGATAAAGTAATGGTAAAGAATCATTAAATGTTAAAAATATAAAACAAAAAAAGATATCAATAATTATTATTAATAATAGAGTTGACAAAGCTACTTCTCTTAACTTTTTGAAGTTCATCATACCTCTTTGATTTCCAACTCTTATCATAGCTGCTACTCCTACTCCAAGAGCAACCATATAAGTCATAGATGATAGATTTAATGCAATTTGATTAGCAGCTTGAGAATTTTTACCAATGAATCCAGACATCCAAACAGCAGAAACAAAGAAAGCTACCTCAAAGAGACTGTGTAATGCAGATGGTAATCCAAGATATAAGATTTTTTTCACTCGTTTAATCTCAATTTTAGAGGGGAAAAATTTCTTAATGTATTTAGATAATTTTTTATGTAGTTTAAGATAAAATATTATAAAAGTCAACATACAAATTCTTGAAATAAGAGTTCCAATTGCAGCACCTTCAACACCAAGTTTTGGGAAAATCCAAAATCCAAATATTAAAAAAAAGTTTAAAATTACATTTATAGCGTTACCAACAAGTGTTGAATACATAGCAGCACGTGTAAAAGATAATCCGTCTGCAAATTGTCTAAATGACTGGAAGGTTACAATTGTGATTAGCGACATTGAAACCCAAAATAAATATGGAGAAGCTAATTCTACAACCTCAATAGGTTGATTCATTGAATATAAAAGATTTCTATTAAGAAATACTGATAGGAAAAGAACTATACCTAGTATTAAACATATCAGAAAACTATGCTCAAAAATTCTAGATACATCTTCTTCTTTTTTTGCACCATCAGCTTCTGCTACAAGGGGAGTAATGGCAGATGAAAAACCAATTCCAATAGACATAGCAATAAACACAAAACTATTTCCAAGAGAAATAGCTGCAAGCTCAGCAGTTCCTAACTGACCTACCATAATATTATCGATGAATTGAACAAAAGTATGACCTAACATACCGATCATAACTGGAAATGCTAGTTTAAGATTATACTTAAATTCTCTAGTATACTTAGAGAAATCGTTAAGTACTTTGATCATACTTAAAGTTTATAATTATCAAGAAGATAAACTAATGCTGTCATTGCTGCTGCACCGAGTTCTAATTCACGTTTATTTATTTTATCAAATGTATCTGATGCAGCATGGTGATAATCAAAATATCTTTGAGTGTCAGGTCTTAATCCTGCTAAGATTACCTCACCATTTTTTAATGGACCTATATCTGCTCCACTCCCACCAATGAAAAAATTATCCATTCCATATTTAATAAATAAATTTTCAAATTTTTTAATTGTTTTAAACTCTTTTTCTGATGTATCAAAACTAAAACCTCTAGGAGTAAAACCACCAGCATCAGATTCTAATGCAAAAAAATGTTTTTCATTATTTAATATAGCTTCTTCAGCATATTTAGTCCCCCCTCTTAATCCATTTTCTTCATTTGCAAATAACACTACTCTAATTGTTCTTTTGGGTAAGTAATTTAAATCTTTTAATATTCTTAAAACTTCCATAGATTGAACTATGCCTGCTCCATCATCATGACTTCCATCTCCTAGATCCCATGAATCAAGATGTCCACCTATTACTATTATTTCATCAGGTTTTTCAGAACCATTAATTTGAGCAATTACATTATGAGATAAAACATCTGGAAAATTTTTTGAATTTTGTCTAAAAAAGAATTTTATATTCGGGTTTAGAGAAAGCATGGAACTTAAAAGTTCAGCACCATTAGTACTTATTGCAGCAGCTGGTATTCTTTGATTTAACGACAAGCCTTCATAATACATAGATCCGGTGTGTGGATAATCATCTAAGGATGTTGTCATAGATCTGACTATAACTCCAATAGCACCGAGTTTAGCTGCTTCAACAGCACCTTGAGTTCTTTGATTTACACTACCTCCATATGCCTGGAAAGTGTTTATTAAAGTTGGATCCATTGGACGATTATAAAAAATAATTTTACCTCTGATTGAATCTTTTCCAATCATTTTTAATTCTTTAAAATTTTTAACCTCTATTACATTTGCTGAAATCCCAATTGAAGGAGTTGAAATAGAACCTCCAAGTGCTGCTATTGGAACAGATATGGTATTACCTGGACTAGATTCAATATGAGCATATTCTGGAGCTCCTCTAACCCATTTTGGAATCATTACTGGTTGTAACCAAACAGAATCTAGATTAATCATCTTTAATTCATCCATACCCCATTTTACAGATCTATCATAATTTATAGAGCCTGATAGTCTTCCACCTATTTGGTTTGATAAATAGTCAAGCCATTCATAAGAATTACCATTAGCTAATGCTTCATCATAAATTTTATCAATAAAAACTGAATCCTCATTTGTGTTCTGAGAATGCAATGATACACTGAAAGCTACTATTAATAGATAACTTAAATATTTCATGAATTATTTTTTTGTAGTAAAAAGATTAACGTCCTCCTTAGAAATTGGGTTACCTCCTAAAATTATTAATCTCTCTATAACGTTTCTAAGTTCTCTGATATTTCCAGACCAATTATAATCTTCTAATAATTTTATGGAATCTTTATTAAAATCTTTAGTTTCGATTCCTTGTTCTTTAGATATTAACTTTGAAAAATGTGATATAAGTATTGGTATATCTGATTTTCTTTTACTCAATTCAGGGACTTCAATCATTATTACTGCTAGCCTGTGATATAAATCCTCTCTAAAATTACCATTTTCTATCTCCTTCTTTAAGTCTTTATTTGTAGCTGCTACAACTCTAACATCTACACTAATATCTTTTTGACTCCCAACTCTTTGAATTTTACTTTCTTCGAGAGCTCTAAGAACTTTTGCCTGAGCCGCTAAACTCATATCTCCAATTTCATCTAAAAATAAAGTTCCATTATTTGCAGCTTCAAATTTACCCTGTCTATCCTTTACAGCAGATGTAAAAGATCCTTTAAGATGACCAAACAATTCACTTTCAATAAGCTCAGAAGGAATAGCAGCACAATTAACTTCAATAAAAGGAGCTTTATTCCTTTTACTTTTTTCGTGAATATTATGTGCTACAAGTTCTTTACCAGTTCCGCTTTCTCCAGTTATTAAAACTCTTGCTTCAGTTTGAGCAACTTTGTTAATTATAGCATGAATCTCCATTATAGAGCTAGAATTACCAATAATTTCATATTTTTTAGCAACCTTTTGTCTTAAAATTTTATTTTCAGTTACTAACTCTTTTTTTTCTAATGCATTTCTTACAGAATTAATTAGCCTGTTAAGATCTGGTGGTTTAGATATAAAATCATAAGCACCGAGTTTCATTGATTCTACTGCGGTTTCAATATTACCATGTCCCGTTAACATAATAAAAGGAAGAGTCAGATTTGTCTTTCTTGTTCTTTGAAGTAATTCAATACCATCTACTTTTGGCATTTTTATATCACAAAGTACTAAATCAAAAGATTCTTTTTTTATAAGGTCAAGGCCCTTTTTTCCATCAGAAGCTTCTTGAATTTCAAAACTTGAATCCTCTTCATTTAAGATTCTGACAAGAACTCTTCTGATTGGTTCCTCATCTTCAATTATAAGGATTTTGCTCATTTTGATTTTATTAGAAAAACTAAGATAAAATTATTTATGCAAACATGTCTCTTACTTTTTCAAAAAAGGACTTATCAGATGTCTTAGGATTAGGCTTAAAATTATCATCATCTAACATTTCTTTGAAAAAATCTTTCTGTTTTTTATTTAGAGTTTTAGGGGTCCAAATATTAACATGCACAAGTAAATCACCCTTTGAATAACCATTTAGGTCAGGAATACCCTTGTTTTTTAACCTTAGTGTTTTTCCGGATTGGATTCCAGATTCAAGTTTAATTCTAACCTTTCCATCAATTAGGTGAATATCCTTAGATATTCCAAGGGCAGCCTCTGAAATACTAATGTATAAATCATAATGAAGATGCTTTCCATCTCTAGTAAATAGATCATCCTGAGATTCTTCAATTAGAACTAGAAGATCCCCTGAAATACCACTTGGATTATTTGAATCGTTTCCTTTACCCGAAACTTTTAACTGCATACCTTCTTCAACTCCAGCAGGAATTTTAATTGATACTGTTTCTTCAGAATTTAGCATTCCATTAGAGTCCGAACCAGGAGCTCTAGATAATATTGATTGACCTGAACCATTACATGTAGGACATATTGATGTTGATTGCATTCGGCCTAAAATAGTATTTGTTATTCTTGAAACTTGACCTGAACCATTACATGAAGAACAAGTAGAAAACTTTGAATCAGGAGATAGAGTTTTACGTTTAACTTTAATTTTTTTTTCTACACCATTAATAATTTCATCTAAGTTTAACTTAACTCTTATTCTAAGATTAGAACCTTTAGAAACTCTTTGACCTCCACCTCCAAAGCCTCCAAAGGATGATCCAAATGCACTTCCAAAAATATCTCCAAATTGACTAAATATATCATCCATGTTCATTCCACCTCCTCCTCCAAAACCACCTGCTCCATCAAAAGCACTATGACCAAATTGATCATATTTAGATTTTTTGTTTGGATCACTTAAAACTTCATATGCCTCAGCAGCTTTTTTAAAGTTTGATTCAGCAGTCTTATCACCAGGATTTTTATCTGGATGATATTGTATTGCCTTTTTTCTGTATGCCTTTTTTATCTCTGATGCGCTAGCATTTTTTGCAACACCTAATATTTCGTAATAATCTTCTTTCATAAATGTTTATTGAGCAACAACTACTTTTGGGAAATTGATAATATTATCTCCTAGTTTATAGCCACCTTGAATTATATCAATTATTTTACCTTTTTGTTTATTTTCTGTTGCAGGAATCTGACTAATTGCCTCATGAATATCAGCATCAAAAACATCACCTACATTAACCTCGACTTCAATTAATCCTTGACTTTTAAGAGTCTCATTAAATTTATTATATATTAATTTGATACCTTCATTATCTGAATCTGTATTTTCTTGGCTTAAGGCTCTCTTAAAATCTTCTAGAATAGGAACTAGACTAGTCAGAACTTCCTTTCCTGCTGTTTTATATAATTCAAGTCTTTCTTTTGATGTCCTTCTTTTATAATTTTCAAATTCCGCAAATAATCTTACATATTTATCCTGTTCAACTTTTACACTCTCTTTTAAAGCTTTTAAAGATTGAGACTTCTTATCAGTTGATGATTTGGTAGGCTTTTTACTAACAGATTTCTTTTTGGTCATTAGTTTATTTTTTATAATAACTGCAATTTTTTTGCCACATTAATTTTATGCCAGAATGTCATACTTAGTTTGATAAATTTTTTATTGCTGAATCTATATCTGGAAACTTAAAGTTATAGTCATTTAAATTATTCGAAATGACTTTTTGACTAGAAAGAACAAGCTCAGACATTTGGCCAAAAAATAATTTAACTATGAACTTGGGAATATTTGGAAGAATAATAGCAGATCTATTATATAAAGCAATTTTTCTTAATAACTCAGATTGAACTACTGGATTTGGAGCAACTAAATTAAAAACACCTTTTGAAGTATTATTAATGCATTTTAAAAAAATTGAAGAAGCATCATCAATATGAATCCATGATTGCCACTGATTTCCTCTTCCAAGAGGAGATAAAGCATAAATCATCGAAAGTTTCTTTGAAATACTAAAAACACCACCTTCTTTTGATAACACAAGACCAATTCTTAAAATTGAAAATGAAATACTTGGAAGCTGTTTTTCAAACTCTAAAACCTTTGATTCCCATTTTACTACAACTTGATTAATAAAAGAATCTGGAATAGATTCTGAGTTTTTTTCGCTAGAAGTTTTGGAAATAGAGTCAGGATATGCTGCAATTCCAGATGCACTTACAAAAGAATTTAATTTTATCCCTCTTTCTTTTATCTGTTTTAAAATAAAAAGTGTTGAAATCAATCTACTACTTAAGATTTTAGATTTATTTGTTTTTGTCCACAACTTAAATACACTAAATCCTGCCAAATTAATTACAGAGTTGACACCCTTAAAACATTCACTATCTATTTCTTCTTTATTTGGATTCCAATAGTAATATTTTAAATTAATATTATTAGATACTAATTTTTTGTTTCTGGTTAGAATATTTACTTGATGATTATTTGCAATTGCTAGTTTAGTTATTTCACGACCTAATGTTCCTGAACCACCTGTAATCAATAGTTTCATATTATTATTTTTTTTATCTTTCGTGTGATATGGAAATCAATAAATCTATAAACACAAAAATAAACGATGTTGACTTTAATTCAGTAAGATTTGGAGAAATTTTTACTGATCATATGTTTGAATGCAATTTTAAAAATGGTGAATGGGAATCTCCAATAATAAAACCTTACTCCCCTCTTAAATTAGACCCCTCTACACATGTTTTTCATTATGGGCAAGCTATATTCGAGGGTATGAAAGGATATAAGGATAAAGATGATCAGGTGTGGTTATTTAGACCAAAGGATAATTATGAAAGATTAAAAAAATCTTGTATCAGAATGCACATACCTGTTTTACCGGAAGAGTATTTTTTTGAAGGCCTAAATAAACTTGTTTCAATTGATAAAGATTGGGTCCCAAAAGAGCTTGGCTCTTCAATGTACATAAGACCTTTTGTTTTTTCGTCATCTGCAATGCTAGCAGCAAGCCCTTCATTAGATTATAAATTTTTAATAATTTGCTCTCCTGGTGGAGCTTATTATTCAAAGTCTTTGAGTGTTTATGTTGAAGATAAATTTAGTAGAGCTGCACCAGGTGGTGCAGGTTATGCAAAAGCTGCAGGTAATTATGGAGCTTCGTTTTACCCAATATCATTGGCTGTCTCAAAAGGTTTTGATCAAATAGTTTGGACAGACTCATCAACACATCAAAAAATTGAAGAAGTGGGAACTATGAGTATTATGTTTAGAATTAAAGATAAACTTATAACCCCTAAAACTAGTGATACTATTCTAGATGGGGTATCAAGAAAAACTGTTATCCAAATTGCAAGAGACCTTGGTATTGATGTTGAAGAAAGAGATATAACTATAAATGAGTTAATTTCAGAATATCGAAATGGCAATCTAAAAGAAATATTTGGATGTGGAACAGCTGTAGTAATTTCTAAAATATCATCTTTTGGCTATAAAGAGGACAAATTCGAACTAGAAGAAATCAAAGAAAATTATGCTGATAGACTTAAAGAATCTATTATTAATATTCAACAGAATGTCTCTGAAGATTTACATGGATGGAGATATAAAATATTAGACTAATCTATTTATCTAGAATGTCTTTAATATTTGGCTTAAAATAATTTGGACCTTTTAATATTTTACCATCTTCTCTAATAACTGGACTACCATCTAAACTTAGTTTGCTCATATTGCTCCTTTGTATTTCATCAAAAACTTCTACAATTTTATGTTGAAGTCCATGAGCTAAAATTGTTCCACAAAGAATGTAAAGTTTATCGCCTAAAGCGTCAGCAATTTCAACTAAATCTTTGTTTTTAGCAGCTTCTAAATATTCATCGTTTTCCTCTTGCATTAACCTATATCTAAGTTCTACCGTTGAATCATCAAGATTTGCTTCTTGAGTCTCAGAATACTCAATTTTAAAAGCTTTATTAAATTCCTTTACTGCATCAATAGCATTAGTTATCATAATTATTAAATTTACATTAGAAAAGTTTTATAAAACTAATTAATGTTTACAAAAGGACAGCTTATTTTTGCCATAATATTTATAATTATATTCTCAATAATCATTGCATATTCTTATTTAAAAGATCACAGTCTTCATAAAGTTTATTATAAAAATTCATATGTTATTCTTATCATATTTATTGTTTTTATATCAATTATAGCCACCTATAGTAATTTATTTAGATAGATGAAAGATTTAATATTAGTTTTTATCGGAGGTGGATTAGGATCAGCAATAAGACTCCTAATTAATAAAATAATCCCAAATGATGCTTTTCCTTATTCAACATTAACTGTAAACCTTGTTGGGAGCTTTCTTATAGGCTTAATTATAAGTTATCTTGTTTACTATAATATGTTAAAATCTGATTATTATTATTTTCTTGTTATAGGTATATGTGGAGGGCTTACAACCTTTTCAGCTTTTTCACTTGAAAACATTAACATGCTAAAATCCAATGACTTATACAGTTCTATTCTTTATATATTTATTAGCGTATCTTTCTGTATACTTTTAGCTTACGTTGGGTTCAGCGTAATGAATAAAATTTTAAATTATTAAAGATGAAAAATATTCAATATTTTCTTTTAAGCTTATTACTTAGTGTTAACGTTAACTCACAAGAAAAAAATCTTTCAGAAGGGCCTTTTGATCAACTTATAATAAGAGGTGCTACACTTGTTAATGGTAATGGAAGCCCACCAGTTGGCCCAGTAGATATTGTAATTGAAAATAACATAATTAAATCAATTAGAAATGTAGGATATCCAGGAGTCGAAATAATGAGTTCAAGGCGTCCTAAATTAAAAAAAGATGGAAGAGAAATTAATGCTAATGGAATGTATGTACTTCCAGGTTTTATTGACATGCACGGACATATAGGTGGTAGCTCTCAAGGTGCAGAACCAGATTATGTATTTAAATTATGGCTAGCGCATGGAGTAACAACAGTTAGAGAGCCAGGTGGAAGAGGAATTGACTTTAGTATGGATTTAAAAAATAAAAGTTCAAATAATGAAATAATTGCTCCGCGACTTTCAATTTATTCAAGTTTTGGATCTGGTTTTAAAGAAGAGATTAGTACACAACAGCAAGCAAGGGAATGGGTAAATTTTAATGCAAAAAAGGGAGCAGATGGAATCAAATTTTTTGGTGCTGAGCCAGATATTATGATTGCTGCTTTAGATGAGAATAATAAACTAGGTTTAGGTTCTGCCATGCACCATGCGCAATTAAGAGTTGCAAAGTGGAACGTTCTTAATTCTGCTAGAGCAGGTTTAACATCTATGGAACATTGGTATGGTCTTCCAGAAGCACTTTTTAATAATAAAACTGTACAGAATTATCCTTACGATTATAATTACTCAAATGAACAACATAGGTTTGAAGAAGCTGGAAAACTATGGGAGCAAGCAGCAGAACCTAATTCTGAACATTGGAATAATGTTATGGATGAGTTAATCGATTTAGACTTTACTCTTGATCCAACATTCAATATATATGAAGCAAGTAGAGATCTACAAAGGGCCCGAAGAGCAGAATGGCATGATGAATATACTCTGCCTAGTTTATGGGAGTTTTATCAACCAAGCAGGATATCTCATGGATCATACTGGCATTTTTGGGGAACTGAACAGGAAGTGTCGTGGAAGAAAAACTTTAATCTTTGGATGAATTTTATAAATGAATACAAAAATAGAGGTGGAAGAGTAACAGTAGGCTCTGATTCTGGGTTTATTTTTCAACTATATGGTTTTGCATATGTAAGAGAACTAGAGCTTCTTAGGGAGGCTGGATTTCATCCAATAGAAGTAATCATGGCTGCAACACTCAATGGAGCTGAAGCATTAGGTATGGATGATGAAATCGGATCAATTGAGATTGGTAAAAAGGCAGATTTATTCATTGTTGAAGAAAACCCATTGGAAAACCTAAAGGTATTGTATGGTACAGGTGCGATAAAACTAAATGATAAAAATGAGGTTGAAAGAGTTGGTGGAGTAAAATATACTATAAAAGATGGTATTGTTTATGATTCAAAACTTCTACTAGAAGATGTAAGAAGAATGGTAAAAGAAAGTAAAGATGAATTAAACTATGAAATATATCAACCTGGAAATAAGAAAAATTGGATTAAAAAAGGTGAAAAGAAAATTGATTAATTTGTTTTACTTAAAAATTCAAGCATCTTTAAATTAAAAGTTTTTGGCTTATCTACATTAACCACATGTCCACAATCGGGTATAACAAATAACATTGATTTTTTATGTGACTTTACAACTTCTCTTACCGAAGGTAAAAACATGTAATCTTGATCTCCCATTATATAATACGTTGGTATCTTAATTTCAATTTGTCTAAAAAACTTCAGTAATGGAACTAGCTCAGAAGTTAACTGAAACCATTTCTTAAACTCTTTCTGATATAATTTTTTTGCTTCTTTTATAAACAAAGATCTTGATTCTCGATGATTTTTGTTTGGCATAATTATAAACGCTAATAACTTATATATCCACATGTATGGTAGTATAGACTTTGTAGAGTTTCCTAGGAACATTAATATTTTAGATCTTAAATTTAGTTTCATAATTGCTCCTCCCATTATAAGACTTTGAACTCTTTTAGAATTTTTTTCAGCAAAGTTTCTAATTAAAATTGTACCAAGTGAGATTCCAACAAAATGAGATTTTTTTATTTTCTCAGCATCTAAAACTTCTAGGATATCATCTGTTATTGAATTAAATGTATATTTTTTCTTGAAAGGATTTAACGAAAGTGACTTAGATTTTCCATGACCTCTAAGATCTAAAAGCAAGAGGTTATAATTTTTTGAAAAGTACTTTATTTGCTTATACCATATAGTAGAACTTCCACCAGCTCCATGAACAAATGTTATCCAATCTGCATTGTTATTTTTACATAAAAACTTAGTATAATGAATCATTCTTATAGTTTATCAATGTAAGACTCCATTTCATTTTGTATATTTTTTGCTTCTAGAGCAGCTTTTTCTGCAAAGTCATCATCTGCTGAAGCATAGATAATTGACCTAGACGAATTAACTATTAATTTATAGTCTTTATCTAATCCATATTTACATATTTCTTTCAAATTTCCACCCTGAGCTCCCACACCTGGAATTAATAAATATGATTCTGGTACAAGTTTCCTAACATTTTTTATTTCCTCTGTATTTTTTGCTCCAATTACATACATTATTCTATCATTATTTGCCCATGTCTTTGAAACATTGATTACTTTCTCGTATAATTTACCAGAGTTATCATCTAGAAATAATTCTTGAAAATCCTCAGAACCTTTATTTGATGTAAGAGCTAGTAAAAAAACATACTTGTTGTCAAATGTTAGAAAAGGTTCAACTGAATCAGAGCCCATGTATGGAGAAACAGTTATTGAATCAAAGTCTAAATCTTTTAAAAATGCACTCGCATACATTTTAGATGTATTTCCTATGTCTCCTCTTTTTGCATCAGCTATTGTAAATATATCAGGATAGTAACTTTTTAAATATTTAGAAATCTTTTCAAGAGACCTAAAACCATTAACACCATGAGCCTCAAAGAAAGCAATATTAGGCTTATACGCTATGGCATATTTATTTGTAGAATCTATGATTTGTTTTGCAAATTCGAATATAGGGTCATCATATTCAAGCAATGATTTTGGTATTTTGTTAATATCAATATCTAAGCCTATACACAGGAAAGACTTTTTTTTAATTATTTGACTATTAATTTTATTATTTAACATTACGCCTCACCCGCTTCTTTAAGTCTTTCAGTATTAATATAAAGTTGAATTTCATCAATTAGTTTTGATACATCTCCATCTAATATTTTTGGTAAGTCATATAATGAAAGACCTATTCTATGATCAGTAACCCTTCCTTGTGGGTAATTATATGTCCTAATTTTAGCAGATCTATCTCCAGATTTAACAAGCTCATTTCTTTTTTTAGAATCAGATTCCATTCTTTTGTTTAATTCAATTTCATATACTCTTGATCTTAATACCTTCAAAGCCTTTTCTTTATTTTTATGTTGAGATTTTTGATCCTGACATTGAGCAACAACACCTGTAGGCTCATGAGTTAGTCTCACAGCAGATAATGTAGTATTTACTGATTGACCTCCAGGTCCAGAAGAACAAAAATAATCAACTCTAACCTCGCTCATATTAATCTCGACGTCAAACTCTTCAGCCTCAGGGAGAACCATAACAGTTGCTGCAGAGGTGTGCACTCTTCCTTGAGTTTCTGTTTGAGGAACTCTTTGAACTCTATGAACACCTGATTCATACTTAAGAACACCGTAAACATCTTGTCCAGATATTTCAAAAATGACCTCTTTAAAGCCTCCATCATTCCCTTCACTGGTATCAACAACACTAATTTTCCATTTTCTATCTTGAGCAAACTTTGTATACATTCTATATAAATCTCCTGCAAAAATACTAGCCTCGTCACCCCCAGTTCCAGCTCTAATTTCAACAACAACATTTTTAGAGTCTTCAGGATCTTTAGGAATTAATAAAATTTTTATTTCTTCTTCAAGATTATTAATAGCTTCTTTAGATAAATCTAGTTGTTCCTTAGCCATTAGAGTCATATCCTCATCATCAGACGAATTTAAATATTCTTCAGCCTCTAATTTTTGACTTACAGCATTCTTATAAAGTTTACCTGTTTCAACAAGTTTACTAAGTTCTTTTAACTCTTTATTTAATTGAATATATTTCTTTTGATCAGCAATAATATCAGGATTACTAATCATTTGATATATATCGTCATATCTTTTTTCAACTATTTCAATTTTTTCTAGAAGCATATTATAAATGTCTAATATTCAAAATTACCTAATTCTGATTGAATAGTTAATTTCTTATGATCTGATTTAACTACTTTACCTATAATTTTAGCATCAATACCAACAGATTCTGATATTTTTATTATTTCAGACGCGTTAACAGAGTCAGTGTAAATTTCCATTCTATGACCCATATTAAATACTTTGTACATCTCTTTTGAATCTGTACCAGATTCATTCTGAATTAATTTAAAAATTGGAGGAATTTTAAAAAGGTTATCTTTTATAACATGAAGGTTATCAATAAAATGAAGAACTTTTGTTTGCCCTCCGCCAGTGCAATGAATTATTCCATTGATTTTATTTCTACCTACATTATCAAAAATCATTTTTAAAAGTGGTGCATAAGATCTAGTTGGAGAAAGAAGCATTCTTCCTATATCAAGATCAAGGCCATCAAGTTTGTCAGTCAATTTTTTTGAACCACAATAAGTCAAATCATTTGGAACCTCAGGGTCAAAAGATTCAGGATACAAACTCTTTAAATATTTTGATAATACATCATGTCTAGCAGATGTTAATCCATTACTCCCTATACCTGAATTATATTCTGTGTCATATGAAGAAAGTCCAGTTGAAGAAAGTCCGATTATCACATTTCCAGGTTTTATATTAGCATTATCTATTATTTGATCTTTTTTAATTCTAACTGTCAGGCAAGAATCTACAATGATAGTTCTAACTAAATCACCGACATCAGCAGTCTCTCCACCTCCACTATGAATATTAATACCTAGATCTCTGTAATAAGAAAGTATTTCATTAGTACCAGAGATAATTTCAGAAATGACCTGACCTGGTATCTTATTTTTATTTCTTCCAATTGTTGAAGAGAGAACAATATTATCAATAGCACCAATACAAGCAACATCGTCAAGATTCATAACAATCGAATCTTGAGCAATTCCCTTCCATACAGATAAATCACCTGTTTCTTTCCAATAAATATATGCAAGTGAGGACTTTGTTCCAGCTCCATCAGAATGTATAACTAATGCGTGATCTTTAGATTCTGAAATTAAATCAGGAAGAATTTTACAAAAAGCTTTAGGATACAAACCCTTATCTTGATTCTTAATAGCTTCATGAACATCTTCTTTATCTGAAGAAACTCCTCTTAGTTTATATCTATTTGACATTTTTCAGCGTAAAGTTATCAAAAAAAAATCTTAATAAGTTTTTAATAAAATTCAATTATCAACCAGTTCAAAATTTTCATTTTAATTTAATTTAGAATTTTAAATAATTAATTTAAAGTCATTGAAAAATTGTCATTTATTTAACTCATTTTATATAAAATTGACAATTTAAATAGCTTTAAGTGTCAGATTAACAAAAGTGAATAAAAAACACCTTTCTGATTAACTAATATTTTATAGATAAATTAAATTTAAATCAATTAATAAATAAAAAACAAAATGAGCAAATCAAAACTAGAATATATATGGCTTGATGGTTATACACCAACTGCTAATATGAGAAGTAAAACTAAAGTTTTAACTGATTTTAGTGGTAAAATCGAAGATTGTCCAGATTGGAGTTTCGACGGTTCTTCTACTCAACAAGCAGAAGGAAATTCTTCTGATTGTATTTTAAAACCAGTATCTATTTATCCTGATCCAACAAGAGAAAATGGCTTTTTGGTTATGACTGAAGTATTAAATCCTGATGGGACTTCACATGTTTCAAATTCAAGATCAACTATTGATGATGATGATAACGATTTTTGGTTTGGTTTTGAACAAGAGTATTTCATAATGGACTCAGAGACTCAATTACCACTTGGATTCCCAATGGGAGGTTATCCTGGTCCTCAAGGAATGTATTATTGTTCAGTAGGAGGTAAAAATACACATGGAAGAGAACTAGTTGAAATTCACTCTGATTTGTGTCTTGAAGCTGGATTAAATTTTGAAGGGATAAATCAAGAAGTTGCATCTGGTCAATGGGAGTTTCAAATTTTTGCTAAAGGAGCAAAAAATGCAGGTGATCAAGTTTGGGTTGCAAGATATTTATTAGATAGACTTACAGAGGATTATGGTTATTATATAGAATATCATCCAAAACCAATCAAAGGAGACTGGAATGGCTCAGGGATGCATGCAAATTTTTCAAATAATACATTAAGAACATGTGGTGATAAAGCTACCTATGAAAAAATATGTGAAGCTTTTAGACCTTTGACTAAGGAACACATTGAAGTATATGGGGAATTTAACGACCAAAGATTAACTGGTTTACATGAAACTCAGTCAATTCATGAATTTAGTTTTGGAATTTCAGATAGAGGAGCTTCAATTAGAATTCCAATAGGAACAGTAGAAAGTGGATGGAAAGGTTGGTTAGAAGATCGTAGACCTGCATCAAACGCAGATCCTTATAAAGTAGCAGCTAGAATTGTTAAAACAGTTAAAAGCGCTTAATTATAGATTAACTTAATAAAGGGATTATGAATATTAGGTAAAGAGCTAATAGCATAATCCCTTTTTTTCTTGTCAATACACTTTTCCTTCCAACTAAAGCAAGGGGTAAGATAATTACTGAGAAAAGTACAACCCACAACATATCGTTATATATGGTACTATTTTCGATTCCATACATAGGAGAAATAGAAGAAGTAATTCCAATAACGACTAAAAGATTAAAAATATTAGATCCAATTAGATTACCAATCGATAAGTCATTTTGTTTTTTTAATGATGCTACAACCGATGCAGCGAGCTCTGGTATACTTGTTCCAATGGCAACCATAGTAATGCTAATTACCCTTTGAGAAATTTCAAATTGCGTTGCAACTGAAATTGCTGATTTTATTAATGTCTCCGATCCCAACCATAATAAAAACCCACTAAATATTATATGTAAAAATGATTTGGAAATTGATATTTTACTTCTGTCAAAATCATCAGAAAATTCGGATATACTTTTCTTTTGATAAATAAATAAATAGAATAAAATAGCTGTGATTGACAATAACAATATAAACCCTTCAGGTCTTGAAATTTGATTACCTGTAAATATTATGAAGTAAAATATACAAGTCGAAATTAAAAGTAAAGGGAAGTCAGAAGTGTAGAATCTTTGTTTTAGAGATATTGGATAAATGATTGTTATTATTCCAAGAACTAATCCAATGTTAGCAATATTAGATCCCAAAACATTACCTATTGCAAAATTTGAGAATCCATCAAGTGTAGCATTTAAACTTACTATTAATTCAGGAGCAGATGTTGCAAAGGAAACTATAGTCATACCAATAATAATTTTTGGTACAGAAAATTTCAGAGAGATATCCACTGAAGACTTAGTAAGCAGATCTCCACCATGTGAGAGTAAAATTATTCCAAATAAAATTCCTAAAAAGTCCAAAATATAATTTTTGAGGGCAATGGAGGACTCAAACCCCCATCTGAAGAGCCGTAATCTTCTGTTCTATTCAGTTGAACTAATTGCCCGAGATAATGCAAAAATATGTATATAATTTATAATTTAGTCCTTAATGAATATATTTCTAGCCTGTTTGTTAAATGGTTTGTATAAAGAATATAAATGGCTCTATAGTGAGTATAAGATAAATTGGAGTAATCCAAAAAAATATACAGAACTAACTCCCAAGGAAATAAAAATTATAATCAAGAAATATCAATCTGATTTACACAACAATTCAACTCAAAAACTAGTTTTTATCCGGGTTAAAAAGATTCAAAGTATTCTTGACACAAGATTAAAAAAATATCAATTTGAAACTTATAATGAATTTAACCGATATGGTAACCTAAAAGAATATAGGTTTTATCAATTTGTTGTTGCATATAAAAAAGCTCTAGAAAATTATTACAAGGATGTTGTATTTGATTAATTTCATTAACTTAAATAAAAATTATAAATATGGATTGTAATTGTAAGAGTTGTGAATGCGTAAAATCATGTAATTGTACATGTTGTAATTGCTAAATCTTTACATAACTCACTGTCTGTCAATAAAATACTAAAAGTTATTAACAATTTAAAGTTTAAATTTGTTTTTTATAAATAGATTAATACTTTTATATAACAATTGGAAACGGAAGAAAAATTAACTTCCAATTTTAAACGAAAGTTTAAATATAAATTGTCAAATCTTTAAACATTAAAAAGCAAAAAAATTATTTGCTATTTGGAAAACTCCAATCGTGTTAAAAGAATTAGAAAGCCTGATTCACTTGTGAGTCAGGCTTTCTTAATTTATAAATCTAACTTAAACTATTATGAAAAAATTTTTTTACATACTATCATTATCCTTAATTATCATCGGTTGTACTATTAATGGTTCATCTGAGGCAAAATATGGCTCAACTAACGAAGTAATTACTCTAAAAGTTCCTTCAGAGCCAGATACTATATCAGAAGATATGCAATATGCTAACTTTGAAATAGAGGTATCTCAAATAACTCAAGAGGTCTACGAAAATGGATCCATAAATGCTTACATTGAAAGAACATATGATGATGGAAGTCCAAGTAGATGGAGTCAATTACCTCAAGTATTTCTTAATTCAGACAACAGCACATCTGCATACCTAAGCTTTGGTGAAGGTTTTATTAGAGTTTCAATGCAATCTGAGGAATCTGTTGAAGAACTATTTGAAATGTTCAAGGAAAGAAACCTAAAGCTTGTAATAGTTAATTAACATTATGAACTTCTGCGTATGTTTTATACGGAGGTTTAATAGGTGAAATTATTTCAAAAATTTTACAGTTATTCTTTGCGGATAACTGTATTTTTTTTTCACTATCAATTATAATAAAATCTCCTTTACAGAATACTTGATCTTCTATATTTAAGATTCCTGACAAAATAAATATAGAATGATAAAAAAGATCATTTATTGAATGGTCATGTATTCCATCTTTAAAACTGTATTGAAATATTTGAATCCCATCTGAGTCTAAGTCAATCTGATTCATTTCATTAGAAATAGTTTTTTTTTCAACTCCAGTATAAGATTGCAAAAGGAATTCTTTAGACTTAAAATCATTATAACTAGCATTATTGTATAAAGATTCTTGAATATTAGGATCAAACCAAATTTGAAAAATTTCTGAACCAGATTTTAATTTTTCGGAATGTGAGATACCTTTTCCAGCTTTAATAACCTGAACATCTCCTTCACTTAAAGTAATCCATTTATCAAGTAAAGTATCATAATGTTCAATTTCTCCTTTGAGAACAAAGCTGCATATTTCAAACCCTCTATGAGGGTGCAGACCAATAGTACTATCTTTGTCTGGAGCCCAGGCATGTGCCCAATAAAACAGATTTGAGTAAGGTTTTAATTCACCTCCATCTTGAGGAAAGCCAATAGGTTTATTCTCTAATATTTCCCCATAATTAAAGTTACCTATAGCTTGTTTTTCTTTTGAAAATTTTTGAATTGGCATTAAATAGATATTTAACAATAAAATTAAAAAATTCGAGAGTACTTTAATTAAGAAATAAGATGAAAATTAAGAATAATGGAAACTATAATGTAACAATTATTTTTTTTTGACTGGAAACTTAACATTTTGACTCTCCCAATAAATTACTTTATCTCCTATTAAATGAAACTTAATATATTTTGATGAAACATTAATTCTAAATTGAGGTACAAATTCATTCTCAATTTTACTTACTTTTGGTTGAGCAGTAACAAGTGATATTTGAGGGTCAAAATAGTTAACTCTTTCTTCAAAAACACCAAAATCATAATAATATTCATCATAATCATTTGTCTTTGTAATCTCAGTAGGTTCTCCAAATTTATCAATAACTAACTGTTTTGTTGTAAGCATTGACATAGCATCATCATGATTAAATAGAATATTAGAACAAGAGACTAAAAAAAGAAAAATTAAAATAACTGTATGAAAACCCAGACTATATTTTTTAAAATTATCTAAGTTAGATATTATATGTTTTTTTCTATATGTATCGTTAGTCCTAACCATAAATCATAGCCCCTCCTCCACTGTTAGCAGCAGCTTCTTGTTGCTGAATTAATCTCATCAGAAATAGAGAATAAACAATTAACTCAGGTGAGTCTCCTTGAGTATTAAAACTATCAACTGAAATTTCCTCAGTATACTTTATCCATGAATGTTTTTTCCATGAATAATTAATTTTTAAAATTTCATTATCCTTGTTAAATAAAGAATAAGTTTTCTCTGAGCTCCAAATACTCTTTGAAGTACTAGTCATAGAATACTCATCTTTAAAGGAATTATTTTCATAAATCTGAATAAAATTTCCTAATGGTTTTTTGATTGATCTAATCAATATATCTCCAACTTTTTTACCACTAGCGGTTATTTCGTGTGCACTTTTCCAAAAACTTTTCTTTTTAATTTGAAAAGTTCTATTGTTGAAGAAAAATAATATTTCACTAGAGTACCACTTAGGTTTTGTACCCTTAACAATAGGCATATTATTTTCTAAAATTTGAAAATCTTTATTTTTTTGGATTCTGACCTTATAATTCATTTAATGGTTTTAATTCTTTTATTTGATAGCTAATTTCTTCATCTGCGATCTTGCTTGACATATCAAAATAAAGATAGTTTGGGTACCCATACTCACTACTGTAATCAATATCGTAAAATTCGGGGTCATCATCAAGTTTTGAATCTATAAATTCAAAAATCTGATCAATTGTGTAAAAAGATTCATAACCTATTGTTTTATCTGGACTTAATCCATTAATTAATTTAATTTGATTGTTTTCAACAATTATAGACTTAGGCGAAATAAACTCTTCTGGGAAACAGTAACAAGATATTTGCTGGGTCATTGAATATGTGGATATATTTAGTGATTCCCATAATTCTCTACCTGAAAGGTTCTCTTGTTTTGAACAAGAAAAAAGAAGCAAAATAAAAAAGGAAAAAACAAATCTAATGATCATCTTTCACCTTGACATAGTTAGAAGCTTTTTGCTTGAATTTGTTAAATCTAGGTATTGATACATTTTGGACATAAGGATTGTTAGGGTTTTTCTTTTCATAGTCTTGATGATATTCCTCTGCATAATAAAATTTATCTATTTTTTTTACCTCAGTTATAATGTTTTTACCAAAGATTGAACTTGTTGAAAGAAAGTTGATATAATTATTAATTTTCTCTTTTTCTTCTTGATTATTGAAGAAGGCAATTGATCGATACTGTGTTCCATAATCAGGTCCTTGTCTGTTTGGAGTTGTAGGGTTATGTGAATCAAAAAATACTTTCAAAAGCATATCAAAAGAGACTTTACTACTATCATATATAATTTCAATAGCTTCGGCATGACCTGTTTTACCTGACATAACTTGATAATAATTTGGATTAGTCGTTGAACCTCCTGCATAACCAGAGTAAACTTCTTCAACTCCATCTAAACTTTCATAAATAGTTTCTACGCACCAAAAACATCCTGAAGCAAAATATGCTCTGCTCATGTTATCAAAATTTTGAATATCAACTGTATTAACTGGATTAATATTATCAATAGGTTTGGAAGAGCTTATATCACATGATAAACAGAATATTAATAATGATAGTAGAATTCTTTTCATAACAACAATTTCAACAAATATAAGATTAACCAATTTGTTGGCTGAGTCGAAAAAGTTAATATTAATTTAAAAATTGACTGATTTTATCGATGTCTTCTTTGAATGTTAGATCAGGCACGTGCTCACATAGAGGATAAACAATCATTGAGTCTTCATTATCCCGTATCATGTTCTGTATGGCAGTTGCAATTTCTTTTTCTCCTCTTTTAATATTGATAGGACAATCTTTGAAGTATTTATAGACTTGATCTCCAATAAAAGAGAATATATTCATACTAACATATCTCTTTGAATAGCTTTTTATAGTATCCATGTCTGGTTTTTCAATAATACTTTCCAAAAAATTTTTTTTGATTTTTAAAATCGAGAAGGATGACAATCTTTCCTCTGAGTACTTTAAACAACTATAATTATATGCAATCATGGAGTTGTAATTATTCTCATTCAACAATAGTTTAATTGCTCGAGTAGAATACAAATTATCAGAATTACATACTATAAATCTTTTTTTCTTTAGTTCCTGGTGCTGATTCATTAATTGAAGTAAAGCATCGGCTGTTCCCATTGGCTTTGATTTCCCATAAAAGTCTTGAAATCCAAACTTTATTTGAATTGATAATTCTTTTTCTAATTCTTTTAGGTACTTCTGAAATTGATCTGAATTATCAGATAAGATAATATAGAAATCTTTTATGCCTGCTTTTAGTGAATTTTTAATAATGTAAAAAATAACTGGTTCATTTCCATCTCCCGCTTGAATAAATCCCTTTACTCTTTGATTAGATTGATTAATTAATTTTTGAGAAATGTTAGATGGAACTGAAGAACTCCTCATTCTAGATGAGACACCTGCAGCCATTATTACTATTGGTATTTTATTCATAATGGATTGTGGGGCCTCCACCTTTTTTTGCAATAAATGCATCTTTAACTCCTATTCTTTTAAATTCTGACACAATTTTATTTGATGAATCTGAGTTAGTTGACAGACAAACAACTGAACCTCCCCCCCCTGATCCAACAATTTTTGAACCAATTGCTCCATTTTCTTTTGATACATCTATCATCCTATCTATTTCAGATGTAGTAATTTTTAATTCATTCTTTAGGTAATTATGGTGGGTGTTCATAAGTCTAGAGATCTCATTTATGTCTAGCTTTAATTTTGAAAATTCTTTTTTTGCATCTTCAGTAACTCTATAATTTCCAACCGCCGCCTTAAAGTAGGGCTTTAAATCATCATGTAAAATATCCAAGTATGAACTTTTATTAATATTTTCTTTATCATATAAATTGAAACTAGACACTTTATTCTTAACTACATCAATTGATTTTTGAGAATTGTCTTTTAATTTCTTTAATAAGCCTTGAGTATCTTTTGGTTTATTTGAAACTCCAATTATCATATCACAGAGACTATGATCAAATGAATCAATTTCATTTGTTCTAGTGTCTAAGAAAATTGTTTTTCCATAAGCAATTGTGTATTGATCCATTTTACCTCCTGAACCACTCATCTCCAAGACCTCTATTTCATATGAAAGTTCAGCAAGAAGTTTTGAGGATATAGATCTATCTGAAAATGAAGTTAATAGAAAGTTTACCCAGGCTACAATTAAAGCAGATGAACTTGATAGACCTGAATTTATTGGTATTTCACTCTTTATTTCTATATCATACCCATGGTTTGGTATACAATTATATTTTTTTAGAACTCTTAGTGCTATTCTCAAAAAATCCTTTTCATCTGATCTTATATCTTGCTTAAGATCAATACTGTCATATATATTTAGATCTTTTTTGAAGATTTTAAATTCTTCTGTATTATTTTTTTTTGCTTCAATTGTAATTTCCTTATCTATTGTAGTGGCAATTATAGGAAGCCCAAGGTAATCCTGATGATCTCCAAATAGACATACCCTTCCAGGCGCCTTTGAAATTATTTTATTTAGCATTAAGGAATGATATCAAAAGTATTAGTATTTACCCAATTTCCTCTTGTAAAATCTGGAAAATCCTGAGGTTGTCCATTATTGTTTACAGAGTTGGAAGTTAATTCTATCAAAGAGCTCCAGGCACATCCCTCATAAACATTTTGATCAAGAGGTTCACCATTTCTCAAACACTCAATTATTCTATATACCATCATTCCATCCATACCACCATGACCTGAATCTTTAGTAATTTTATTAAGTCTTTTATACATAGGATGATCAAATTTTTCATAAAGAGCTTCTATGCCCTTACCTTTGATCCATTCTTTTGAGTCTTTAGTGTATCCTTCAAATCCATTATCAAAAGCAGCTCTAGTTGGACCTCCCGCTAGAATCCCTTTTGTTCCCTGAATTAAGTTTAATCTGGTGTAAGGTCTAGGGCTCGTCTCATCCCACTGGACCATAATTGTTCTACCTAAATATGTTTTGATAATAGTAGAATTTATATCACCGTTTTGATAATTTAATTTATTCCATTTATGATTCTCATTAAAATTTTCACTGGCAAATTTTTCTCTACCTAAAGCTGGAGATGAGAATGATACCAATGTTTTAAAAGTATCTTCAGATCTAAGAAGATTCATGTATTGAGAAACGGGACCTAATCCATGGGTTGGATATAAATTTCCTTTTTTCTTTTCATATTGTAATGTTCTCCATGAGCCTGTTCCTATTTCTTCTTCATACATCTGCCATCTTAAATCATGTATGTAGGCTGCTTCACTGTGGTATAATTCACCCAGTAATCCTTTCCTACATATATTTAAGAACATCAATTCTTCCCTACCATAGTTGACATTTTCCATCATCATACAATGTTTTTGATATTTTTCAGATGTATTCACAATCTCCCAAAGATCTTTAATTGTAGTTGCTAAGGGAACCTCAACAAATGCATGCATATTATTTTTCATAGATTCAATAGCCATAATTCCATGAGTATCCCAATCAGTTGATATTATAACAATATCTGCATCAGTTTCTTTTAACATTATTCTCCATTTATCTTTATTCCCAGAGTATGTTTTAGGATTAATGTGTGAATTTGAAGTTTTTAGATTATCAATTATAGATAAACTCTTTGAAATATTAGTTTCATGAAGATCACTTATTGCAACTATTTGAGTATTTGGAAAGGAACCAAATCTCTTAACATGCCCTTGCCCTCTATAGCCAACACCAATTAATGCTATTTTAATTTTATCAAGCCTTGGCGCTGCAAAGTCTCCCATATATTTTTGATCAGATGATCTTGGTTTATTAGAGAATAAATTTGAAGAAGATGCAAATGCTGCTGAAAGTGAAGTTGTTTTAATAAATTTTCTTCTATCGAAGTTTTTCATATATCATAATTAGACTATTAATTTACATGATTTTTTTATCTTTAAAGTATAACGGGTTTTATAAAGAATTATGATCACTGATAATAATCACAAAGAGATTCCAGGGAATCCATCAACAGCTAAAAGCAGTATACAAGAGTTAAGAAGTTCCGCATCTGCTGATACTTTAAGGGTTTTAACAATAGATCAATGGAATTTTTGGATGGAAAGTGGTTATATAGTTATCAAAAATGCAGTTTCAAGAGAACAAGCAATGAAAACTGCTGAATTTATCTGGGAATTTGATGATAAAGATCCTAATGATCCTTCATCATGGTATACTGAAGCAAGAGCCGAAATGGAGATGAAAGAATTAGCAGGTACTGGAATGGTGGAGGTATATAACAATCAATTCTTATGGAACAATAGACAGACTCAAAGGGTTTATGACTCTTTTGTAGATATATGGGGAACAGAAAAGCTCTGGACCACAATCGATAGAGCTAATTTAAATTTCCCTATTAGACCTGGTTTCGAGTACAAGGGGTTCATTCACTGGGACTATGATCCTGATACAAAACCTCAAAATGTACAAGGAGTTTTAGCTTTAGCTGATCAGACTGATCATGAAATGGGAGGGTTCCAATGTATTCCATGGCTCTATAAGAATTATGATACTTGGAGATTATCTCAACCTGAAGAGAGAAATAAATTCCAACCTGATATTTCTGGTCTAGAGGACAAAATAGTCAAGGTTTCACTTGAAGCTGGAGATCTTCTAATTTTTAACAGTACTCAACCACATGGTATTAGACCCAATAATTCAAAAGATAAAGTAAGAATTGCTCAATATATATCAATGATGCCAGCGCAGGAAGATGATACTGATTTAGTAAACTGGAGAATTAATTCATGGAAAAATAGAATAGCACCTGAAGGATACGCTTTCCCTGGAGATCCAAGAAATTGGGAACAAGAAAAGTATGGAACAGCAAAGCTTTCAAAACTTGGTGAGAAAATTTTAGGTCTAGAAAAGTGGTAGACTCAATCAATAATTCAAAATGGATTTACATTTAAAAGGTAAAAAGGTTTTTATATCTGGATCTACCAAAGGAATTGGTTTTGAGACAGCAAGACTCTTCTTAGAAGAGGGCGCTACAGTAATAATAAATGGTAGAACCAATAAGAGTGTTGAATCTGCATTAATTTCACTAAATAATGATAATGTATCTGGACTAGTAGGAGACTTTATGAATGACTTTCAAGTAAAAAAATTAATTGACCACATTCCTGATGATATTGATATACTAGTAAATAATGTTGGTGTTTTTAGAGGTAAAGAATTTAAAGATGAAACTGTTGAAGATTGGAACGATCATTTCAAAGTAAATCTAATGAGTGGTGTACAACTGTCTAAGCATTTTTTACCAGAAATGATAAAAAGGGATTGGGGCAGAATCATTTTTATTTCTTCTGAATGTGCTACTCTTGTTCCAAGTGACCTTCTCAGCTATAGTGTTTCTAAAGCTTCAATCAACGTGTTTTCAAGTGGCCTAGCCAAACTAACAAAAGGAACAAATGTTACAGTAAATACTATAGTTCCTGGTTCAACTCTATCTGAGGGTTCAAAAAAATTCCTTGAAGAAACAGCATCAAGAGAAAATAAAACCAAAGAAGAGGTTGAGAAAAATTTTTTCAATGAAGTAAGAAACTCCTCTTTAATTTCAAGATTCCTTTCTGTTACAGAAGTAGCGAATACAATTTTATATTTCTCAAGTCCAATTGCATCAGGTACAAATGGTGCATCAATAAGGGTAGACGGAGGAAGTATGGGGAGTATTATATAAAAAAACCTTTTCACATTTCTATGAAAAGGTTTTCTAATATTTAATAAGATTTAATTACTCTTGATCAGGAGCAACTGCCATTACTAATCCAGTTGCATCTCCAAAATCACCACCATTAATAATCTTTCCATTTTCATCAAATGTTAGATAATGGTACCATAATGCTCTAAAACTTTTTCCAGATGCTGTATTTGTTCCAGACCAATACCCATACATTCTAACACTACCGTTAGGTAATCCTGTTTCAGGATCAGCTCCAGGAAGATAATTCTCAGCTTCCCATGTTATACCTTCCATTGCATCTTGCCATCCTTTTAGATAATTTAGAGTTTCTTCTCTATTCATAATAGGGCCTCCATAAAATGCACTTTGAAATTCAACTTCATCAGCATAAAATTCTGTTAGAGCATCAAAGTCTTCTGTTACAAATACTTCAAACCACTCTTTAGCTATTTCAAGGTTACCTTCATATTCTGAATTTTGGACATTTGAACAAGATACAAGAAGTCCAAAAAGTCCCAATAATAAAATTTTTTTCATAATTTTTAATTTAATTGATTTATAGAATGAATATAAAAAAACCTTTTCACATTTCTATGAAAAGGTTTATTTAATAGATAATAGATATAACTATTCAGTTGATTCATCAGACGCTAGAGATGAAAGTAATCCCCCTGCATCAAAATAATCACCACCTGAAATAATAAGTCCATCCTTAAAGTCCCATGTGTGATAGCTTATAAGCTCCCAACTTTTACCAGACTCAGAATGAACACCTGTCCATTTTCCGTAAGACCTAACACTTCCATCAGGAAGACCAGTATCAGCAAGAACACCAGGTAACCAGTTTACAGGAGTATAGACTACATCTTCCATAGCATCATGCCATCCTTTTAAATATTCTCCAAAAGCTTCTTTGCCAATTTGAGAAGAACCGTGAAAAGCAGGCTGCCATTGCATATCCTCATGAACTAAATCAAGTTGAGCTTGAAGATCTGCTTCTGATCCTTGTAGTTCTAAAAGAGTTTTAGCTGATTCTACATTAGCTGCAAAATCAGGATGTTGAACATTTGAACAAGAAACAGCAAGTCCAAGTATTCCTAGTAATATAAAATTTTTCATAATAAATATTTTGTTTCTATAAAGCTAGGTTAATTTTCTAATTTATTATGGTCTTGGGCCCATCTTTTAACTTTTTGAACTAAACCAGGAGAAGA
>ENA-OREB01000109-OREB01000109.1-marine-metagenome-genome-assembly--contig:-NODE-109-length-43111-cov-4.957592_pt1 | contig 43111 bp, 41 predicted proteins | sample MGYA00248625_ERZ508552 | MGnify/ENA primary metagenome ERZ508552 (study PRJEB26219, sample SAMN06267888) | marine metagenome | isolation source: Monterey Bay, California, USA | place: USA:Monterey Bay...
GATCCCAGACGACGCCTTCATCAATGACTGCGATAATCAGATCTGGATCACCCGTTTGGATATTCCAGGCTTCAAGCACGTCCATGTCGGCATCGGGTGTGCCCGGCAGGCCGGCTACGTCCTGTCCGCTATTATCGATGGCGTACAAGAGATTGTAGTAGGTGTCGTTGGTCGCTTTTTGAACACGGTAATCGGGTTCTGCATACTCAACAAAGGGAAGTTTTGAGAGCGCTTTTACTGCTTTGTTGACAGATTGATTGGGCTTTAATTTGAGCTTTTCTAATCCCTTAACAATGCGGTATTCGCGTTTGGACAGCGCATTAACTAAGCCGCGCGCACGCGCTTTATTACTCGCATTCGCTGACGGCCTAAACTTAACGATGACAGCCTCAGGTACGTAGCCGCCCGAAGCGTGTTGAACAAGACCGCTATGAGGCAGGTCTTCGGGTTGCGCGTAACTGTGGAGTGACTGTGTCAGCAGGACTATTAAAGCGGCTGTGAAGGACCCTAAACGTAATTTGGCAAGCATGTGCATGGCGCAGCACTCCCAACGTATTATCCGACCCAGCCCCATCCTCTCTCTGGTTTCGGAAACTATAGAAGTGCATCCTTGCAAAGGTGACAGTAACAGCCAGCGCACGTCAGTCACAACCGTGGATTTAAAATAGTGAGATCCTGGTCGCAGGTTAACGACGTGGAAAAATGAGCAGCGCTGCATTTGGCTCAATGCGTCGATCGACAGGGCATGGAAAATTTCGGTATCAGCCTCTGTTTTGCCACGTCGCATGTCTGGGTCCAAAAAACGGCTAGAGGTGCTCGACATGCAGAAGTTTCGGTGAGGGTCATTCAAAAGCCATAACCGTCGTATTCGATTGTATTTGCGCCTACTGGCACTTTATTCGGGGTAAGGTAATCAGGCGGTAGACACCTCTGCCGCACTAAATGTGCAATTAGAAACGGGAATTAATAATGATTAACAAAGTAATTCTAGCCCTCGCACTCTGCTTTTCTCCGCTGCTCGTTAGTGCAGAAAATCAGAGTTTTGAAAACTTTATCGACGCGCAACTTGTCGTCAGTGACATCAGTATGACTGAGGACGGCATGGTCATTACCTACGAAGGGAATGTTGGTAAATATGGCCTAGTGCACGCGACCCACAACATGACCTCGACCAACGAAGAGAGCACTAAGGGGTACTTTACGGGGACAGTACAGGCGATTAATGACGCCGGTGAGCTTGAAAAAAGTGCCACCTTAGGGCTTTGGTCGCGCAATGGCACAATGCTCAAGGTTTACGGTTTTGACGACGACAATGCCAGTCGGATTTTGCACATTGCTGACGTCGACTTAAAGGGCAAGGTCAACAAGGTCCGTGTTTGGGAGCTCGATTAGGGACGAATGATTGTGAACGTCACTAGACGTGGGGCTACCTCGGGTGGTCCTACATTTATTGTCGACGTGCTAGCGACGTTTTGGATGCCACTCAGGGCGGTCGTGCGCGCTTAATTTTACTGCTGAGATTTTTATGTCCCCTGACGAATATTACACCGCTGAACACGTCGATCGACGGGTTCGTGCATGGCTTGAGCAGTTTGTCGTGGGACTTAACGTGTGTCCGTTTGCGCGACCTATGGTGAGTTCTGAGGCACTGCGCATCGTGGTGTGTGATGCAACCCAATACCAAGACGTCGCCCCAACATTTATGAACGAGCTCGACCTAATTCAACGGTCATCGGAGTCAATGGTCGCGACCACCCTTTTAGCGATTCCTTTCGCGCTCTGCGATTTCGAGGAGTACTTGGATTTTATCGACGATGCCGAGTCGCTGCTTAAAAAAGTCGGGCTGAATGGTGTCATCCAGCTCGCCAGTTTTCATCCGGATTATCAATTTGAAGGCGAGCCCATGGAGTCCGCTGGCCATTACACCAATCGCGCACCGTTCCCACTGATCCATTTTTTACGCGAAGAAATGGTGACGCGCGCACTCGATCAATTTCCTAATCCTGAGCAGATTCCCCAGCACAATATTCAAACGTTAGAGGCGATGGGGGTTGCCCAGATCGAGCAAATGCTAAAAGACCTTCCTTAAGCGCTAGCACTGCGGTAGGTGCGTTGCGCACCCATCCGCGCTCATTGATCATCCGTGGGCTGTTCTCACTTGGCAGTCAGCGTATTTTTAAGTTCTCGCCGTCATTCAGGGGGTAAGTTGCCTACACGTTGAGCACGACGCGGCCGCTAAGACGGTCAGGTGACGGCAGGGGTGTTTCCTGCCGTCACCTGAGTGCGCGTTGAGGGCAAACACATTTAGAAATTAACGATCATTTTGCCCGTATTAGAACCCTTGAACAGACCAATAAAGGCCTCTGGTGCCTGGTCTATGCCGTTGTAAACTGTTTCTTTAGTGACGATTTGCCCACTGGTGACCCAGCCTTCCATGTCGCTTCGAAACTGATCTGCAAGATGATCGAAGTGGTTCACAATGAACCCACGCAGGGTCAGTCCGAGACCAATGGCCATCGATAAGTTATTGGGTCCGGGGCGAGGCGCGGTGTCGTTGTAGGTTGCTATGGCACCACACAGGGCAATGCGACCAAATGGCCGCATCGACATGATCGCCGCTTGCAAGTGCTCGGCGCCGACGTTGTCGAAGTACACGTCTAATCCGCCGGGGGCCAACGCTTTGAGGTGGCTCAAGATACTGCCGTTGTTATAGTTAAAGGCGTGGTCAAAGCCGAGTTCAGTGGTCAAGAGCGCCACCTTGTCATCGGAGCCGGCACTGCCAATCACTGTGCAGCCTTTGAGTTTAGCGATCTGGCCAACAATGCTGCCCACGGCACCCGCGGCGCCAGAAACGAAGACCGTTTCACCGTCCTTGAGTGCACCGACTTCGAGCAGACCCGCATACGCGGTCATACCGGGCATACCTAAGGCGCCGAGGTACTGAGAGGCGGGCGCAACAATATCGCCAAGTCGTTTGACACCTTCAGCGGATTCAGTAAACGCCTCTCTCCAGCCAAACATACTGCTGACGTAGTCGCCTTCTTTAAACTCAGGGCTCGCAGACTTTGTGACCTGACCAATGCAGCCACCGGTGAGCACTTCGCCAATTTGAAACGGGGGCACGTATGACTTTCGGTCGATCATTCTTCCACGCATGTACGGGTCGACCGACATACTGAGGTTTTTTACCTGAATCTGTCCGGCCTGTGGTTCAGGAACATCAATATCAACGATTCGAAAATCTTCGATCGTGGGCATACCTTCAGGGCGTGCAGTTAGTGCGACAGCTTTTGCGTGCATGTTCGGTCTCTCTTATTGTCTCGGTGGGTTGTGGATGGATAGGCGCACTCATTAAGACGGATGTTGAGCTCGCCGTTTTAGTATGACGCCAATCGACTCAGGGACCATGCTACCAATACTGGCGCGGTGAAAAGACTTTTTATTTCCTCTTTTGACTCATGCCGCCGGTTCTCGATGAGCGTGCTGCTCAGCAGGGGCTCTGATGACGTTGGGGTGAAGCCACCCTCCGCCTTTTGTCGCGTGTCTTAGAAGACCAATAACAATCGAGCGCTGACGGTTTTGCGCGCAAACCTCTGTATTTTATGTAGCACGCCAGACGTGATTACAGCGGCGCGAGAACATGCGCTACCTTGTTCTCCTCTGCCCACCGATTGATCGCGGCCAGTTCACGCTGAGCAATGTCACTGAGCTCCGCCTTCGCGGTCACCCATTGCTCTTTGAGGTCCGAGAGACGCAGAAGAGAACCTTCAGAAACGGGGGCCCCTGCGCGATCTATGACGTCGAAGACATGGCGAATATGGACGTCGAGCATGGGTGGCATGCTGTCCTCGTCCTCATAGGTCTTGTAACCCGTCTGTGTCACACGATTTTCCCAAGCGTTAATCTTGCTTATCGCGGCAGTCGATAGGTCAGAGAGCACTGTACTGTCGTCATTGTCGCGCACCAGTGCCTCAATACGGGTGCGGACACGTCGCGCATTATCCAGTGCTGTTAATAACGCATTGAGCATATCAGCGGTCTCTGAGCGCTTTGCGTCGAGGAACGCGTAATCGGCAGGTGTGGCCTCCACACGCGGGTCGGGCGATAGCGCGAAGTCGGTGGTGTCAGAGTGGTCTCCAAGAGACACTGAGACCGAGTACTGCCCGGGCGTTACAGTGGCGCCACTGAAGCCTGCAAAGAGGCGTATGTCGTCGATGCAGGTCAGTCCTTCTCTGCGCATGTCCCATACCCATTGATTCAGACCGGGCTTCACTGTTGGGTAGTTCATCGTATATGCCAGTCTGGGTGTCATATTTCCCGTAACACAACGGTCAAAGTCATCAGCTTCGCTTGAGTAACGTCGAACAAGATTCCCTTGCGCATCGGTGATACGAATAGACAGTGGCCCTGCAACGGCGTCCGTAATGGCATAGGAAATGACCACACCCGATGGGGGGTTCGCACCCTCGTCGGCACTGGACCCGCGTCCCCAGCGCATCAGTGAGGTGGGTTTGGGTGCGAAGACGTGCAAGGGCTTATCGGACAGTGCGTCGTCAAGCTGGCGAATCACGGTCAGCTCATCAAGCGCCCAAAATCCGCGGCCTTGTGTCGCCGCAATGAGGGTGCCCTGCCGCACCCTCAAGTCTGTAATAGGTACTGTGGGGAAGTTCATGTCTAAGGACTGCCAATGTTCACCGTCGTCGAACGAGACAAACAGTCCACCTTCCGTGCCCGCATACAAAAGACCCTCTCGCTCCGGATCGGCGCGCACGACTCGAACGAAGTTGTCAGTGGGGAGGTCGCTGTCAATTTTACGCCAGCGCTTGCCATGTTGACTAATCTTATAAATATGCGGTTTGAAGTCATTCATTTTGTAACCGGCAACGGCAATGTACACCGTGCCGGGTTCGTGCGGACTGACCTCAATCGCGTTAACTTGAGCACCCTTTAAGTCTTTAGGCGTCACGTCGGCCCAAGAACCACCTTTGTCTTGGGTGACCTGCAAGCGTCCGTCGTCAGTACCTACCCAAATAACGCCGGGCTGATGCACCGACTCTGCGATATAAAAAATAGTCCCGTAGAATTCCGCACCGACGTTTTCGGGAGTGAGGGGGCCGCCGTTTAACCCCTGTTTTGACTTGTCATTGAAGGTTAAATCGGGGCTGATTTCGGTCCAGGTAACACCACGATTCTCACTGCGAAGTAACTTTTGTGTACCGTAGTAGAGGACCTCAGGGTTGTGGGGCGAAGCCACAACGGGCGCGTTCCAGTTGGTTCGATATTTCAGATCCTTTGACTGCTGCCCAAACACATACTCAGGGTAGGGTTTAATGGGGCGTACACGCTTGTTGACGTGATCATATTCGGTGAGTGTGCCATTGATGGTGGTGGCGTAGATCAGTCGAGGATCCTCTGGGTCAAACGCAATATGTGCGCTCTCGCCGCCACCCACTGCGAAGTAATTCTCCTGACCAATACCACCGTCAAACGTGCGGCTGGCGATCGACACGCTGGAATTATCTTGTTGTCCCGCGTAGAGCCTAAACGGTGTTTGGTTGTCGGTAATGACACGGTAAAACTGTGCGGTCGGCTGGTTCATGATGCTGGACCAAGAGGTGCCACCATTGAAGGTTACCGTGGCACCACCGTCGTTGCCGTTGATGAAGTTTTGACTGTTCTGAGGGTTGAACCACATGTCATGGTGATCACCGTGTGGCGCCGATCGCTTTTCGAAGGTCTTTCCGCCATCGATCGACTTCATGAGAGGCGCGTTGAGCACCCAAACCGTATCGGCGTTTTGAGGATCGGCTTTGATGTGAATGTAGTACCAGGCGCGAGACCAGATGATGCGCTCGTTATTCAGCAGTGACCACGTTTCGCCGTAGTCGTCACTGCGCCACAAGCCGCCTTGGTCAATTTCCGCCTCAACGATGGCATAAATTCGATTGGGGCTACTGGCTGAGACATCGACTCCTGACTTGCCAATGAGTTCAGGCAAGCCGCCACCCAGCTTTTTCCAGTTATCGCCACCGTCAATGGTCTTATAGAGACCGCCCGCGGTTCCACCTGACTTGATGAACCAAGGTGTTCTGCCATGCTCCCACAGGGACGCGTACATGATTCTCGGATTGGACGGATCCATGGAAAGATCGGTCGCACCCGTCTCGTCGTCAATCTGTAAAACAGCCGCCCAGGTCTCTCCTCCGTCGGTTGATCGATAAACCCCGCGTTCGTCACTGGGCCCCCATATTTGGCCTTGCACAGCGACGTAGACGAGGTCAGGGTTCGATGGGTGTACGATCACTCGGGCAATTTGACCCGCGTCTTTAAGACCAATGTGTGACCATGTCTTGCCCGCGTCAGTGGACTTGTACATGCCGTCACCGTGACTGGTGGTAACCCCCCGAATCGGCGCTTCACCGGTTCCGACATAGACAATGTTCTCGTCGGATTCGGAGACCGCAATGGCACCGATTGTCCCCACGCCAAAATACCCATCCGACACATTATTCCAAGATGTACCCGCGTTGTCGGTTTTCCAGACACCGCCGCCCGTGGCGCCCATGTAATAGGTTCGATCATCACTAAGAACCCCCGTTACCGCGGTGACACGACCGCCTCGCCAAGGGCCGATTTCGCGCCACTTAAGACCGTCGTAAAGCTGCGTATCGATCGTGTCTTTTGCGTGTGATGGGAGCGACAGTGAGACACTCGCGAGCATCATGAGGAGAAGTCGAAATCCAAGCTTTAGCACAAGAGCCCCCTGTCACCGGCTGTGACGGTTTGTGAGTGGTCGGTGCACTTAAATTTAACGCATAGACTGACAATAACAAGTGTGGGCGTTTCTTTGAGATCAGAGCTTTTGACGTTTAGAGCCTCTCCCCGCGACACGTCGATCGAGGTACAGGCTTAATCGTGGGCATTGGGCCACCTATTATTACTTTTTTGATAGGCTAGGGGCATTCCTAGCGTTGGGTTGGTGAACTTCTCAACGGATAAAACAATAAATAAAATAACGAGTAGGTGACTTACAGTGCCAATAAGTGTGCTTGGATTCTACGGGGCTGTAGCTGTTTGGGCGCTGTTGATAACGCGTGGGCTATCCACGCCAAAGCAATGGCCCCTCATTGCCGGCGTTGGGTTGGCGCTCCTTTTGTTTCTAAATATTCGCTATGTCATTGAAGGTGCACCGGCGGGTATTGCGCTCTTCATCAGCCTCTATGATTTCTTCGACAATCTAGGGCTTGTAGCAGGCGAGGTGCCCTCAGCCATGGACACCTGTCCTGAAAATGCCTGTTCGCTCTGGAGCGACACCTATGTGCTTCATCAGAGTTGGGGGGTGGCATTTTTTGATCGCTTTGTGAACGCACCGGCCATGCGGACGAACGCCTTGTACCTTCACTTGGTCTGCAACTCGATCGTTTTTGTCGTGATGCATGTGCAACTGCTTTGGTCCGGTAAACCCGGAATTAAAACGACACACGCGTGGCTGGGCCGCGCGACCTTGTTATTTTTGACCCTCGGTACGGCAGCGGCGCTGTACCTTGCGAGCGAACACGATGCGGTTCACTCCTACGGCGGTATATGGGCAGAGTGGGGCTTTTACTCGATGTCACTCTGCGTTTACGGTGCCGCACTCATGGGCTGGCGCTGCGCAAGGCGGGGTGACTGGCAGCAACATCGCATATGGATGATTCGTTTTGCGGGTGCCATGTACGGGGCGTTTTGGCTGTTCCGTCTATTTCTTATGGTCACGGGACCGTTATTGAGAGAGTGGGAAACGGCCTCAATTCTTATTTCTATCTGGACGTCTGCGCCGGCAGGGCTACTGATTGCCGATGTATTGCGTCGCAGATGGGATGCGAGATCAATGCACTATCAGCGCCTATAGTCGATCGTTGTCTGTCATACTTAACACTCCAAAAATAAAAAACGAAGTTATGTCGCGCCACAGTATTCTCGATTTAGTTCCCATAACGCAGGGCAGTGACGCACGTTGCGCGCTTGAGCGCAGCAAGCAACTGGCGATACATGCGGAGTCATGGGGCTATCATCGATACTGGGTTGCGGAACACCACAATATGCCCGGTATCGCGAGTTCCGCTACGGCCGTGGTGATGGGTCATCTGGCGGCGGCTACGCAAACGATTCGTGTGGGTTCGGGCGGTATTATGCTGCCCAACCATGCACCACTCATGGTGGCGGAGCAGTTTGGCACCCTCGCCACCCTCTATCCTAATCGGATTGATCTTGGTGTTGGCCGCGCTCCGGGTACCGATGGCGTCACTATGCAGGCGTTGCGGCGCAACCTAGGTGCGAGCGTCGACGACTTCCCTGACGACGTCTTGGAGCTTCAACATTACCTGAAGCCTGTTGAGCCGGGGCAGCGTGTCAGCGCTACACCGGGGGCGGGCACCAACGTCCCGATATGGATTTTGGGTTCGAGCTTATACGGCGCTCAACTTGCGGCGTCACTTGGACTGCCGTTTGCTTTCGCCTCACATTTCGCGCCGACTTACCTGAGTACCGCAATTGATATTTATCGTGAGCAGTTCCAGCCTTCAGAAAGCCTTGACGCGCCCTACGTAATGCTCGGTTTTAACCTGTGTGCTGCAGAGACTGATGCGCAGGCACATTACTTGCGGTCATCCTCGCTACAGTCCTTTGTGAATTTAAGGCGGGGTGTGCCTGCTCCACTTCCAGCGCCGATCGAAGGGTTTGAGGCGAGCCTTTCACCCGCTGAGCGTCAGATGATTGAAGTTATTGGCGAGTGCTCCGCGGTTGGCAGTCTTGAAACCGTTCAGTCAAAACTTGCTGCCTTCCTTGCTCAGACAGGGGCAGATGAGCTGATGCTGGTATCGTCGATTTTTGACCCAGAGCAGCGGCTGAAAAGTTACGAGTTGGGTGCGGTTGCCATGCAAAACTTGGCTCAGGCCGCACAGCCCCAGCGAGCCGCGGGCTAAGCTTCCGCCACTCTGCGGTTGTGAGGTTAATCTGCCATGAAAGCGACAGATCAACCTGCCGCATTAACCGGTGCTCTGTGGCGCACGAGACGCCAATGCAACTTAACTCGCCGCAATAATTTGCGCTCGGTGCGAAACCTTCTCCGCATGGTCGGCCACTTCGCCGATCTGCGAGAGTAATTGGTAAAGGAACATCGCATCAATGGGCGAGATCTTTTCTTCATGATCGCGCAACTTAGCCCTCAGCTTTGACTGCAGCTTGTCCGAGCTTCGCTCTGTCTTTTCGACTGAAACGCACTTGCTGGCAATCAGCTTGACTTGCCGTGCCCCAAACGCAGATTTTGAGAGGTCGCGTGTTGCGGCGACAACGTCAACTGCCTTTTCGGCCGCCTGCATGACCGTATCAACATATTTAAAAAGAGACTTATCGAGCTTTTTGGGGAAGGCAAGTTGTCGCCCCAACGAGAGTCCTGCGATGTCTTTGGTCTCGTTCGCCATGGTGTCCTGCACACGAACCAGGTCCAGCAAATCAGCACGCGAGACGGACATCCAAAGTCCTCGTGGAAGATTCATTCGCACTTCCATTTTAATGTCGTCCGCAACACTCTCAAGCCGAGCAATCTCCCCCTGCACTTTTTCTGCCTGGTCCCAATCGCCAGCTTGTGTGGCCTCAAAGTAAGCCCTGAGCATTTTTACGCAGTCCAGACAGGCTTCTGCGTGGCGCTCTATGTGCGCAAGCGGCGATCCACTAAATACGTCGGTTAAAGCCGGTTTCACATCCATTTTAGTTTCCCTTTAGCTGTTTTAGTCGCAGACGCGTTAATGTCGGCAGGCAGACGCGCGCCAATAGTGCTATCTCGTTTTTATGAACCAAAGATAGCAGACAAGATATAGAAGAAGACAACGGCCAGTCCGGCACCTGCGGGCAGCGTCACAACCCAAGAGGTAATGATTGCGGCAATGGTCGGTAGGTGGAGAGCTTCCACACCGCGAGCCAAACCTACTCCCAACACGGCGCCAACGAGAGTGTGCGTGGTCGAGATAGGTAAACCGGTTGCCGATGCGAGTACAACCGTCGATGCTGCAGCGAGTTCAGCGGCAAATCCTCTGCTTGGTGTCAGCTCCGTGATCTTTTTGCCGATCGTTTGGATGACACGCCACCCATAGGTTGCCAGTCCCACCACAATACCGACGCCACCAATCGCCAAGACCCACCAGGGCATGATCGCTTTTGCGCCAATTAAACCACCCGATTGAACGGTACTTACGACTGCTGCCACTGGACCAACCGCATTTGCGACATCGTTAGAGCCGTGTGCAAACGCCATGCCGCAGGCTGTGAAAATCATGAGGACACCAAACACGCGTTCAATGTTGTCGGTGCTATTAATGTCGCCAGTTGTTTTGACTTTGCGCAACAAGAACGCGCCAATAGCGGCGACGACCAAGCCCACAAAGGCCGAAACGACCATTGCGTTTGCAAACTTCGAACCCATTCCGAGGTCGAAGTCGATCCCAATGTGCTTAAGGCCCTTGACCAACGTCACCATACTAATCATGAACCCCACCATCCACATGTAGATGGGCACGTATTTGCGAGCGCGCTCGAAGGTGTTTTCGTGATCAAAGATTAATTTTTTGACTGAAATAAACAGCGCGAAGGACATTGTCCCTGCCAGTAGTGGCGACACTACCCAGCTCGCCGCAATTTTACCGACCTTACCCCACTCCACGGCATCAACAGAGATGCCCACGGCAGCAAAGCCAACAATGGCACCGACGATAGAGTGAGTTGTCGATACCGGCCAGCCTCGAATACTGGCGATTAGCAGCCAGGTGGCTGCGGCTAACAGTGCCGACAGCATGCCGTAGACCAATAACTCCGGCGAGTCAGTGAGCACCTCGGGGTCAATAATGCCTTTACGAATCGTTGAGGTCACCTCGCCTCCTGCGAGGTAGGCACCTGCGAATTCAAAGACTGCGGCAATCAAAATAGCCTGCTTGAGCGTCAGTGCCCGTGATCCGACCGAGGTGCCCATGGCGTTCGCCACATCGTTGGCACCAATGCCCCAGGCCATGAACAAGCCAAAAATGCAGGCAAGCGCGAGAAAGATAAAGCCGTTTGACGCGATAATTTCCATGCTAGACGCTCCTATGTAAGCGGTGTTTCAACTGTAAAACGATAAACCATTTGTGAGCACAACTCGGTCGTATACACGTTGACCGGCGAGCGCATCTTTGATGTCTCAGTACGAGACATCCCACTGAACTCTAAATCTGTTATCCGAGTGATTGCTCCCCAGCAGGCCGTCATCCAAGGTGAGGCGCGAGAAGTCCACGGTCACTTTATTCGAATGGCCGGAGAAGAACCAATTTGCGCCGAGCGTGAACTCCTCTCGCTCGTTTTGAACACTGCGTAGCGCCTTGTTGGGCTCGCTCACGTAGGCATAACGAGCGGCAAGCTCAAGTGGTGCTGGGACCGCGTCAATTAAGTTGTGAAAGAAATAGCCCGACTGAATGTAAAAGCCGGTCAAGTCACTTTCGGTATTAAGGACTCGGTCAGTGATGAACTTGCGATGCCACTCTTGCTGGATGGAGAAGCCGCGGTACTTAAAGGCAAATTCCTGCACCGCTTGTTCCATTTCGAACTGATCGTCAGCCGCGGTATCAGCGCTTGCAAACCCATCCAAGTTGCCACAGCCAGAAGACGACCAGCGTGTACACGGACCCGTATTGGTGAATCCAGCGACAGCCAGTGAACCTGTTGGTTTTTCGGTGAAGTCAACATCTGTCTGGCGCCAGGCCAGGTCTCGACCCAAGAAATTCCATTGAAGACGACCCATATAGAGATGGTCAGATGAATTGTTCTTTACGCCGCGCCCTTCACCGTTAAATACGCCCGCGTAGTAGCGCATGTCTGCTGGTGTATCCTTAAATAATCGGCCACGAAGCTGCATACCGACTTGTCGATCGACTGTGAAAACACGATTGACAATGGATCGCTCTACAAACTGTTGTCGTCCCGACGAGTCAACTCGCTCGCGGTTTAAATCCACTTTCCATTGCCCCAGCCGAATGCCACCCCAATCCCACTTGGCGAGATCAATGCGGTAATCGATAACGCGAGCGCTTGCCTTAGAAGAGCTGTCGTCAACATCGCGAGCCGGTTGAAGGTCTACTTCAAAGTAATACTTGAGCCAAGGCTGGAAACCGTGACCGCCAATTTTCATACGAAGACGGCGCGGCTCAAAGCTTGAACCGCTATTGTCTTCAAAACTGGAGGCTTGGCGAGGATCTGAGCCAGTCGGGTTGCTATACCGCATCTGGGCCCGCCACTGCAGGTTGGTTTGAAAATTCCCATCGCGTGTTTCGAACCGAAATCCTTTAGATCCGTAGCTGGCGACAATGGGAGACTCTGACACAACTGCATTCGATACCGCATCGTCAATGGCACGTTTTACATTTTCATCGAGCAGGACTGCCTGAGCTCGCGTACCTTGCGCTTCCTCAGCGAGCGTTGTGTTGCTCTCAGACGGCTGAGCAATAGCGATGCTCGACAGCACTTCGTCAGCAGTCACGGCTTCTTTTTGCGTTAACTGAGTGTGCTGAGCCTCTGAAATGACACCATTGGCGAGTAGAATGTCGAGCAGGGCGTGGTCGGCCGCAGACGCTGACATGGCAATGCAGCTTGCGAATAATCCAGCGAGAACGTGATGGTGAAAACGTGAGGTCGAGTGGAGCATTGCAGTGCACCTGTTCTGAGATTTTCTGCACCATACGACTTTAGAGTGGCGAAAGTTTTACAAAAATGCTTCAAAATTGTGACACGGACGTAGGGGCGGATTACGTTGACGCAGTGACCTCAAGCAGGGGACCTTTGTTTGTGGTTTTTGAGCCATCTGGGGTTTGATTTTCTGCAGTCTGACTAACGCCCTCGAGGCCTTGCCTATTGGGTGTGTGACAACTATTAAGTCGATAGGATTGTCTGTAATCGAGTGTATTGATCAGTCACCGTTGGGTTAAACGAGGCGGTTGCTGTTTCGACGTCAGCGCGATGACACGAGCGAGCGGCGACTGCCACAAGTGAACGCGGGTCCAGCATTCGGCAGAGGCATAACCATAGCGAAGCGGGCAACCGCCGCCCTCTTGGTCAAGAGCGTTATTGTCCTCGCGTTATGGCACGGATTGGACGCTGATTATTTGTGCTTTCCTGTTACCCAGCCGTGCGAGGCCAGCTGGTCGGTTGCAAAGCGTTTGGGCGCGCTTTCCAGGGTCGTTGCCATTGTGTCGTTCCAGCGATTTAGAAAACCAAACAGTGAAATAACGGCAACCACCTCTACCGCCTGCTTGTCAGTAAAATAGTTGGATAATTCACTCATGTGCTCGGGTTCTACGGCGTTGGGGACCATGCCGGCATGCACAGCAACGCGAAGCGCAGCCTTTTCCCGATCAGAAAATAAGTCGCTGCTCTCAAACTCAAAGACAGCCTGTATTTTGTCTGCACTGACCGCGTTTTTCTCTGCTGACTTCGCTGTGTGTGCCTGGCAATAACGACATCCCGCAGCGTTGCTCACTGCAAAGGCAATCATTTGCTTAAGCCCTGAGTCTAATTCACCGCTGTTCAAAATGGTCGCGCCCAGACCCCCAAAAGCTTGAGTCAGGTCTGGCCAGTGCGCCATGGTCATCATGGACGTGGGCAAAAAGCCCATGGACGCCTCCACCATTTGCAGCATCGGTGCTAAATCAGGCACATCCTCGCGCGACTTGGGTGTAATGTGTGTCATAGCAATCCTCGTGATTACCCGCGTTAGTTGATTCTGAGAAGTTGTTTACCCAGATTCTGACCGGTGTAAAGCCGCTGTAAGGTGGCGGGAATATTGTCAAAGCCTTCCTGGAGATCGACTTGGTAAACTAAGTCTCCCGACGATACCCACGCCATTAAATCCTGAACCGCCTCCATGGCGCGAGGCATGTAATCCAAAATAACAAAGCCTTCCATTCGCGCGCGGTTAATCGTCAGATTCGACAAATTTGAGGGACCGGGTATGGGGGTGGTTGCGTTGTAGCCGGAGATGCTTCCGCACAACACAATCCGCGATCGTAGATTAACGTGATCTATGGCCGCCTCGAGAATAGAGCCTCCGACGTTGTCAAAGAATACGTCCCACTTGTCGGGGCAGTGATGTGCAATTTGCGCGCTCACGTCTTCATTTTTGTAGTCAATGACGGCGTCAAAGCCCACAGTCTCTTTTAACCAGCGACATTTATCAGGGCCGCCGGCAATACCAACGACTCGACATCCCTTAAGCTTTGCTATTTGACCCACAAAGGAGCCTGTGGAACCTGCAGCACCAGAGACAAGGACGGTGTCGCCGGCTTTCGGCTGACCAATCTCCAGTAGTCCAAAGTAGGCCGTAAGGCCGGTGATACCGAGCACCGATAACATCATTTCGGGCGAGACCCCGGGTGGTAATTTAACCAAACCCATGGGGCCTTCTCCGGGAGCTGCAACCACATAGTCTTGCCAATAACCTGTCGTTTGTACGAGGTCGCCTACTTGATAGTCGGGGTGACGAGAGTCGATGACTTCTCCAACTGACGCGGCCCGCATAGGCTCACCGATGGCGACCGGCGGGAGATAAGCCTTGCGGTCGACCATCCAGTTTCGCTGTGCCGGATCGAATGATAGGAACAGATTTTTGACCAGCACCTCATCACTTTTAGGTTCAGGAATTGGAGTTTCGGCGTACTTAAAGTTATGTGGTCCCACCATTCCTGAGGGTCGCTCGGCTAATAGCCATTGTCGATTGGTCGTCATGATTACGCTCCCGATTTTTTATTCGTGCGGGTTACTTTTTTTGGGAAGTGCCCGCGACTAGTTATTAACCGCAGTGAAGACGCTTTTTTGCAACACAGTGAAGTCAGGTTCACGTGATGCCCTTTACGTGCGGCTACGGTCTCGGCCAGCCCGCAGAAGTACGCGGGCCGTTAGCTTAAATTGCGCCAAGAATTTTGCTGATGTTCTTGCGAAATTTGTCCCCAAAGGGCGGGCGCGCGCCAATGATCGGTAAGACGTCGACCATGGTCTGACTGTAAATCGCGCGCGGGTGGCTTAAGGTTCTGAAGCCTTCTGGGCCGTGATACGCGCCCATTCCTGAGGCACCAACACCCCCAAAAGGCAGATCCTCTTGTACGTAGTGCAGTGTGATGTCGTTGATGCAAACGCCACCGCTTGGCACGTGACTCAACAGATACTCCTGTTCCGTTTTATCCTTGCCGAAGTAGTAGAGGGCGAGGGGGTTTCGGCGAGGTTCAACCTGATCTGGAACCTCGGTGATGTCGTCATAGGTCATCACTGGAAGAATGGGGCCAAAAATTTCTTCGTGCATAACCAGCATGTCTTCATTGACGTTTTGTAGGATGTGCAGTGGCATACGACGGTTGTTCTCAGACGCCCGTGTCTGCTCAGCGCCAACAATGGTGAGCTTGGCTCCCTTGGCCACTGCGTCATCAATATAGTTTTGCAATCTAGCGAAGTGCCGTTCGTTGATGACACCCGCGTAATCGGCATTTTCGGTAATGTTTGGATACATCGACTGCGCCTCATGCACGACCCGAGCAACGAGCTGTTCTTCGAGTTCCTGTGGCACAAGGACGTAGTCGGGCGACAGGCACAACTGGCCGCCATTGAGCAGCTTGCCAAAGGTCAGGCGTGTTCCCGCGAGATCAAGTTTTGCGCTGCGCCCAATAATGACGGGCGACTTGCCGCCAAGCTCCAAGGTCACAGGCACGAGGTTTTTTGATGCGGCTTGCATGACTTGCGCGCCAACTCGGGTGGATCCCGTAAAGAGCAGGTGGTCAAAAGGCAGCTGTGCAAATTGTTGACTAACTTCTGCGCCGCCGGTGACAACCGCGACTTCATCTTTTGAGAAATACTTGGGGACAACCTCGGCAAACAAGGCCGCTGTTTCAGGAACGAATTCTGAGGGCTTTAATAGCGCTCGATTACCTGCGGCGAGGGCACTGGTCAACGGCGCCACAGTGAGGCCAAAGGGCAGGTTCCACGGTGAAATGATACCGACGACGCCCTTTGGAAAATGTCTGACCTGACTTTTACCGCCCAAGAAGTTCATGGGCTTGTTGGTTTTTCGCTTTTCAGGTTTCATCCACGCTTTTAAATGTTTCATGGAGTAGTCGATGGCCTCTACCTTCGACGCGAACTCTGAAAACAAACTGAATTCATAAGACCGTGCACCATTGAACTCGTGCTTGGTCGCGTTTGCGAACGCCACTTTGTTTTCAACAATCAGTGCTTTGAGTCGTTTCAGACGGTCAATTCGCGTGGCATAGGTGACCTCGCCCTCAGCACGAAACTGCGCCTTTTGTAGCGCGATTAATGCGTCTAGATCTTGTGTGTCCAATCCTGTCAGGTTGTGCTGTTCAGCTGCGCCCATGGTTTTTCTCCGAGATTGACTGGTCTATTTTCTATGAAGTGATTCGGCTTTTTTTGTCTGTCATTTTGACTCGATCAGCCAGCGGATACTGCCTCTGCGCGGATGCCTTCGATGATGCGAACCGCATTTTTGACAAAGAGTGGTTCTGACGAAAAGCTGGCAATAAGGTGCTCTACATCCGCAGGCAGCGCTTCATTATCGAGTGCCGGGCCTTGGTCGGTTTGCGATGCCCCGATAAGAAGCACGCCCATCGTTTTTACGACCTCGTTTGCTTGCCCTGTGCCCAAGGCGAGCGCTGAGGACGTGACTTTCGCAACCGCGTCGACTTGCTGCATGAAAACGCGCTTGGAGTCGATGAGCCGAGGAATGGCCACATTGTGCTCAATGACATGCTCAAGTCTGATCAGTAAGGGCAAAAATACGCCATCTGCATGGGTCGTTTTGTAGAGCGATTGCGCATACGCATTGCTGGTCATACCCTCCGATAACGTCGCGATAAACGCGCCGCTCCAACGGATCAAGCTGTGCTCGTAAAGGGTTAGAAAAATTTCTTCTCGGGTTTTGAAGTAGAGATAGAGGGTGCCTTTAGCAATGCCGGTCTTCGTGGCGAGTTTAGCCATAGAAAATGCTTCATAGCCCACCTCTCGAAAGTAGATTTCGGCCGCCTTCAAGACGTCGTGCCGGCGCAGCGCTTTTTGCTCTGCACTGCGCGCTCTCTGGTTGATTACAACGACTGAACTCATCGGTGTCTCCACGCTTGGTATGTTGTGTTGCTTGACTCGGGCTTATAAACGCCCCGTCAATAACTGACCACCGGTCGATTATATAGTTGACCGATGGTCATTACAACTATGAATGGTCCTGAAATTTGCCGAGGCGTTGGTGATCACAGCCGCAAAAATCAGAAAACCAGCCGCCAGGAAATACGCCTTTTGTTTTTGATTTTTATGTCGCGCTGTAGGTTGGCGACTTAGAACGTACGCGAGAAAGAGTTCACTTTTCCGACGTTAGTCACGTTGAGCCACGTCTGCCAATAGATGATGCAGCGTCCCTTCGGCTTTCCCCGTTAACCTCCCGCTGCAGGTTTTGTTGCGCCAGTAGTTGCACTATCCATAGCGATACTCCGACAATAAGCGACACATAATTTCAGGAACCTCATGACGATGTCAGCGAGACAAGCCGTTATTCCAATTACCCTCGAAGAGCGTCAACAACGGCTCAGTAATCTGCAGCAGTGCTTGGCCGTCTTTGAGCTTGACGCGGTGATCATCTCGCCTGGTGCCAGTATGCGGTACTTGTTCGGGTTGACGTGGCGAGAGACCGAGCGACTCGTCTGCGCTATCGTTTCCGCGCATACAACCGTCTTCGTTTGTCCGAAATTCGAAGACACCGCGCTGTTGGCGGCCCTACCGACGCCGCACGATTGCGCCTGGTGGGAAGAACACGAAAACCCACGGAGTGTTGTGTCCGCCGTCTTGGCAGAGCATCAATGTCAGCGCGTGGGTGTCGATCCCAACTGCTCATTTGGCCAAGCGCATGCATTGGCCAATGCAACGCAAGCTCAAATCACCTCTGCCGGACCGATCCTGCAGTCATTGCGAGCACAGAAATCACCGAGTGAAATAGCGCTGATGCAGGCTGCAAAGTCACTCACCTTGGATGTTCATGTCGCTATTTTTGGGTGGATTAAACCCGGTATGAGGAAGAGCGACGTCACCGCAGAAATCGATCGATTGCATCGTCTGGGTGGTGCAGATAACGGCAGTTTCTTCTGCGCCGTGCAATTTGGCGAGGGTACGTCACACCCTCACGGCGTGCCGGGAGACCCTGTACTTGCTAAAGGTGAGCTAATACTGATTGATACGGGCTGTACTATCGACGGGTATCACTCCGACATTACCCGAACTTACGCGCTTGAGAAGCAGGACGGTCGCGTCGAAACCCTTTGGAGTTTAGAGAAAGACGCCCAAGCGGCTGCGTTCGATGCTGCGACGATCGGTCGCCCCTGCGGCGAGGTCGATGCGGCGGCCCGCGCAGTGCTTGAGAAAAGTGGGCTTGGACCCGACTACCAACTTCCGGGTCTGCCGCATCGGACAGGCCATGGCATTGGGCTCGACATTCACGAGGGCCCTTACCTTGTGAGGGGCGACGACACACCACTGGCATCCGGTATGTGCTTTTCCAACGAGCCCATGATTGTTGTTCCAGGGCACTACGGCATTCGTCTCGAAGACCACTTCTACATGACTGATGTGGGTGCAAAATGGTTTACTGAGCCGCAGCTCAGCTTGTATGCACCCGTTTAAAGGTCGATCAGGACTTCGTTGAGCGACCGACACTATCAGTAGTAAGGAGTGGCGGTCAGTAGTAAGGAGTGGCGGTGGTGTTTGCAGAAAAATGTTGCTCCTAATCACCTAATGAAATGGCCTTCGACGATACTCCGCGTGGCCAGTTGGAGTTTTCTTGAGCCGATTCAGAAGCCTTGGACTGATTAAATTTCTCGGGCTGGGTTTTTGGTGCGCGACGAGTCGCAATTGCCGTATGGCACGTTGTTCCAGGATGCGTTGTAGGCTCTATCTGCGGCAAAAGGTGATAAAGATCGATGCAGGGGTAGTTACCTGATCCATCTTTAGGGAAGCCGTAACCCTTTCGTCACGCGTGTTCCCGATTAAATTTTTTGTTGCCGCTGGTTACTTTTGGATAACTCGCTACCCCACAAATTGTCGTGGCCATTGCTTATGGCAGTGGTTCTAGGCCGCTAAACCGGCTATCTTTTGGGCCTGGAGAACGGGAAGTGCAGCGACACTATGAGTAATTTAGTCGTCAGGCAAATTGACTTCGATGTAGATCAGGCCAAATTTATTTGGAACCCTGACAACCCCTCTTTCTCTGTTTTGATGAATCAAATCACGTTCTTTGTTGTCGGCTTTGAGAAGTACATGTGCCGTGTCATGCGCGATGCCGAAGCGCACATTACTGACGCGGCAGTCATGGAAGAAGCTCGGGCTTTCCGCATGCAGGAAGCCATCCACGCTCAAAAACACGTGCGCCATGCCCGGGCCCTCATAGCGCAATATCCGGCATTGCAGGGCACGCTCGATAAAGTCCTTGCGAGCTATGACGATGTCTACAACACGCACCCATTGGAATACCACCTAGCCTATGCGGGTGGCCTCGAAGCAATTTTCACCCCTTTTTTCAAAATGATATTGGATCATCGTGCAGCCCTATTTGAAGAGGGTGAGGCACAGGTGGCATCGCTTTTTGTTTGGCATTTTTGCGAAGAAATCGAGCACCGAAGTTCTGCCTACGATGTTTACAACCACGTAGTAGGCAGTCATTGGTACCGCATTCGAAACACCGGCGCATTTCAAAAGCACACCCGGGACCTCTTTGACATGATCAAGAACGATTTTGAGTTAGTGGTTAAAGACGTGCCAAAAAACGCTTATTCAGGCAACCCATTTGCGCGCATACCGATACGGGCGCAGTTACGGTCAGTCGTCGGTGTCCTGGCCTCACAGTTCCCCTGGCATGACAGCGTGAACCAGCCTTTGCCCGACTACTACGGCGAGTGGCTTGGCCACTGGGAATCTGGGGCTGATGTTTCTCAAATTGTTGGTAAAGCAACGCTCGGTGCTCAGTGACTGAGACAGCACTCACCTTTACTCAGCTTGTTGAGCGTCTAGGTGGCTTTACCCCTCAAAACATTGAAAGTTGGGTCTTTGTAAAAAGCCCTTTTACGCTGTCCCACTGGACCATGAATGTCGTTGAAGTGTTGCTCATCGTCGGTGCGCTCTGGGGCCTGCGTCACAGCGTGGCCCGCTTTAAGGCGGGCGAGCCTGTCTATTTAGGCTTTTGGCTGGCGTCGGTCATCTTTATGCTGGCCCTTGAAATCCCGGTGTACTTTCCTGAAAAACTGGGCGCACCCGACAACGCCCTGTTTTTCATTCATAACGAATTTTCAGTGCAGTTTTTCTTTGGTCGAGCGCCGTTGTACATCCTCGCGCTGTATCCCGCCATTATGTACGCATCCTTTGCCCTTGTTAGGCAAGCCGGGCTCTTTGATCAACGCTGGGGGGCGCTCACTGGTGCACTGGGCGTAGGTGTCGTTCACCATGTGTTCTATGAGATTTTTGATCACTTTGGCCCCCAGTATGGCTGGTGGACGTGGAACTACCCCAACTTCACCTCTTCCCTCGCCTCGGTGCCGGTCTCAAGCATGGTGGGCTTTGCCTTTGTGGGGCCGATTGCGCTGACGTTGGCCACACAACTTTTAGTCCCCAAGTCTGTCGTCGCGGACAATTCAGACGCCAAGGATGCAAGTCGTCGGCTTCGAGGCTTCGCCCTCGGCACTCTGCTAGCTGGGCTGTTAACCCCCGTCATTTTTGTACTGCTCACACTCAACACCTGGTTCAATCTGCTTGGCATTGACCTGACCCCCCGCTCGGAGATGGTGGCCTCCGTGGCGATTGTTGGGATGGCGTTACTCCTAACAGTGGGGCAATTGTTGCGATTAACCACGTTTTCGAGCCGGGGCTTGTGGGTGTATTCCAAAGCGTATCTCGCTCTGTTTCTGTGCGTTTTTACGGGCCTATGGTTATATGCGCTACCCGATTACTTTTCCGCGGTTGAAGGCATCACCTCACAAGGGTACCCCGTAGGCTCATTGCCTTATGTGCTCGGGTGTAGCGGCTTCGCTGCCTTTTTCCTTTTACGCGAAAGGTGGTAATTTTTGTCGCGAGGCTTCACAAACCTTCCTGCGCCTATGAAACTCAATAAACCTGATTTACATCACTGCTTTAAACCCCCTTGCGGGGCTATTATTTAGTGGAGGCGGCGGGAGTTTGAGTCTTCGCTATCACTCGACAGACCTCCGCTTCGCTTCGGCCACCCTTCCCTTCGGGCGCGGGTTCAGCTGTCACAGCCGCTAAAACCAAAAAGGGCCACCCTATCGGGCGACCCTTTTCAGTTTTTGGTGGAGGCGGCGGGAGTTGAACCCGCGTCCGCCAGTACTCTGCCTTTGGCTCTACATGCTTAGTTTCCGTTAATTAATTTAACGGTCAACAGCCCAACGGTCAGGACGAAGACCGCGATTCTCGTAAAGTTTGATAGCGCCTCCCGAGACATAAGCCGCTACGGTCCAGTTCTAAATGACAGTCACACCCTCGATACTGGCATCTTAGGATAGACCGCCAGGGCCGAAGCACCTGGATGGTGTTACAAAGGGCTACTTACGCAGCCAGTTGTGCACCGTAGTTGTCGTCATTGGCAACTAATAGTTTGCAGCTTTGGATTTACGTGATTGGCTACCATCACGGCATGCACCGCAGGTTTCGTTACCGTCGTCGAATCCGTAACGCCCCCATGAGGTTGAGTATACATGATGGTGCGGACAGCCACGATGAAATAAGTCGAGTACACTGCGCGCATGAAATCAACGACCTCTATTATTCGTCTCGCCTGTCGAGACGTCGCTGTCCTTTTTTTGCCCGCGCTCCCATTTGCGCTCTTGTTTGGGGTCATGGTGGTGGAGTCGGGGGTACCTCAGCTTCTGGGGTGGTCAAGTTCGATCATTATGTTCGGTGGGGCGGCCCAGATGACGTTAATGACGCTCATTGGCGAAGGCGCTGCAGTCTCTGCAGCCGTGACCACGACATTGATTGTCACCGCTCGTCATATTTTGTACTCGGTCACCTTGGCGCCGCGGTTCCAAGGGCAGCCCGCGTGGTTTCGGTGGTTGGGGCCGTACGTGCTTATTGATCAGGTGTTCGCGCTGACCCAAGTCAAAGAGCTGTCAGATGACGCCGACTTCAGGCGCTACTACTTGGCAGCGGGCTTTATGTTTTGGGGTCTGTGGGTCAGTTTTACAGGGCTGGGTATTATTTTGGCGCCGATCATTCCCGAAACTTTGGGTATCGATATTGCAATACCGCTACTCTTCCTGGGTTTGTTACTTATGGCCATTAAACGGCGGAATCAGGTGGTGACCGCCCTTGTAAGCGGTGGCGCCGCGCTCGCATTCGCAGGCATGGACAATCAAGTCGGGCTCATTATCGCGGTGCTGATCGCGCTGACTGTGGCCACGTTCAATGAGTCGAGAGTGTCATGAGCGTGTTCGGTGGCATTTTAGTTGCAGGCATCGGGGCTTACCTCATGAGGGCGTCGTTTATATTATTACTCTCCGGTGTGGTCTTTCCTGCGCGAGTGGTCCGTATACTTGATCATGTTGGACCGGCGGTCATGGCGGCACTCGTTGCAACCACCTTGACGGGCAAAGACGGTCAGCTCGAGGCGGGGTTACTCGAGTGCGTGACGCTCATCGTCATGGCGGGGGTTACCTTGTGGCGGCGGGATCTGCTGAGCGGATTGATGGTTGCACTCGTCGTATTCTTTGTGGGTAACGCTATTTTATAAGGGAATGTCATGGTGAAACGACCTAATCCGCTGGACCGATATGCGCTCGATATTGCACCGGGTACGTTGACGTGGATTGGCGTGCGCCCTCGACGGCGCGAGCCGCTGCAGTCGCTAGAGGCGACACGCGCTGTCGCGACCTTGGGGTTAGAGGGCGACCACCGCATGGGTAAAACACCCGGTTCGGGTCGTCAGATCTCACTGATTTCCGAAGAGTTTATTCAGCAGGCGGCACAGTTTCTCAAGCAAGCCCATATCGACCCTGGCTTATTAAGACGCAACTTGGTGGTCAAAGGCCTTAACCTAAACGCGCTTCGGCGGCAGCGCTTCACGATTGGCACCGCCGTCTTTGAAGCGACTCAACTGTGTCACCCCTGTGCCCGTATGGAAGAGAATCTAGGTAAGGGCGGTGTTGTCGCAATGCTGGGGCACGGCGGGCTCTGTGCCAAAATTATTAAGTCCGGGGACATCGCCATCGGTGATGCTGTTTCAGTCGTTTCCCCTGAGGCGCAATAATGGACGATCCACACGCCTTTGCGCTCGACGCTCGACTTGAGCAAGACACCGTTCTGGTTGCCGATTGGCACCTGTGCCAAGTGCGGCTAATGAACGATCAACGCTACCCTTGGGTGATTTTGGTGCCGAAGGTGCCGGGTGTGGCTGAGATTCATGAGCTGGCTGATGAGCAGCAACACCTTCTGATGGGCGAGTCGATTCGTCTGTCTAAGGCGCTTGATCAACTTTACTCACCGCACAAGCTCAATATTGCTGCGCTGGGTAACATTGTTCGCCAGCTCCACGTGCATCACGTGGTGCGCTTTGAAGACGACGCGGTGTTTCCCAGTCCTGTTTGGGGCGTGGGCACGGTTCAGCCTTACGGATCCGATGAGCTCAGACAAACGGTTAGCGCACTAACAATTGCATTTGACTTGCTGTAGCGCGGTCCTATCGAGCTGGACGTTCTGAATACGCGCTGAGTGAGCGTGCCGCGCATGACTCTTCGTGGTGCGGGTCAGAGCACGTCCATGCTATTCAAGAGTTTATTTCGCAAAATGCGATTTTCTAGGCGGCTTTAAGCTCGGTCTCTTCGAGTGCAATGTTTTGGCAGTCACTGTTGCGCTGAAGGCGGTAAATGAAAAACTGAGCGCAGCCAAACGATCGAAAGAAGACGCGTTGAATGACGTTATTTTCTAACCAACAAACGTTGTAAATCATGCATTTATCTCCTTTTTTGTGCAGCGTTTTTCTGGGTTTTTTTAGAAAAAAGGACCCGGTGTGCAGGGTCCAACTCAGAACAAAAAGACCATTGAGCGTGCCGATGAGTGCCGCTCGCAAGAAATATTCGCAAAACGCGAATAAAGTTGCAAGACAATAATCGCAAAATGCAAAAAAAAGTTCATTACGCAATAGACGGGATCTCTCGGTGTGAGACGTACTACTATGACCAGAGACTAAAAACGCCAATTTGGCGCTGAGGACAGACCAATGAAAGGACTAACAACGGCTCTACTGTGTGTGGGTATGGCACTCTCGATCCCTGTCATCGCTGACGATCATCGCGACCGAAAGCCTGACGGCAAACGGGTGTCCAAAATGTTTCAGCAGCTCGATTCAAACGAGGACTCAATGATCAGTCGAGACGAGTTCAAAATGCCTGAGCGGCGTGGATCGCCCGACATGCGTATGGATCTCGATGGTGACGGTGAGATCAGTCGCGACGAGGTGAGTCGAGTTGTGAGTGATCGTGCCGAAGAAGCGCTTCGGCGCTTTGATAAAGAGGACACGGACGGCAACGGCGTATTGACCGCCGAAGAACGGCAAATGTCGGCGTTTAATAGAATAGACGGTGACGGCGATGGACAGCTGACAAAGCGCGAGTTCAAGGGCTTTCGAGACGACGCGGGTCGTCGAATGAAACGGGGTAGGGATCACAGGCGCTCAAAAGACATTAACTCAGAGCGAAGAGGCCCTTCAGACGCATCCTGAAAAACGTCGAAAACGATCGGATGGTGAGCGATGAATCAGAGCTGGTGGCGCGTGTCTGCCAGGGTGACCGTCGTGCCTATGCGAGCTTAGTGGCGCGTCACTTGCCGGCTGTAGAGGTCTACGCCCGCCGCATCTTGGGCGATGAGTACTTGGCGCAAGATATTGCGCAGGACGTGATGTTAGTGCTGTGGCAGCGGTCAAGTCGCTTCAACCCAGAGAAGTCGCGGCTGACCACTTGGCTGCACCGCATTGCGCACAACCGATGCATCGATCTGTTGCGGAAGCCCGGATACAAGACGCTTGAGGACGCCCGTGAGCCTGCTGTGCAGCCACCAACCACTCAAGAGACGTTCGGTGCTGCGAGCATCGATGCCGCTCTGTTCGAACTCCCCGAGAGCCAGCGCACGGCGCTGGTCTTGACTTATTATCAAAATTTTACGAACCGTGAAGTAGCTCTCATCATGAGTTCCTCGGTCCGTGCTGTGGAGTCCCTGCTGTGTCGGGCTCGTGGCAACTTAAAAAAACACCTGGAGACAGACCCATGAGTCCAGAACGCGAATCACAACGTCGAGCCCGCACGCTTATAGAGGCCTTGGGCGCGGAGCAGAGTGCGTGGCCCGACGCTGAGCGGCAATTCATCTTGAGTGAGCTCGCTGACAGTGACGCTTTGAAAGTGCTGCACAAACAAGAGCAGACGTTGGACGAGTGGCTTAATCAGTCGTCGGTGACAGCCAACCTTGATGCTCAGGCAGTCGCGCTGCAAATTTCACAGTCGTATCCGCAAAAGCCGGCTCTTGAGGCGCGCTTAGGCGCCGCCCTTGAGCGTATTGCAGATCTGTTTGCGTTTGGCTTGTGGCGCTCGCCGGTGGCGGCCAGTGTGACGTTGAGTGTCGGTATCGCACTGGGGACGATGGTTTATGTCCCGTCAGAAGATTGGTCTAATGCTGAGCAATACAGCTTCACTGTCATTGGTGAGGAGTAAATTGATATGAGTCACAGAGCATTACTGGGATTGGTTATTCTCTCCGTCGCCATAAACTTGCTACTTGTTGGTTTGATCGGCGGGCATTTTATTAAACAAGGCAGCAATCCCCCGAGCCCTCTGGGCTGGGCCCTAAAGGGTGTGTCGCCGGAGGTGAGAGCGACCGTGCGTCCTTTGATGAAAGAGCACGCAAAGGATGTTTTGCTGGCGCGCAGAGACTTAAGAAAAACAGAGCGAAGACTGCGGCGTGTAATCGAATCAGAGACAATGACGCGCGAAGAACTCACCCGAAGTCTGTCAGCAATGCGAGAGTCAACGGCCCGATATCACGTTCTTATTCACGACATTGGCGTCGATGTTTTGCTCTCACTCAAGGCAGAGCAGCGTCTCAAGGCCGCGCCGTACTTATTTAGACCGCCGAGTCCCCAGAGACTCCGCGACGGCAGGGAGGCACGGTTACCGTCGATGGGGCGCGGTAATCGTGCTGCACAGGAGCCTGCGCCTGAGTCAACGAACTAAAGATCTATCGCCTTACCAGTGGCGCTAAAAATTTCAAGTGAGTCCTCGGGATCATTGCCCTAAGATACGGCCCCTGACTGGGATGGGTGCCACCAAATGGATTCGATACTTGAGATACTGCCGCCACTTCAACTTGCGGCGGTTGCTGGGACGGCATTTTTGGCGGCACTTTTGAGGGCTTTCACGGGCTTTGGGTTTGCCATGATCGCGGTTCCCGTTTTCTCCCTGCTGCTTCTGCCCGCCGAGGCGGTGGTTCTGGCCGCAAGCCTCACGATCGTGGTGAGTTCGACGAGCTACAAAGAGTGGTGGGGTCGATTTCCGGCAGATCAGTTTATGCCCATGATCTTAGGGTCTTTGGTTGGCACTGCGGTGGGTGTTTATCTATTAAGCGGCATGTCAAAGGCGCAGTTTCAATTGTGGATTGGCATTTGCGTTATCGCGGCCACCCTCGTTACGGCCTTTATTAAGCCCTCTGCGCAGCGCAAAGCGCCCGCATCGGTGACGTCGGGCACGGGCGTGTTGTCGGGTCTAATGAACGGTGCGTTTGCTATTCCAGGACCGCCGGTGGTGGTCTATGCCATGGCGGTCATTTCAGAGCCGGGTGCGGCGAGAGCCTTTTTAATGGCATTTTTTTTCGCGTCGAATATTCTCGCGTTTTTTATGTTCAGTGTTGCTGGCATGGTCACCGCAACGCCGTTATTTTTATTGCTCTTAGCCATTCCGCTTGGGGTGCTGGGTGATAAGTTGGGGAGCGGCTTATTTCACCGCTTTGGCGGGGCGGCCTATCGGCCAATTGCCTTGGTGGTCGCGTTGGTTCTGGGAGGATGGAACACCTTCGCGGGCCTCTCCTGAGGTCACTGCTTGACGTTGTCTCTCACAATGCGTGCTTTGTCACGCTGCCAGTCACGTTGCTTCTCGGTGTCACGCTTGTCGTGTAACTTTTTCCCCTGAGCAATCGCAATTTTTGCTTTGACCAAATGACCTTTCCAATACAGCGTTGTGCAGACACAGGTTTGACCTTTTTGTGTCAGCGCCTCATTGATCTTAGCGAGCTCTTTTTTGTGCAGTAGAAGTTTGCGCGAGCGTGTTTTCTCCACCACATAGTGTGTTGAAACGGTCTCCAAGGGTGCGATTTGCGAGCCCAGCAGGAAGGCTTCGCCTTTCGTCATCACCACAAAAGCGTCGGTAAGCTGAACACGCCCGGCTCGAAGCGCTTTGACCTCCCAGCCCATTAAAGCGACGCCCGCTTCGAATGTATCCAACAAGTTATATTCGAAACGCGAGCGCTTGTTCTGCGCTATGGTGTTGTCTGACGGTTTTTTTGTTTTACCCATGGGATCATTATACGCATGGCTCATGTCAGTGTCTGATGTTTATAGTCGTAACTTAGCTCAATGGAAGGTCGAATTGGACAGTAACGTTCAACAGCCGTGGCGGGGGCGTACGACGCTCATTTTTGCCTTGTTAGCCGTGTCCCTTGGCTTGGGTAACGTATTGCGTTTGCCCTTTGTGATTGGAGAGCAGGGCGGTGGTGCATTTTTGTTGGTGTACCTCGCCGTACTTGCCGTCGTTGTGTGTCCCGTATTGGTGGTGGAACTGAGCATCGGAAGTATGGGGCGTAGCTCGCCTATGGGCTCAGTTCAATGGGTTGCATCGCTCGCGGGTCGCGATACGCGCTGGCGTTGGATCGGTGCTTTACAGGCACTGTTGGCGTTTCTGGTCGCAACCTTATTGCTCGTCCCGATGGTGTTAGGCGCTGAGGCGACCCTTGCGGTCTACGAAAATCAGTGGAACTCAGCAAGTGCCACCGACATTGTGGCGAGCTTGAGTAACATTCAAACCGCTGACCACTTAAAAATACTCGGTGTGCTCATTTTCGTCGTCACGTTAGCGGCACTGCCCGGACCACAGGTGGTGCTGCTACTCGCTGGGTGGCTGCTCATGCCGATGATCTTACTCATGATCTACGCCAGTTTGGGCTTTGCGTTTGAGGTCGGCGATTTATCAGCGGCTAACGAGTGGATTTTCAAATTTAGACCTGAGCAATTAACACAGCAAGGAGTGGTGACGGCCGCGTTGACTGCCTTGTCCAGCTTGGGCGCAGGTGTTGGCGTAGGCTTGGTCTTCGGAAGCCGTTCACCACAGGGTCTGCCCTTGATTCGTTCAGTCATCGCGGTTGGGATTCTTGATACGGCGGCCATGCTTTTGCTGGCGATTGTTATTGTTGCAATAACGGCGGCAGTCGACGTAGAAATGACACAGGGGTTGGCGCTTTTTGTGGTGGCCATTCCCTACGCGTTCGTCAATTTGCCAACGGGTGAGCTTTACGGCGTCCTCGTTATGGGTTCGATTCTACTGTCGAGCTTGGCGGCGTTAATTGCACTCGTCGAGCCTATGGTCTCCATTTTGCGGCGTGAGCTTTACGTCCCTAGGCCCATTGCTATGGGGCTTGTCGCTTTGGGATTGTGGCTGTCGGCTTCGTTGGCAATAACCCATCAAGCGACGCGCTTGACCATGGACTCGTGGCTTGTGCCTGTGCTTGTGCCCGCGGTATTGGGTGTGACGGCTTTGTTTGCGGGCTGGCGCGTGCCACGTCCTATTCTTCGTACTGAGACATTTCAAGAACCCTTTTACGTTTTTTATCTGTGGTTTTTTATCTTGCGGTGGCTGACCCCCGCGTTGTGTTTTACGCTGAGTGTTCTGGCGTTCATGCGCGTGGCGGGTTGAGGGGCAGGCTGTGGCGACGACTATTCATAAAACCGCATTACTGGCTCATTCGGCACAGACTATGTACGCGCTTGTCGCCGACATTGCGCGTTATCCGGAATTTCTTCCGGGCTGCAGTGGCGCAGATATTCTTGAGACCACAGAGCGAGAGGTGGTCGCTCGACTTGAGCTCTCTAAAGCGGGTGTAAAGCAGTCCTTCGTCACGCGAAACACCAATACGCCACCAAATACTATTTCCCTGGTGCTCGAGGACGGACCGTTTGATTCTTTAGGTGGCGAGTGGCGGTTTGAAGCCCTAAGTGATGAGGCCTGTCGAGTATCTCTTGAACTGACATTTCAATTGCGAACAGGACTTATTAAGATGGCGGCAAGCCGGCTGTTTGAAACCGTTGCGAACGACATGGTCGACGCCATGGTAAAGCGAGCCAATCAACTGCAAAAACAGAGCGTTTAAAACCCTATGTCCGAGATGCTGAACGTCGAGGTGGCTTATGCCTTACCCGACAAGCAACGCATTGAAAAATTGTCGGTTGCAGCCGGGACAACGGCGGCTCAGGCCGTTGCGCAGGCCAATTTAGGTCGTTTCTTTGATGACTTGGTGGAGCCTGAGGCAATGCGACTCGGTGTTTTTGGGAAGGCCGTTGCCGGTACACACGTGTTGGCAGAGGGCGAGCGGGTTGAAGTGTATCGAGATCTTTTAGTGGATCCTAAAGCTGTTCGTCGTGCGAGAGCTGAAAAGGCTAAAGCAGAGCGCGGTTAACGTGTGGCGTCAGCCGCCGCTTCGAGGTCTGTGTTGGTGTCGCCCTCAGACCCTGTGTCAGTCCCTGCATCTGTATTCGCATCTGATTCCACTTCAGGCTGAGGCTCAGGCCAATTGTCGCTGACTAAGTCACCCTCTACGTCCGCCAACACGTCATTTTCAAAAATCACCGTAAGCTGCGTGCGAAAGAGCGTGTCGTCGCCCCGACGAAGTACCCGCACATAGTCCCAGCGATCATTGTTAAAGGTGTCTTCGATAATAGGGGTCCCTAGGACAAATCGGACCTGCCGGCGCGTCATCTCAGGCTTCAACTGATCGACCATGTCTTGATCGACAATGTTCCCCTGATCCACGTTGATCCGATAAACACCGGGAAAGCCAATGTTGCTGCACCCGGCCACCGTCGTGAGCGACAACATGAGGGACAGTAACAGCGGCGAAGTAAAGCGATTAGGCGAACGACGTTTCAAGGCAGGCTTTCCTGTAGTGTACTCGACTGGCATCATACCCCTAATCAACATCTTCGAGGAAATACTGTGGCGAACCAAAATGTCGATTTAAAGCGAGCGGGCCTAAAAGTCACCTTGCCCAGGATCAATATCTTGTCGATTTTGAGTGAATCGACCGATGAGGGTGCGCACCTGAGTGCTGAAGACGTGTATCAGCGACTTCGAGACGCGGGCGATGACGTGGGACTGGCCACTGTGTACCGGGTGTTAACCCAATTTGAAACAGCGGGCTTGGTGGAGCGACACAACTTCGAATCGGGTCACTCTGTCTTTGAGCTCGCCACTGACGATCATCACGACCACATGGTCGACGTGGACACCAATGAGGTGATCGAGTTTGTCGACAGCGAAATCGAAGCGCGTCAGCACGCCATTGCCGCCGAGCAGGGCTTTGAGATTATTGATCATTCGCTGGTTCTTTACGTAAGGAAAAAGCGCTAGCGCGCGGCCAATAGCTCGCGGGCGTTCGCGCGCGTGGCCTTGGTGACCACTGCGCCGCCCAGCATTCGGCTGAGCTCTTCAACACGCTCTTCCTCTGATAAGTAGTCTAGTTTTGTCGTAACAACGTTGTCCCCAGCTTTGCTGACTTTAACGTGGTGTTGGCCCTTGGCTGCTACTTGCGGTAGGTGCGTCACACAGAGCACTTGTACGTTTTCGGCCAAGGTGTTGAGTAATTTCCCGACGATGTCGGCAATCGCACCGCCCACACCCACATCGACCTCGTCAAAAATCATCGTCGGGGCCGTCGCGTTATCTGCGACCGCCACTTGCAGCGCGAGTGATATTCGTGAGAGCTCACCGCCCGATGCGACTCGACTCAGCGGTCCCGGTCGGCTGCCTGGGTTTGTCGCAATCCAGATTTCGATTTCTTCTAAGCCACGCGGGTCGACACTCTCGGGCGCAAGATCAATCAAGCCGACTTCAATGCTGCAGCGGTCCATAGCGAGCTGGGCCAATAGTTCCATTGCGCGTTTGGCGAGTCTCTTTGCACCCGCTGTTCGCTTTTGAGTCAGTTTTTTTGCGCGCTGAGTCCAAGATACTTGCCGACTGCTAATTTCTGCTTCGAGCCGTTCGATACTCAGGTCGCCTTGCTCAAGGCCTTCGAGCTCGTCGGTCAGTTTTTGCAGATGCCCTGCCAGAGCCGCGGGCTGAATTCGGTGTTTGCGCGACAGTGTGTAGGCAACATCCAAACGCGCTTCGACTTCGCGCAATCGTTGCGGATCCAGTTCAATCGCGTCGAGGTAGCGGGTCAACTCCGATGCTGCCTCCTCCAGTTGAATTTGAGAGGATGCGATAAGCTCGCGACCTTCCTCAATCTTGGGTCCGAGTCGTTCATCGGTCAGAGCGCTAACGGAGGATCGCAGTCGATCACCGAGATCTCCGCACTGCTCAGCAACCTCGTGAACTGTTTCCATGATCCACGTCGCGTGACTTAAGAGCGTCTGGTCGTTCTCAAGTGTCTCGAGCTCCGATTCGCCAAAGGCGAGCTCTGCGAGTTCATTAATCTGATAGTTGAGCAGGTCTCGGCGTTCAGCCACTTCATTACTCGAAGAGCGCAGGACCTCAAGCTCGTGCTTGAGATCGCGAAGGGTTTGGGCGTCTTCAGCCACGGCGTGAGCGTCGGCCTCAGTGCCTGCAAATGCGTCGAGCAAGGCCCGTTGTACAGCACGCCGCAATAGTGACTGATGCGCATGCTGGCTGTGTATGTCGACCAAGAGTTCACCGAGCTCTGAGCACTGCGCTAATGTTGCTGGGGTGCCATTAATAAAGGCCCGCGACCGCCCATCTTGAGTCACGGTGCGTCGAATTAAGCACTCATGCCCCTCGATGAGAGCCGCACGCTCAAGCCAGTCACGCGCCAGGGGGAGGTCTTCGACACAAAACAAGGCCGATATTTCAGCGCGATCGGCACCGGCACGCACAGCTCGGGCGTCCGCTCTATCGCCAATACACAGTCCCAGCGCATCCAATAAAATCGATTTTCCCGCACCCGTCTCACCTGTGACGCAGGTCATGCCGCCGCGCAGCTCTACATCGAGGCGCTGGACAATGGCGTAGTCGCGAATGGATAGGTCGGTCAGCATCGTTATTATGGCCCTTTCACACTGACGTTATAGCTCAGGTTTCAATGATTCGGAACACCAGAGAGCGATAAACACGCGATCAACTTCGTGCTTTGCCCCTTGAGGGGGGTGTGCTACAACACAACGTCGAGGAGAGCAAAATGTCATCTGAAGGTCTATCAACACGTGCCGCATCGCTTTTGCGAACACTGGTTGACATGCACATACGCGAGGGACAGCCCGTCGGTTCCAAGGCTCTGCATGTGGAAAGTGGCCTGTCGGTGAGTCCTGCGACGATCCGTAACGTGATGTCTGATCTTGAAGAGCGAGGCTACTTGTCGTCGCCGCATACGTCTGCAGGCCGGGTGCCCACGGCGCAGGGGTACCGACTCTTTGTCGACAGTTTGCTGCAAATGGGTCCCATTGACGAAACGGCTATTCAAACACTACGGCACGAGCTAAACCCGAGTCGGCCTTCTGCTGATCTCATTGCTTCGGCGTCAAATCTTTTGACTCAGGTCACGTCACAAGCCGGTATCGTGACAGTCCCTCGACCAAAAGCATCACAACTTCGGCAGATAGAGTTTTTACCCCTGTCCGACTCACGAGTCTTGGTCATCTTAGTGGTCAACGAGCGGGAAGTTCAAAACCGAGTCATAGAGTTGTCGCGCCCGCTCAGCGAGGCGCAGTTGAGATCGGCGGCGGACTGGATTAATCACCGCCATGCCGGAAGCGATTTGTCGCAGGTTAAGCAGTTGTTGGTGGGTGAAATGGCGCAAGCGCGTGCTCATATCGACGACCATCTTGAGGCGGCACTGCAACTGGCAAAGGATGCAATGGACGTCGAAGATGCCCCTGAAGAGTACGTGGTGGCTGGTGAGAATCGTTTGCTCCAGCAGGCCGGCGCCGATGACATGGACAAGCTTCGAGAGTTGTTTGATGCCTTTGAGCGCAAACGTGACTTACTTGAGTTGCTTGATCGCTGCTCCCGTGCCGACGGTGTACAGATTTTTATTGGCGAGGAGGCCGGGTACAAAGTACTGGGCGACTACAGTGTGATCACTGCGCCGTACGCGCAAGGAACACAGCCCGTGGGCGTCCTTGGGGTCATTGGCCCCACTCGAATGGCTTACGAACGTGTCATTCCGCTGGTGGATATAACAGCACGCCTTCTTACTGCGGCACTCTCTCGATAGCCTTGGTCGACCGCTCTAGTTGACAGCGCTAGTCGATAACGCCAGTCAACCGAGGCAGGTGCGGCGTCTACAAAAAAACGTAAATATCTCCGAAAGTTAGACAAAAGCGCCTTGAAAATAAAAAACGACTCCCCATCTTTCCCGTATCGAACAAAATTGGGTGTAGGAGCGGTCGCATGTCAACCGAAAACAACGAGATTCCAGAAGACGCAGTCGAGGCAGAGGCCGACAGTAATACAGTTGATTCTGAGAATATTGAAACCGATGAATTGAGTGAAGTAGAGGCGTTGCAAGAGGAGCTGGCGTTTGCAAAAGACGCCACGCTCAGAGCCCAGGCGGACGCGATCAACGCGCAACGTCGCGCCGAACTGGATACCGAGAAAGCACGCAAATTTGCACTCGAGCGATTCGCACAAGACTTACTGCCCGTGGTGGACAACCTCGAGCGCGCACTTGAGGCATCAAAGGGCTCAGACGTCGACGGAGTCACCGCCGTTGTCGAGGGTGTTGAACTCACGCTGAAGAGTCTTGTCGATGTGCTAGCAAAGAACGGTATTACCCCTGTCGACCCACACGGCGAGTCGTTTGACCCCCAGGTCGCTCAGGCGATGAGCATGGTTGAGAACCCTGACGTGGAGCCCAATACGGTCATCGCCGTGATGCAAAAAGGTTACATGCTCAGAGAGAGGCTGCTGCGTCCAGCGATGGTCATGGTTTCCAAATCGAGTGCATAAGTTTTTAACGTTGGGCGCTTGAAATTTGTTAAGAGCGACCCATTTACAAAGACAAGATAAGTTGCCGGGACGCCCCGGTCGTAGGAGAGAAAGAGATGGGAAAGATTATTGGGATTGACCTGGGTACCACCAACAGCTGTGTGTCAGTGCTCGAAGGCGGTAAGCCGCGTGTGATTGAAAACGCCGAGGGTGGACGCACAACGCCATCCATTGTTGCGTATGCGGATGACAACGAGGTGCTGGTAGGCCAATCGGCAAAGCGTCAAGCAGTGACAAACCCAACGAACACCTTGTTTGCAGTGAAGCGTCTTATTGGTCGCCGATTTGAGGACGATGTGGTTCAGAAAGACATCAAGATGGTGCCTTACAGCATCGTAAAGGCCGATAACGGCGATGCATGGGTTCAAGCGAAAGACGAGAAAATGGCACCCCCTCAGGTGGCGGCTGAAGTTCTTCGTAAGATGAAGAAGACGGCGGAGGAGTACCTCGGCGAGTCGGTGACCGAGGCGGTCATTACAGTGCCTGCGTACTTCAATGACTCTCAGCGACAGGCAACCAAGGACGCAGGTCGCATTGCGGGTCTGGAAGTTAAGCGCATTATCAATGAGCCAACCGCCGCGGCGCTTGCCTACGGTATGGATAAAGCTCAGGGCGACCGCACGGTTGCGGTCTATGACCTGGGTGGTGGTACTTTCGATATCTCGATCATTGAAATTGCTGAAGTTGACGGTGAGCATCAGTTCGAAGTGCTGTCGACTAACGGCGATACGTTCCTGGGTGGTGAGGACTTTGACCTGCGCCTCATTGAGTTTCTCGCCGAGGAGTTTAAGGCAGAGAGCGGAATCGATTTGCACGGTGACCCACTTGCCTTGCAGCGGCTTAAAGAAGCGGCTGAAAAAGCAAAGATCGAGCTTTCAAGCGCTCAGCAGACCGAAGTGAACCTGCCTTACATCACGGCAGATGCCACAGGACCAAAACACTTGGTCGTAAAGCTCAGTCGCTCGAAACTTGAGTCGTTGGTGGAAGCATTAGTGAAGCGCTCGTTGGAGCCGTTAAAAGTTGCGTTGAAGGACTCGGGATTGTCAAAAACTGAGATCGACGACGTGATCCTTGTGGGTGGTCAAACGCGCATGCCGATGGTTCAGCAGGCCGTTGCAGACTTCTTCGGCAAGGAGCCACGTAAGGACGTCAATCCAGACGAGGCGGTTGCTATGGGCGCGTCCATTCAGGGTGCGGTCTTAGCCGGTGACGTGAAAGACGTCTTGTTACTCGACGTCACACCACTCACGCTTGGCATCGAAACGATGGGCGGTGTTGCGACACCACTGATTGAAAAAAATACGACGATCCCAACAAAGAAATCACAGGTGTTTTCAACAGCCGATGACAACCAGACGGCCGTGACGATTCACGTTGTTCAGGGCGAGCGAAAGCAGGCGGCAACGAATAAGTCGCTGGGTCGGTTTGATTTGGCGGATATTCCACCAGCACCGCGCGGCATGCCACAGATCGAGGTGACCTTCGATCTTGACGCCAACGGTATCCTGAACGTGTCAGCAAAAGATAAGGCCACGGGCAAAGAGCAGTCGATCCGCATCACAGCGTCGGGTGGTTTGTCGGATGACGATATCGAGCAAATGGTTGCCGATGCTGAGGCTAACGCGGAGGCCGATAAGAAGTTTGAAGAGATCATTTCGGCGCGTAACAGCGCGGACGGCATGATCCACGCGGCGAAGAAAACGCTTGAGGAGGCTGGAGAACACGCCAGTGATGATGAGCGCGGGGCCATTGAAGCCGCGATTGCCGAAGCGGAAGAGGCTGTTAAAGGTGATGATAAAGACGTGATTGAGGCGGCGACAACTAAGTTGACTGAAGTGACCAGCGGTGTTGCTCAAAAAATGTATGCCGCGCAAGCTGAAGCGGGTGACGCTGCAGGTGAGCAAGTCCCTGAGGAAGATGCAGTCGACGGCGATGTGGTCGACGCAGAATTCGAAGAGGTTCGCGAAGACGACAAGCGCTGAGGAAAATGGGTTAAACCGCACAGGTTTTTAACGCTGTAAACGCGCTACGGATTTCAACTTTGGGTTGAAATCCGTTTTTTTTTAAATGAGTTGCCGCGATTTTGGCAACAGGAAGCACTATGTCAAAGCGTGATTATTATGAAGTGCTTGGGGTGGGGAAATCGACCTCAGCTCAGGATATCAAGAAGGCATACCGTCGCATTGCGATGAAATATCACCCCGACCGCAACTCGGATGATGCAAACGCCGACGAAAAGTTTAAAGAGGCCTCAGAGGCTTATGAGATCCTGAGCGATACCGAAAAACGGCAGGCTTATGATCAATACGGTCACGCAGGCGTTGATCCTCAAATGGGCGGCGGCGGGTTCCAAGGGGGTGGTTTTAGCGACATTTTTGGCGACGTGTTCGGCGATATTTTCGGTGGTGGCGGCGGTGGGCGCCGACAAGGACCGCAGCGCGGGTCAGATTTACGTTACACACTTGAAGTCTCGTTGGAAGACGCGGTCCGCGGTAAAACAGCAGAAATTAAGGTCCCTTCGTTACAGCATTGCGACCCCTGCGACGGCTCGGGTGCAAAATCTGGAACGTCAGCGGTGACCTGCGGGACCTGCGGAGGCAGTGGTCAGGTGCGCATGCAGCAGGGTTTTTTTCAGGTGCAACAAACCTGCCCTACGTGTCGCGGACGTGGGACCATCATTGAGCAACCCTGCGGCAGTTGTCACGGGCAGGGCTTGGTTGAGAAGACCAAGACACTCTCGGTCAAAGTCCCGCCCGGTGTTGATACGGGAGACCGTATTCGACTGAGTGGTGAGGGCGAGGCAGGCCCCTCGGGCGGTCCGAACGGCGATTTGTACGTCCAGATATCCGTCCGTCAGCACCCCTTGTTTGAGCGTGATGGGCGAAACTTGTACTGCGAATTTCCGATCAGTTTTGCCGATGCGGCGTTGGGTGGTGAGCACGAAATTCCGACCTTGGATGGACGTGTAAAGCTGCGTATTCCGGCTGAGACTCAGACGGGAAAGCTGTTCCGGCTTAGAGGCAAAGGTGTGCAGCCTGTTCGCGGTGGCCCCGTCGGTGATTTATTGTGTCGCGCCGTGCTGGAAACGCCGGTAAATCTTAATGCCGAGCAGAAAGAACTCTTGAGTAAGTTCCGAACCAGCTTGGGTGCTGCCGGAGAGCAATCGCCTCGCCAATCCAGTTTTTTTGATGGCGTGAAAAGCTTCTTCGAGGGACTCAACGGATGACATTGCGGGTCGCGGTCACGGGTGCCGGCGGTCGAATGGGCCGCGCTGTTGCGCAGGCGGTTCTGTCCGACGCAAACGCCACCTTGGTGAGCGTTTGTGCGCGTCAGTCTAGCGACCTTGTCGGCAAAAGCGTCGCATCGGCGTTGGGTATTGATCTGCCCGACCTGCGCATTGGTGACACGCTTGATCTTAGTCATGCTGACGTTGTTATCGATTTTACATTGCCCGAATCCAGCCTTGCGTACGCTCGACAGTGCGCGGGGGCGGGGGTTCCGATTGTCATGGGCACCACGGGGTTCACGGACGAGCAGCGAGTGACATTAGAGGCGTCCGTAGGCTCAGTGGCGAGCTGTCGCGCTGCAAACTTCAGTACCGGAGTTAACTTGGCATACCGGCTGCTTGAGCTGTCGGCCAAGGTGCTGGGTGAGGCCGCTGACATTGAAATTCATGAGGCGCACCACAAACACAAAATTGACGCGCCGTCGGGTACTGCACTGGCCATGGGTGATGCAATTGCTCAGGCTAAGGGCGCTGACCTGAGTCAGGTGGCGCGTTACGGTCGGTCATCAAACCGTGAGCCGGGGACGATTGGGTTTTCCGTCACGCGAGCAGGCGATATCGTTGGCGAGCACACGGTGTTGTTTGCTTCAGAGGGTGAGCGACTTGAGATCACGCATAAAGCCAGCAGTCGTAGCGCGTTTGCAACCGGTGCTCTCAAAGCTGCGCATTTTATAGCCGACAAGCCGGCAGGTTCTTACACCATGGCCGACGTTTTGGGTCTGTCGTAACGAGGAGTTCCTATGCACGTTGTTGATATCGATGAAAATAATGCTCAGCAATACTTGATCGATGAGTCGTTTAATCGACCGGTCGTCGTCGACTTCTGGGCCGATTGGTGTGCTCCATGTAAACAACTCATGCCACTCCTTGAAAAATTGGCCGACGAATACGCGGGTGCCTTTCTGTTGGCCAAGATCAATGCTGATGAACAGCAGGGTATCTCCGGTCAGTTGGGCGTGCGGAGCCTGCCGACGGTCATGGTGTTTAAAGATGGTCAGCCGGTAGACGGTTTTGCCGGTGCACAGCCAGAGACTGCGGTGCGGGAATTACTGCAAAAGCACTTGCCCTCGCCATGGGATGCGAAAGTGGCGGAGGCCACGGAGCTCCTTGATCAGGGCGATACTGCGGGCGCCGTTGGACTACTGCGAAGTGCGTGGGAAGAGTCCAACAAGTTACTGGAGATTACATTGGCCTATGCGGGTGCGCTGTTAGAAGCGAATCGTTTGGATGATTCCGAGGCCGTATTGGATGAGGTTCGCCTCGTCGATAGAGACGCTCTACATGAGCAACTCATGGCCCAGATTGAGTTAAAGCGAGTCGCAGGGAAGTCGCCCGAAATAGCCGCACTTGAGGCCGAGCTCTTGGCAGATGAAGCTAATCACGCCGTCAGAGTAAAGTTGGCGGTGCAATTAACGACCGACGCCCACCATCGCGATGCGCTGGATCATTTGTTGACCGTGTTGCGGGCAGACCGCGACTGGAATAACGGAGAGGCCAAGCGCTTATACCTCGACACGATTGCCTCAATTGGAAAGGGTGATCCCTTGGCCGCTGAGTATCAGCGTAAACTCTTTTCTATACTGTATTAACACGCGGAGAACACAGGGGCGTCTTCACACCTTTTTTCTTGCAAAAAAGTACCAAAACGCCTAGATTCTCCCCGTTGAAAAAACCTACTCAAGGTTCAAATTCGTCGGCATTCCTCGACGAACGCACACTCACGGGAGCATAGACAATGGATATTGCATTAGCGGCCGAAGACCTCGCGTTTCGCGACGAGGTCTGCAACTTCCTCGACACAGAATTCGATGCTGAGATGCAGGCACACCTGAAATCTAAGGGGACTACGGGAATGGTTGCGTGGCAGCGAAAGCTGCACGCCAAGGGTTGGGTTGCGCCGAACTGGCCCGCAGAACACGGTGGTACTGGCTGGACAGCTACACAGAAGTACATCTGGGAGTCAGAGCGATCATTGCGCGGTATTCCCGACGTCGTCCCTTTTGGACTCGTTATGGTGGCGAATGTGATTATGGGTTTTGGCTCTGACGAGCAGAAAGAGTATTTCTTGCCACGAATATTGAACAGTGATGATTGGTGGTGTCAGGGGTATTCAGAGCCCGGCTCCGGTTCTGATCTGGCGAGCTTGAAGACAAAAGCAGAGCGCGACGGTGATGATTTTATTATTAATGGTGCCAAGATTTGGACCACCTATGCGCAACATGCTGACTGGATTTTCTGTCTGGTTCGGACCGACAACAGCGGCAAGAAGCAAGAGGGTATTACCTTTATCCTGGTGGACATGAAGTCCGAAGGCATCAAGGTTAATCCGATTATCGGCATCGATAACGAGCACAACCTTAACGAGGTTGAGTTTAACAACGTCCGAGTGCCTGCGAAGAATGTTGTGGGCGAGGTCGGCAAGGGCTGGACTGTTGCAAAGGCCCTGTTGGCTCACGAGCGCACCGGTATTGCGGGTGTCGCTGACATTAAACGCACAATGAGTCTGATTAAAGAGGCCGCTGCCAAGGAAACCAATGGTGGACAGCGAATGTTAGACGATGCTGGATTCCAGCAGCGTATGGCTGATATTGAAGTCGAACTGATGGCGCTTGAGTTTACCGAGCTGCGTACGTTGGCGACGATGGCGGCGGGTGGATTCCCCGGTCCAGAGTCCTCGCTGCTGAAGATAAAAGGCACCGAGCTCCAGCAGGCGACACAAGAGCTCCGTATGGAATTGGCGGCGTACTACCAAGGTGTTTTACCGACCCACATGGATCCGAGCGTTTTAGGGCATGAGTTTGGTTCTGACGCACGACGAGCCTTTATGTACGGTCGTGCAGCAACCATTTACGGTGGTTCTAATGAGGTCCAAAAGAACATCATCTCCAAGTATGTACTTGGTCTCGAGTAAGGGCAGATTCCTGACGGAGCAATGACACTATGAACTTCGATTACACAGAAGAGCAACAAATGGTCCGCGACTCGATCGCGAGATTTGTACAAGACGATTATGACTGGGATACGCGCCGGGCCATTGTGGATGGTGCAGAAGGTATGAGTCGTGATAATTGGCAGACCTTTGCCGATTTGGGGTGGTTGTCTATTCCCTTTGCAGAAGCCGACGGCGGCTTTGGTGGCAGCGTCATCGATTTGTCGGTGGTTATGGAGGAGTTGGGTAAAGGTCTTGTGGTTGAGCCCTTTTTCCCAACGGTCGTGCTATTTGGTGGCTTAGTGTCGCGTGCCGGAGATGAAGCGCAGCGCACATCAATTCTAGAGGGTGTGATCGGCGGTGAGACTCTGGGTGCGTTTGCTTACGTTGAACGTCAGAGCCGTTATGCACTCAATGACTGTAAGACGTCTGCCACTTCCAGTGGCGACGGGTACACCTTGAACGGTGAAAAGGTTGTTGTTTTCAATGGTGAGAACGCGGACAAGCTGGTCGTACTGGCGCGCACATCCGGTGAGCAGTTCGACGAGCATGGGTTGTCGCTGTTCTTGGTCGATGCCAACGCGCAAGGGGTGTCAAAAGTCCTGTACCCGATGATGGATGCGCAGCGGGTTGCCAACATTACATTTGATAACGTGCAGCTTGGCGCGGACGCTCTGCTTGGCGATGCAGGTTCGGCGCTCGACGTGGTCAATGAGGTCATTCGCGACGCGTTATTAGCGCTTGCATCAGAGGCGGTGGGCATTATGGCGACGCTGAACGCGAAGACGCTTGAATACACAAAGACGCGCGAGCAGTTCGGTGTGGCGATTGGCTCTTTTCAAGCGCTGCAACACCGCATGGTAGATACCATGATGGCGTTCGAGCAGTCGAAATCATTACTGTTTAAAGCGCTGTGTGAATACGAGATCGATCCGGCCTCTGCGGACACCACCATTCATGCCCTCAAAGTGTTGATCGATCGGAACAGCAAGCTCGTTTACGGTGAGGCGATTCAGATGCACGGTGGTATGGGTATTACCGATGAGTTGGATATCGGTCACTACGCGAAACGATTGATGATGATCAATGCGACGCTCGGCGATGGTTCATTCCACCGCAGTAAGTTCATTGAGCAGACGTACGCGGCTTAATCGTGAAGATTCTGGGGAAAGTCTGTGTGGTGACGGGGGGCGCTAGTGGCATTGGTCAGGCGCTTGCACGTCGCTTCGTCACTGAGGGGGCTGAGGCAGTCATCATTGCAGATCTCAATGGTGACGCGGTATCTGCCGTAGCCACTGAGATCGGTGCCCAGTCGTTCGCTGTCGATGTGCGCGACGAGAGTGCTATTGCGGCCATGGTGGCGGCGGTGGAGGCTGAGTTTGGACGCATCGATCTATTTTGTTCCAACGCAGGTATTTTGGGCGTCGACGGTGCACCCTGGTGGGCCACGGGTGCCGAAAACGATCTCTGGCAGCGCATGTGGGAAATCCATGTCATGTCACATGTCTACGCGGCTCGTGCGTGTTTGCCTGCGATGATCGAGCGCGGCGAAGGATACTTCCTCAACACCGCGTCGGCTGCAGGGTTGCTTGCTCAGATCGGTTCAGCACCCTATTCAGTGACCAAGCATGCGGCGGTTTCATTTGCCGAGAGTCTGGCTATTACGCACGGCGATGACGGTATTAAGGTGAGCTGTCTCTGTCCGCAGGCGGTAGACACTGCGATGACGGCTGGGACCGAGGGCGGTGGCGTGGCTGGTGTTGACGGTATGTTGTCGGCTGATGCTGTTGCTGATGCCGTGATCCTTGGGCTCGAGGCGGAGTCTTTTTTGGTGTTACCGCACCCCGAGGTTGAGGATTATCGCCAAAATAAAGCACGAAGCTACGACCGATGGCTCGGTGGCATGCGCAAGTTAAGACGTCTGTTCACGGATCCGGCTGGTCAGTAGACTTCCTGGCATGGACAAGCAGTCCCGGCTAGCCCGCACAATCTTAAATGGCTTTATTGCCTACTTCGCTGAGTTCGAGAATATAACTCTCTCAGCGCGTACGCGATTTGAAAATGCGGAGTGGCGTGCGACTCAAGAAGCCTCAATGCGACGCATCGACATTTACAAAATGCAGGTGCTCGAGACGCTTGAAGTTGTTCAGTACATTGCAGCAGATCGCGTTGATGACCTTGCGTTTTGGACTCAGACGCGCGACCTCTATGCGCAACTTGTTCGTGGGATGACGAACTTCGAAATTGCGGAAACGTTTTACAACAGCATTTTCAATGCCGTCTTTGAGCACCGTTGGATTCGCGACGACTATGCGTTTGTCTTTTCGCCGCAAGGCGACATGCCCCCAGTTGATGTTCGCCGAGTGCTGAACCAGTACCGCACAAAGGGAGACATAAAGGTGGCGGTCGCCAATCTATTGAACGACTACAGTGTCGCTCTGCCGTTTGAAGATATTGACCGCGACGTGAATCGTGTGGCGACGGTGATGAGCGAGGCTGTGTTGACGGCTGGATTTGATGGTCAGGGCGACCTTGAGCTTCACACTC
>ENA-OREB01000114-OREB01000114.1-marine-metagenome-genome-assembly--contig:-NODE-114-length-42364-cov-4.094473_pt1 | contig 42364 bp, 44 predicted proteins | sample MGYA00248625_ERZ508552 | MGnify/ENA primary metagenome ERZ508552 (study PRJEB26219, sample SAMN06267888) | marine metagenome | isolation source: Monterey Bay, California, USA | place: USA:Monterey Bay...
TTCTCCGAGAGCTTTAGCACGCTCGAGTTTTGTGGGTTCTTCTTTCGGCAAGTAATAACACGATATAATTAATGCTATGAAAGTGATTGAAAGAGCTGTTAAACCCCATGCTAGAGCATATTTTAAAGACACAGCTTCGTTGTATCCATTCATATAATAAATATCACTTAATTTACCTATAGTATATGGCCCAAGGGCTAGTCCTAACATACTAACCATAAGAATATAAAAGGCTCCAGCAATGCCCCTCATTCTTGGTAACACTAGGTCTGATACTGTGGCCGGTGCAATACCTACCCACAAAGGGGTAGCAATTTGAAAGATTGAATAATATAAATATGACATTTTAAGTGATTCAGTAAATAAAAGACCTAGGCCGGTCGGTATTGCTATAGCTATAACCATGAACCCAACGTAGAGACGTCCGTTTATATATTTCGTTCTTAACTTATCTCCGAGATAACCACCAAGTATCACCCCGACTGTTCCTGCTACTGCTGTAATTAAACCAAGTATAGTAGCAACTTCTCCTTCGCTAATACCAAAATTACGCATATAAAAAGCTGGACCAAAGGCTGCAATTGAATAGGTAACAAATGAAATAAAAGGGAAGCCTATGACAGCAAAAATTAAAGATTTTGTTTTGAAGATGATAAATTCACCGGTATCTCTATACATGCACACAACACCAGCAATTTTCCCATTTTCATCTTTCAAAATATCCAAAGCGGTACATTCCATATGAATATCAATCCCTTTGTGTATTCCATAATCTTGCAGAGTCCTGATCATTTCTAGTCCAGTTCGGTCTCCCACATGAGCAAGTCTTGGATATCTATGTCCTCCAAAATTTCTTTGGTTGATAAGCCCTTCTTTTGTTCTATCAAAAACAGCTCCCCTCTGTTCTAATTCTTTTACTCTATCGGCAGCATGTCTAGCGTGTAATTCGGCCATACGCCAAACATTTAACATTTTCCCTCCACGCATTGTATCTCGAAAATGAATTTTCCAATGATCTCGTTGATCCACATTTCCAAGTGATGCAGCCATACCTCCTTCAGCCATTACCGTATGCGCCTTCCCTAATAAAGATTTGCATATCAAACCAACTTTTTTGGATTCTTTGGTAGCTGTTATTGCAGCACATAAACCAGCTCCTCCCGCTCCTATTACAAGAACATCAAATTCTATCTGTCTTATTTCTGAAATATCTAACATAATTATTTTTTTATACCCAAGTATTTAAATCTGTAATCACTCCCATTGAAACCAATCTGACATAAACATCAGAAAACCCAACCCACACTAAAGAAAACCATGCAAATGTTTGGTGTCTTCTATTAAGATAAGTCACAATTTTCCATCTGCTATGCGCATGTTCTGCAGAATGCGAGCAAGAAAAGCAATCCATTCTTCCTCCAATTAAATGTCTCAATGAATGACATCCAAAAGTATATCCTCCTAGTAATATTGGATTAATAAGTAATATGATACTACCAACACCAACACCAAATTCTCCGTTTCTAAAAAATGCCATTACTGCATCATAAGAAAGAAGAAAAATAAATATTATTGCAAAATACATAGCAAATCTGTGCAAGTTTTGAACCCATAAAATCCCTGTTTCTCCTTTATAATTTTTTTGAGGAATACCTCCAACAGCGCAAGCTGGTGGAGAAAACGTAAATGCTCTATAATATGCTTTTCTATAATAATAGCAGGTAAACCTAAAGGAGAGAGGAAATACTAAAATTAACCAAGCTGGTGAATATCCAGGTAGCCACCATAACCAATCTGGCCATTCTCCAAATAAAGCATGAGATATAGGTGGGATTCCATTCATTCCTTCTTTCAGAAATAATGGAGGTGAGTAGAAAGGAGATAAGTATCCTCCAAACCCTTCAGCGTTTACGGCTCCACTCCACCAAAAGTATTCTCCTTGCCAAGCTGCCCAAGTAGAATAAATAATAAAACTAAGTAGTCCAAAAAGCACTAACATAGGACTAATCCACCATCTGTCTTCTCTCAAAGTTGATATAAATGATTTCTCTCTTCCAATAACTTCCGACATATTATTTTATTTAATTTGGTTGGCAAATATAATATCTTTAAAATTATATTTTTAATAATAAAGAAAAAATGATGATTTTAATTAAATGAAAACTAATTGTTATCTTTGATTTTGAAAAATTATACAAAATGAAATACTTACAGGTTGATAGTCAGTTGTTTATAAATAATAGGGTAGAATTTAGTAAAAAACTGAAAGAAAATACATTAGCTATTTTTAATTCGAATGACATAATGCCAACTAATGCAGATGGTACAATTCCTTTTCGGCAGAATAACGATTTGTTTTGGCTCTCTGGAGTTGATCAGGAAGAAAGTGTATTAGTAGTGTGCCCTAACAATAAAGAAAAAGGGATTCTTTTCTTGAAAGAAACAAGCGAACTAATTGCAATTTGGGAGGGAGCAAAACTTACAAAAGAAGAAGCTTTAAACACTTCTGGGATTTCTACAGTTTATTGGCTTTCAGAAATGGAAGAGAAGTTAGAAGAACTTATTTCAAAATGTGATGGAATCTATTTGAATAAAAACATTCATAGTCGCGCTGCTTCTAAAGTACAAACAAGAGATGATCGGTTTAGAAATATGATTTCAGAAAAATATAATAAAGAAATTTTAGAAGTTGCTCCTATAATGCACGAGTTAAGAGCAATAAAATCAGACACGGAAATTTCTCTAATGCAAAATGCCTGTAATATTACTGAAAAAGGACTTAGAAGAATTCTTCCGTTTATTAATCCTGGAGTAATGGAATATGAAATTGAAGCAGAATTAATGCACGAATTCTTAAGAAACAGATCTACTGGTTTTGCCTACCAGCCAATTATTGGTTCTGGTAGAGATTCTTGTGTTTTACATTATATTGAAAATAATAAACAATGTAAGGATGGGGATATTTTACTAATGGACTTTGGTGCAGAATATGCTAATTACGCTTCTGATTTAACTAGGACTGTTCCGGTAAATGGAAAGTTTTCTGATAGACAAAAAGCAGTTTACAATTCCGTTCTTTATGTAATGAAAGAAGCTACAAAAATGCTTGTGCCAGGGACAATATTTAAAGAGTACAACAAAGAGGTTGGAAAAATAATGGAGTCAGAATTAATAAAATTAGGGTTATTAGACAAACATGATGTTCTAAAACAAGATCCTAAAAATCCTTTATTCAAAAAATACTTTATGCATGGCACATCACATTATTTAGGATTGGACGTTCATGATGTAGGTAATTTTGATTGGCCTATGAAAGAAGGGATGGTATTTACCTGCGAACCAGGAATTTATATTTTAGAAGAGGAATTAGGTATTAGACTAGAAAACGATATTTTAGTAACTGCAGATGGTCCAGATGATTTAATGAAAAATATTCCTATTGAATCTGATGAAATAGAAGATCTGATGAATTCTTAAATATATCCACTCAAAACTCTATTTTTTTATAGGATCCCATCCTTGCGCAGTAATCAAGTGTGATGTGTTATCTTTTGTTATAAAGTTGTTCCCTTCTGATTTATCGGTTACATGTCCAATAACTGTAAAATCTATATCTTTCTTTATTTTCTCATAATGTTCTTGAGAAATAGTAAACAAAAGTTCATAGTCTTCTCCTCCATTAAGTGCACAAAAAATAGGATTCAGATTCATCTCTTTTGCAAGATTCATTGCTGTGTGGTCAATCGGCAGTTTGTCTTCATATATGGTAATCCCCACTTCAGATTGTTTTGATAAATGCAGAACTTCAGAAGTAAGCCCGTCTGAAATATCAATCATTGATGTTGGAACTATTTTTAGCTCATCTAAGATGTCAATAAGTTTTGTACACGCCTCTGCTTTTAGTTGCCTTTGCAAAGCGTAGTCGTTTCCTTGTAAATCTGGTTGAACTCCTGGGTTTTCTAAAAATATTTCTTTCTCTCTTTTTAATATCTGAAGCCCTAAATATGCGGCTCCTAAATCTCCAGTACAAACTACTAAATCATTAATTTTTGCTCCTTTTCTGTAGCAAACTTTCTCTTTTTCTACCTCTCCAACTACAGAGATAGAAATTATTAATCCGCTAGTAGATGAGGTGGTGTCTCCTCCAACTAAATCAACATTGTATTTTTCACAAGCTAAATAAATTCCTGAATATAGTTCTTCTATTGCTTCTATTGGAAATCTGTTCGAAAAAGCAATACTCACAGTTATTTGAGTAGCTTTCCCGTTCATAGCACAAATATCTGAAACATTTACAGCAACTGCTTTGTATCCTAAATGCTTCAATGGTGTATAAGATAGGTCAAAATGAATATTTTCAACTAACATATCTGTACTTAATAACTGGAATTTCTCTGCTGAAAAATCTAATACAGCAGCGTCATCTCCAACCCCCTTTAAACTACTTTTGTTTTTACATTTATATGATTTTGTAATATGATCAATCAAACCAAATTCACCAAGTTCAGATACTGATGTGTTTTGCAATTTATTATCTTCAAATATACTCATGCTGGCAAAGATATATATTCTTATCTCATTAGCTAGAATTTGTTTTGTTTTTGTATGTTTGCTCTAAATTAGAACAAATCTAAATAAATGATAGAAATTAGTGATTCTGCAAGAGATAGGCTACTTCATTTGCTTGAGAAAAAAGATGAAAAACAACAATTTGTAAGAGTTGGTGTAGAAAGTGGAGGATGCTCTGGTTTGAGTTATAAATTAGACTTTGACAACACTACAAATGAAGATGATGAATTAATTGATAACAATGGAATCAAGCTCTTAGTGAATAAAAAGAGTTTTTTATACCTTGTTGGTACTACCTTAGAATTTTCAGATGGGTTAAATGGAAAAGGATTTGTATTTAACAACCCTAACGCAAGCAGAACCTGTGGTTGTGGTGAGAGTTTTTCCCTATAATATTTTACGAAAATGAGTGAGAAAAAAAAGCAGTCGGAAGACGAGTTATTAGAAAAAGTAACCTCAACTGAATATAAGTATGGGTTTACTACCGATATTGAATCGGATACCATTCCAAAAGGGTTAAGTGAAGAAGTGGTGCGTATTATATCATCAAAAAAGAACGAACCAGAATGGATGTTGGAATACCGATTAAATGCATATAAAACATGGCTTGAAATGGAAGAGCCAAACTGGGCAAATGTTAACTATGAAAAACCCAATTATCAAGATGTAATTTATTATTCTGCTCCAAAACAAAAACCGGTTTTAGATAGCTTGGATGATTTAGATCCAGAAATGAAAAAGACTTTTGACAAACTAGGTATTTCTCTTGAGGAGCAAAAGAAATTAGCCAATGTTGCAGTGGATATTGTAATGGATTCTGTTTCAGTAGCTACTTCTTTTAAAGAAACTTTATCAGAAAAAGGAATTATTTTCTGCTCTATTTCAGATGCAATACAAGAACATCCTAAATTAGTAAAAAAATACTTAGGAAGTGTTGTTCCAACTAGAGATAATTTCTTTTCAGCACTTAATTCAGCTGTGTTTTCTGATGGTTCTTTTTGTTACATTCCGAAAGGAGTGAAATGTCCTATGGAACTTTCAACTTATTTTAGAATAAATGAAGCTGGGACAGGTCAATTTGAACGGACACTTTTAATTGCGGATGAAGGAAGTCAAGTAAGTTATTTGGAAGGTTGTACCGCTCCTATGAGAGATGAAAATCAGTTGCATGCTGCAGTGGTAGAATTAGTCGCAATGGATGATGCAGATATAAAATATTCTACTGTTCAAAATTGGTATCCTGGAAATGATGAAGGTGTTGGTGGAGTCTTTAATTTTGTAACTAAAAGAGGAGTTTGTTATAAAAATGCGAAAATTTCTTGGACACAAGTAGAAACAGGATCTGCTGTAACCTGGAAATATCCTTCTTGTATTTTAAAAGGAGATAATTCTATTGGAGAATTTTTCTCAGTAGCGGTAACCAATAATTTTCAACAAGCGGATACCGGCACAAAAATGATTCACTTGGGGAAAAACACAAAGAGTACTATTATTGCAAAAGGAATATGTGCGGGAAAAAGTAACGGTAATTATAGGGGATTGGTTCGTATTTCAAAAGGAGCTGCAAACTCCCGAAATTTTTCTCAATGTGATTCCTTGTTAATGGGTGATAAATGTGGCTCACACACATTTCCATATATTGAAGTAAAAAATAACTCTTCCAAAATAGAACATGAAGCAACCACTTCTAAAATAGGGGAAGATCAACTGTTTTATTGTAACCAGAGAGGTATTGGAATTGAAGAAGCTATTGCTCTTATAGTAAACGGATATTGTAAAGATGTGCTAAATCAATTACCGATGGAATTTGCAGTAGAAGCACAAAAATTATTAGAAATCAGCCTTGAAGGATCTGTAGGTTAAAAATAAAATATGTTAAAAGTAAAAAATTTAAAAGCAGGAATTGAGGATAGTCAAATCCTAAAAGGAATAAACTTAGAAGTAAATGCAGGAGAAGTACATGCTATTATGGGTCCAAATGGATCTGGCAAAAGTACACTAGCTTCTGTTATTACAGGAAAAGAAGAATATGAGGTAGTTGAGGGAAATATTGATTTTGAAGGTGACGATCTTTTGGAATTATCCCCTGAAGAAAGGGCGCAAAAAGGAGTTTTTCTATCCTTTCAATATCCTGTTGAAATTCCAGGTATTTCAGTTTCAAACTTTATTAAAACATCAATTTCAGAGCAAAGAAAAGCAACTGGAATGAAACCAATGACTACTAAAGATTTATTGAAAATGATGCGAGATAAAATGGAGTTGTTAAATATTAAAAATGGATATCTCTCGAGAAACATGAATCAAGGTTTCTCAGGAGGAGAAAAGAAAAGAAATGAAATTTTCCAAATGGCAATGTTAGAACCTAAATTATCTATTTTGGACGAAACTGATTCTGGATTGGATATTGACGCTCTTAGAATTGTTGCAAATGGTGTAAACAAACTAAAAAACAAAAATAATGCAACAATAGTAATTACACATTACCAAAGATTGTTGGATTATATTGTTCCAGATTTTGTACACGTTTTACATAACGGAAGAATCATAAAATCTGGGGGGAAAGAATTAGCTTTAGAGTTAGAAGAAAAAGGATATGATTGGATAACTAAAGAATCGGATAAAAAGTGGGCTTAATTGAAAATTTAAAATCGTATTCTGAAGAGATTCAGATATCTGATGACAAGAAAGATCTTCTTGACTCTTTTCTATCAAACGGATTTCCGACAACTAAAGATGAAGAGTGGAAATACACTTCCTTAAAAAAGGTAATTGCTAATGAATATAATATTGAAAATAAAGGACAAGTTGTTGATGATTCAGTAATCGAAAAATATTCTCTAGGATTTGAGAACCAAATTATCTTTTCAGATGGAAAACTCATAAATACTCCAACAATAAAAGGTGTGAGTATAAGTGGTTTTTCTGAATTTGAAAGTAATACAAATGATAGTATACTAGATCTTAACAAATCTCTTTCTCAAAATGGATTTACTATTTCGGTAGATAAAAATACAGTGGTAGAAAGCCCAATTGAAATCCTATTCATATCAACTACTGAAACTAATTTTTCTCAATATAGAAATCTAATCTCTATTGCGGAAAATGCGGAAGTTAAATTTGTAGAAAGAATACAAAATCTTAACAATTCGTCTTCTTTTGTCAATAATTTTACTCGAATAAATTGTGATAAGAATACAAAAATAGAATACAATAAAATACAAAATAATACCTCTGAATCACAACTAATTGACACTGTAAATGTATATCAAGAACAAGATTCAACTTGTGATATTAATACACTTCTTTTTGGGGGTTCGTTCACGAGAAATAATCTAAATTTTGAACAAAATGGATTCAATTGCGAAAGTAATATGAATGGAGTTTCGGTGTTAGATAATAATCAGCTAGCAGATAATCATACTTTTGTAGACCATAAGAGTGCTCATTGCAGAAGTAATGAAATGTATAAAGGTATTTACTTGGATAATTCTAAGGGGGTTTTTAATGGTAAGATTATGGTGCGTCCTGATGCACAAAAGATTGACGCTTTCCAATCGAACAACAATCTGTTGCTTAGCGAAAATTCTAGCATTGATAGCAAACCACAATTGGAAATTTATGCTGATGATGTAAAATGTAGTCATGGTTGTACTATTGGTCAATTAGATGCTGACGCTCTTTTCTACATGAGAAGTAGAGGAATTGGTGTTGAAGAAGCAAAAGCAGTATTGACATATGCATTTGCTTCTGAAGCAATTGAAAATATATCAGTTGATCAGGTGAAGTTATTATCCAAAAAACTACTTGCTCAAAAACTAAATGTTGAATTAGATTTTAGTGTATAAATGCTGGATGTTAGTAAAATACGATCACAATTTCCTATATTAAGCCGAAAGGTAAACGGGCAGAATTTGGTGTATTTTGATAATGGAGCAACTACTCAGAAGCCACAAATAGTAATTGATGCGGAAAGTAAATATTATGCAAATCAAAACTCAAATGTTCATAGAGGTGTTCATTTTCTAAGTGGGCTGGCTACAGATAAATTTGAAGAATCACGAAGTACTATTCAAAATTTTATTGGAGCAAAACATAAGCATGAAATCATCTTTACTAAAGGGACAACTGATTCAATTAATCTAGTTGCGAGCGGATTCAAAACCTTTTTAAATAAGGGGGATGAAATTATTATTTCGGAACAGGAACATCACTCCAATATTGTGCCATGGCAAATCTGTTGCGAACAAAGTGGATCAAACTTAAAAGTAATTCCTATTCTGGATAATGGAGAAATGGATATGGATTTTTTTTACAATCTCCTTTCTGAAAACACAAAATTAGTAGCGGTTTCTCATATTTCAAATGCACTAGGAACAATAAATAATGTTGAAAAAATAATTGAAAAATCTCATTCGGTTGGAGCAAAAGTGTTAATTGATGGAGCTCAAGCTGCTTCTCATATTTCCTTAAATATGCAAAAATTAGACGCTGATTTCTATTGCTTTTCTGCCCATAAAATGTTCGGACCAACTGGAGTTGGTATATTATATGGTAAAGAAGATATCTTAAACGCATTACCTCCATATCAAAGTGGTGGGGAAATGATAAAAGAAGTTAGTTTTAGCGGCACTACTTATGCCGATTTACCTCATAAATTTGAAGCTGGCACTCCAAATATTTCTGGAGTAGTTGCTTTTAAATCTGCAATTGATTTTATATCTAATTTAGAGGTTAATAAGATTGCAAAATATGAAGAAGAACTCTTGCAATATGCAACATCTGAACTCCTAAAAATTGAAGGAATAAGAATTTACGGAACTTCTAAAAAGAAATCTGCTATTATATCTTTTAATCTTGAAGGGTTACATCCTTATGATATTGGTATGATTGTAGATAAAATGGGAATTGCTATCAGAACTGGACACCATTGCGCGCAACCAATTATGGAGAGATTTAATATCCCTGGAACGGTAAGAATTTCGTTAGCGGTTTATAATACAAAAGAAGAAATTGATCTTTGTATAAATGCTATTAAAAAGGCAAAAATAATGTTGTCGTAATGCATACCATTAACGAAATACAAAAAGAAATAATAGAAGATTTTGCAATGTTTGAAGATTGGATTCAGAAGTACGAATACCTTATTGATTTAGGAAGGGAATTAGCTCCAATTGATCAGAAATACAAAATATCAGAAAATTTGATAAAAGGATGTCAGAGTAGAGTTTGGCTACACGCAGAATACGCTGAAGGAAAAATTATTTACACTGCAGATAGTGACGCAATCATGACTAAAGGAATTGTTGCTATATTAATAAATGTTCTTTCGGGGCAAAATCCATCTGAAATTGCAACTGCAAAACTAGACTTTATAAACGAAATAGGATTGAAAGAGCAGCTTTCCCCTACTCGCGCAAACGGATTAGTTTCTATGATAAAACAAATGAAATTATATGCAATAGCATTTAGTAAACAACAATGAAAAAAGAAAAGAAATTACAAAAAATTGGTGAACAAATTATTGAAATAATTTGTGAAATTTACGATCCAGAAATACCTGTAAATATATATGCTCTTGGGTTAATATATGATGTTGAAGTAAGTGATGATTATGATGTGAAAATTACCATGACTTTAACCTCCCCAAATTGCCCTGTAGCAGAAACCTTACCTGTAGAAGTTGAAGAAAAGTGTAAGGTTGTTCCTGATGTAAAAGATGTGAAAGTAGAAATTGTTTTTGAACCAATATGGACAAAAGATATGATGAGTGAAGAAGCTAGATTAGAACTTGGAATGCTGTAAAAATGGCTGGAGAAATTATAAATAGAGTTTCAAATAGTCAATTAATTACAATTGACTTAACAGATTATGCGCCTAAAGTTTCAGTAAAAGAATTGGATATTAAAGATTTTCTTTTTCAAGGAATTGTACTAAAAGAAAAAGAATTCAGAGTAAATTTAAAAGAATTTGATTTCTCTAATTACACCAACAAAACTGTTGCTCTCAATTGTAGTGCAGATGCAATTGTACCAATGTGGGCTTTTATGCTAGTTACGTCTTATTTAAATAATATTGCTTCCGAAATTCATTTTGGAACAAAAGAAGAGGTTTTTCAAAAAAAAATCTCTGATAATATTAACTCTATTGACGCTTCCGAATTTGAAGGTAAAAAAGTAATTGTAAAAGGATGTGGAAATATTCCTCTAAGTGAAAGTTTGTATATTGCTATTACACAAAAATTGCAAAATAGTGTAAGTAGTTTAATGTTTGGAGAGGCTTGTTCAGCGGTTCCTGTTTTAAAAAACAAAAAATGAATCCAAAAATTTTAGAAGTAAATAAAAATATACAATCCTATAAAGAGGAAATTGTAAATCATCCTTTATACAGCCAATTGAATACCATTGAGGACGTACAGAAACTCATGGAAATTCATGTGTATGCTGTTTGGGATTTCATGTCCTTATTAAAAGGATTACAAATTGAATTGACTTGTACTAAAATTCCTTGGAAACCCATTGGAGAGAACAAAACAAGAAGATTAATAAACTCTATTGTTCTGGAAGAGGAAAGCGATGTAGATTCAGAAGGAAATCCTTCTTCACACTATGAAATGTACTTAGACGCCATGAAAGAATGTGGAGCTAATACATCTGAAATTGAAAGTTTTGTAAATAGTGTTTCTGGTATAAATATACCAAAAGTAAATACAGCTATTGACTCATTTTTATCTAATACTTTTGATATTTTAAATAGTGGGGAGGCTCATAAAATTGCAGCAGCCTTTACTTTTGGGCGTGAAGATTTAATACCAGATATGTTTACTGCTATTGTAAATGATTTGAGTAAAGAACATAAACTTGATAAGTTTGTTTACTACCTAGAAAGACACATAGAATTAGATGGAGGAGAGCATGGTCCTTTGGCGTTGGAACTCATTATCAATTTATGTGGAGAGGACGAGCAAAAATGGAAAGAAGTAGAAGAAACTGCTATTTCCTGTTTAGTAGCCCGTAAAGAATTGTGGGATCTGGTTTTAAAAGAACTTAATTAATCTACTTTCCTTCTTCAAAAGTTTTAATAGAGTGTTCAACTGACTGATTGATTTGGTTCAATTCTTTGGCAGTAAAATCACGATAAGTGCCTACAGGAACATCTAGTTTGATATTCATTATCCTTACTCTTTTTAGTTTTTTTACATCATATTCCAAGTACTCACACATCCTACGGATTTGTCGGTTTAACCCTTGGGTTAAGATGATCTTGAATGTATTTTTCCCGGTCTGTTTTACTTTACATTTTCTGCTAATAGTATCCAAAATAGGAACTCCATTACTCATTTCTTCTATAAATTCCTTGGTTACTGGCTTGTGTACCGTAACTTCATATTCCTTTTCATGATTGTTACGAGCACGCAAAATCTTATTTACAATATCTCCATCATTAGTTAAGAAAATAAGTCCTTCTGAAGGTTTATCTAATCTGCCAATTGGAAAAATTCGTGTTGGGTAATTTATAAAATCGATAATATTATCTCTTTCTCTAACTTGGTCGGTAGTACAAACAATTCCAACTGGTTTATTAAAAGCCAGATAAACCATCTTTTTCTTTTTGGCTCTGTGTACTACTTTTCCATTTACACTTACCTGATCTTCTTCTGAAACTTTAGTGCCCATTAATGGCACTTCTCCATTTATTTTTACCCTTCCTTGCTCTATTAATTTATCTGCCGCTCTTCTGGAGCAAAAACCAATTTCAGATAAAAATTTATTAATACGAGTAAGTTTTTTGTCTTCCATTATTTCAGTTTTGAAGCGATAAAAGAGGTAGTCCAAGCGGCTTGAAAGTTAAATCCTCCTGTAATTCCGTCTATATCTAAAATTTCTCCTGCAAAGTAAAGGTTTTTAATGTGTTTACTCTCCATAGTTTTTATATTAATGCTTTCTAAACTAATACCTCCACAAGTTACAAACTCTTCCTTAAAAGTAGTTTTTCCTTTTACATGATAGGTGTCGTTACAAATTATCTGAATCAATTTATTCAATTGTTTTTTTCCTAATTCTCCCCAAGGTTTTTCTTCCAATAATTGAGATCGTTCTAACAAATAACCCCACAATCTTTTAGGAAAATTAAAGGGACGTATATTAAATAGTTTCTTCTTCGTATTTTCCTTAATAACGGATTGAAAATATTCCCTTAACTCTTCAAAATTACTCTCTCCACACCAAGAAATATTTATATTAAAATCATATTTCTTATCAGAAAGAATTCTAGCTCCAAAAGAAGAGAGTTTTAAAACAGCAGGACCGCTCATTCCCCAATGAGTAATTAAAAGAGCTCCTTTGTTTTTAAGTTTTGTGCTCTGAATACTTACTGATGCTTCCGGAACTGAAAGTCCCATTAACTTTGTTATTTTCTCATTCGGAATATTAAAAGTAAAAAGGGAGGGGACAGGGTTTTCTATTTTATGTCCTAAGGTTTTAATCCAATTAAATCCTTCTAGTTTTGAAGAACCACCTGTACAAACAATCACTTTATCAAAAAGTAGGTTTTGTCCGTTTACTTCCAAATTTATTTTCTCTTCTTCCTGTTTTATAGAATTAACCCCAGATTTTAATTGAACTTTTATTCCTAATCTTTCTGTTTCTGATATAAATAAATCGTAAATAGTTTGGGAGGTGTTTGATTTCGGAAACATCCTTCCATCTTCTTCTGAAACAATTTTTACCCCTCTACTTTCAAACCAATTTATGGTGTTTTGATTATTGAAAATTCCAAATAATTTTTTGAGTTGTTTTTCTCCTCTGGGATAAGATTTTGAAAATCTAGAAATAGAAGTTTCAGAATTGGTAACATTACACCTTCCTCCTCCAGAAACCAATACTTTAGAAAGAAGTTTACTTGTTTTTTCAAAAAGAACTACATCTGAATTTGGGAAATGTTCTTTTGTATTTATTGCTGTAAAAAATGCAGCCGCTCCGCCTCCAATAATTGCGGTTTTCATCTATCCAACTTTAACCCCTTTATCTTCTAGGTGTTTTTTAATATCTTCTAGTTTTCCTTCTGGAATTGCGTCAATTAGTTTTTTGGTATATTCTGTTTGAGGATCATTATAAATTTGATCTGCATCACCCATTTCTTCAATTTTTCCGTCTTGCATAACTAGCATTCTATCGCTCATGTATTTTACTACAGAAAGGTCGTGAGAGATAAAGATATATGTAAGTCCAAACTCTTCTTTTAATTCATTAAGAAGGTTTAAAACTTGAGCTTGTACCGAAACGTCTAATGCTGAAACCGATTCATCACAAATAATAAATTTAGGGTTTACCGCAAGTGCTCTTGCAATACCAATTCTTTGTCTTTGTCCTCCAGAAAATTCATGAGGATATCGGTGAAAATGAGATGGATCCAGATTTACTCGTGCAAGTAACTCTTCTACTCTCTTTTTTCTTTGCTCATCATTTTCTAAAATTCCATGAACCTGCATGGGTTCCATAATAGCGTTTCCAATAGTCATTCTTGGGTTGAGTGATGAATAAGGGTCTTGGAAAATTATTTGAACTTCTTTTCGAAATTCTCTAAGTTCTTTTGCGTCCATTTTTGCAATATCCTTTCCTTTATAAATCATCTCTCCTTCAGTAGGTTCTTCTAGCCTGATAATAGTTCTTCCTATTGTAGTTTTACCACAACCAGATTCTCCTACAAGTCCTAAGGTTTCTCCTGGATATACATCAAAATTAACATTGTCTACCGCTTTTACATGAGAGCTAATTCCTCCAAAAAATCCGTTTCTGATAGGGAAATATGTTTTTAAATTTTTAATCTTCAGAATTGGCTCTTTTGCAAATAATTCTTTTTGTTTTACTGCTCTTGCAGAATTTGGTATAGCTAAATCCTTTGTAAATTCTTCTACTGTAATATCGTTTTCAATCATTTTTCCGTTTTCATCTTCCTTCATAAAATCGGAAACAGTAGGTAAAAATTTATATCTTTTATCTAATGGAGGACGGCAAGCAAGAAGTCCTTTTGTATAGGGGTGTTGAGGGTTTGAAAAAATATCCCATACATTTCCTTGTTCTACAATATTACCTTTGTACATCACTACAACTTTGTCGGCAAGCTCTGCAATTACACCCAAATCATGCGTAATAAATAGAATCCCCATATCTCTTTCTGTTTGTAGTTTTTGCATTAGTTGTAAAATGGTCTTTTGTACTGTAACATCCAGAGCTGTAGTTGGTTCGTCTGCAATAAGTACAGATGGCTGACAACTCATTGCCATAGCAATCATAACCCTTTGTTTTTGTCCTCCTGAAATTTGATGGGGATATGTGCTAAAAATTCTTTCCGGATCTGGAAGTTGTACTTCTTCAAAAAGTTTTATAGTAAGATCTTTTGCCTCATGTTTATTCATATTCTGGTGTAACATAATTGCTTCTACCACCTGATTTCCACACGTAAAAACCGGATTCAATGAAGTCATTGGCTCTTGGAAAATCATGGCAATATCATTACCTCTATGTTTTCTTATTTCCTCCTCAGAAATTTTTAATAAATCAACAGATTCTCCATCATCTTTATGGAAAATAATCTCCCCTCCGGAAATTTCTCCTGGAGGAGAAGGAATCAAACGCATAGCTGAAAGGGAAGTAACTGATTTTCCAGATCCTGATTCTCCAACAATCCCTATGGTTTCTCCTTTGTTAAGAGTAAAGCTTATTCCATTTACAGCTCTTACTACTGTGCCTTCTGTTTTAAATTCGGTAACTAAATTTTTGAATTCCAATAATGTGTCTGCCATTTTATGTTTTTTTCTTTTGAGCGTATAAAAGTAGTTTTTCTTTATCAGTTATACAAATTCTATGTTTTCTTCTTTAATTAGATCTTTCCCTTTATATTTTAAAAGGAGTTGAGCTACTGTAAGAGTATCTTTCTGACAATATATTCTTATCCGGTCCAAATCTTTTTCTTCATAATATACTCTAGCAACCTGACTTCCGTCAATATCATCTTTTGGGGTGGAAATATCAAAAAGTGCTGCCAACAATTTTATGGAGGTGAAGTTTTTATAATCTCCAAAACGCCAGAGTTCCATTGTATCTAAATGTTTTATCTCCCATGGTTTTTTGCCAGAAATATCTAAAAGTTTAGGTAGTTTTAATCCATTTATAAGTGTTCTTCTTGCAATAAAAGGAAAGTCGAATTCCTTTCCATTATGAGCACATAAAACGGATAAATCATCATTAAATTTGTTTTTTAAAAGATGGTTAAACTCCTGTAAAATTATTTTTTCATCATCCCCATAAAACGATTTTATTCTGAAATGGGACTCTTTTTTTTCTGTAAATAAATAACCAACTGAAATACAGATGATTTTTGCAAATTCTGCCATAACGCCAGCTTTCTTTTTATAATATTCAGATGGAGTAAACTCTTCTTTTCTTTGCCAAGCTGTTTTCTCCTCCCAAAGCTTTTGGAATATTGGAGATAGTTCCTCAAAATTGTATTCACAGGGAACTGTTTCTATATCTAAAAAAAGTACTTTATTTAAGCTTAGGTTTTCTAACATTTAATCATACATTTCTAGTGCTGCGTCTATAAATTGGTAGAAGTCTTCATGATGACCATCTTCTAAACTTTTTCCATATTTTCTTCCTAATCTTACTATAATCATATCTTTATCTGGAATACAAATAACATATTGCCCCCATAAACCTCTTGCATAATAAATATCTAAATCCTTATAGTTTGTAATCCAAAACTGATATCCGTAATTTAAGTTTTTGTTTCCATATTTATCTAGTAAATCTGCAGCAGAGGTCGCTTGTGAAACATAAGTAGAATCAATAATTTGTGTTCCGTTCCAATTACCATTATTCATATATAGCTTCCCGATTCTAGCAAAATCTCTAGCATTTGAATTGATGCAACAAAAAGCTTTTTCATCTCCTCCTTTGGTGTCGGTGTTCCATAAGGCTGGATGTTTTGCTCCCATTGGAATCCAAAGTTTTTCAGATGCATATTCATTAATAGATTTTCCTGTTGTACTTTCTAGAATAAAGGCTAGTAATTGAGTATTACAACTATAGTATTTAAATACTTTTCCGGGTGGCTCAATCACTTTTAAATTCATAACTAATTTTTTCAAATTGTTCCCATAATACGCTTCTGCAATTTTACCTAATGGATTATAATAACTTTCGTTCCAATTAAGTCCAGAACTCATAGTTAACAAATTTTTTATTGTAAGGAGTTTTTCTTTTTCTCCACAATATTCTGGTAAAAAATCACATACTTTTTGATCTATATTTATTATATTATCTTTAATTGCAACTCCTACCAAGGTAGAAATATAACTTTTTGACATAGAAAAAGAATTAGAAGCGCTATCTTCTGAATATCCATGCCAATACTCTTCATATGTAATACTGTCATTTATTATTACCAAAAAAGCAACTGTTTCTAGTTCTTTGTTGGTGGGTTTTATAAATTCTGGTAAATTTACTTTATTGTAGTCTTTTGCTATTAGCCACTCTTCATAGGTTCCTGCCTCAATTGTATTTGCTGGAAAATGAACAAAATCATGAATGTATGAAGAGGTGTGTCCTTTTAAATAAGTAATTGAAATTGCTTTGTATATCCAACTTTTCCCACTAATCAGAATTAACAAATTAATTGCTATAATAATGAATAATAAATATTTTACTATTTTTTTCATTTTAGATTATTTCTATTTCAAATAAACGAACTAAATGGGTTTTTAGTTTGTTTTTTACTTCTGTTATATCCATTTCTTGTCCCAACTCCTTTTTTAAAGATGTGACTTTTTTATCTATAATACCACAAGGCACAATATTTCCAAAATAAGAAAGATCTGAATTTACATTAAAGGCAAATCCGTGCATACTAACCCACCTACTATTTTTCACTCCCAAAGCACAAATTTTTCTTGCATTTGGAGTTCCTACATCAAACCAAACCCCAGTTTCTCCTTTAGACCTTTCTGCACTTAAACCATAGTCCGATAAGGTTAGTATTACCGCTTCTTCCAAGAATCTTAAGTATTTATGAATGTCGGTAAAAAAGTTTTCTAAATCTAGTATCGGATATCCTACAATTTGTCCTGGTCCATGATAAGTAATATCTCCTCCTCTGTTAATTTTATGAAAAGTTGCTCCCCTACTTTTAAGATATTCTTCATTTACTAATAAATTCTTTTCGTCTCCACTCTTCCCTAGTGTGTAAACATGTGGATGTTCACAAAAAAGTAAATAATTATTTGTCGGATTGATTGTGTTTTCCTTCCTGTTTTTTGATTTTACTTTCAGAATCCCTGAAAAAAGATCTTCCTGATAATCCCAACATTTTTTATAATCAATCAGTCCTAAATCTTCAAATTTTACTTTTTTATTCATTAAACTTTTGATAACTCTCCTTTCAAAAAATTAATTACATCAATTTCAATTGCATCAACATTATTCATTTCAGACAAATACCAACTTACCCAATCTCCTAAATTAATATGATACAGAGTGTTTTCTATTTGAGAGTCTCCTTTACTCCAAACTTCTGTAATATTATTCGTGAATTTCGAAATTACTTTTCTGTTTATGTCCATTCTGATTTGATTTCTATCAAAATCTGATTTATTGCGGAAATATACTACCGCTAAATCATCAACATTTGTTCTCCATCCTAACAGTTCGTTGTGGTTCATTTCAGGAACAACATGATGCCAACACAACATTTTACTGTTTTCATTTATTTGCTGACGAAAACGTACCGCTACTCCTTCAAATCCTTGAGCAACATAAATGACGGGGGTTTTTTGGTACATTTTTTTTGCTAATTCCATAGCTTTGTCTTGAATGTCTTCTTTTTCAGAATTTAGTAGTGAAATGGAATTTGTAAAATCTGATTTAAATGAATTGTCTATTATTCCGTAATGATTCAACACATAAAAAAGTTCAGTAAAAGCGTATCCGAACATTGCTCTTGGTGGGTGTCCTCCAGGAATGATTATATGATTATAATTATTTTCTTCTGCAATAGTTTTTAATTTTCCTCCGGAAGTAATTATACAAATTTCTGTATTTCTGTTTTGGCATTTTTCCAAAGCATATATAGTTTCTTCAGTATTTCCAGAATAAGATGAAGCAATTACTAAAGTATTTTCATCAACAAAATTTGGAATACTATAATCTTTAGTTGCTAAAATTGGAATATTTGCTTTTGAAGAAATAATATCATTTATAATAGTTCCTCCAATTCCAGATCCTCCTAGTCCGCAAATTAAAATATTATTAAATTTTTTATCTGATTTTTTTAAGTTTGACGCATCTCCAATTTCCATTGCTTCTGTTAAATGATTTGTAAAATCATTAATATAATCGTTCATTTTCATCTTTTCCGTTTTTATTTTATTTTAAGGAAGCACAAATTACAAAATATTAGGAGAAAAGAATTCTTATCTTTGCAAAAAATTTACAAATGGATAGAGAACTTTCCGAACAAGAAATAGTAAGAAGAGAAAGCTTACAAAAACTAATAGATCTAGGTATAAATCCATACCCTGCAGATACGTTTGCTGTAAGTAATACATCTGAAAATATAAAAAAGAGCTATGTTGATGGTGCTGAAACTGAGGTAATAATAGCTGGAAGATTGATGAGCAGAAGAGTTATGGGTAAAGCGTCTTTTGCTGAAATACAAGATAGTGAGGGAAGAATTCAAATTTATGTAAATAGAGATGAAGTCTGTGAAGGAGAGGATAAGACTATGTACAATACTGTATTTAAAAAACTTTTGGATATTGGTGATATTATTGGAATAAAAGGAACTGTTTTCACTACAAAAGTTGGTGAAATTTCAATAAAAGTTAAAAATCTAACCGTTCTTACAAAAACTTTAAGGCCACTGCCTCTTCCAAAAGTAGATACGGACGGAGCTATTCATGATGCTTTTACAGATCCTGAAAAAAGATATAGACAAAGATACGTAGATTTGGTGGTCAACCCTGATGTGAAAGATGCGTTTATCAAGAGAACTCAACTTACAAATTCAATGAGATCTTTCTTAAATGAAAAAGGATATTTAGAAGTAGAGACTCCAATTTTACAACCTCTTTATGGTGGTGCTGCGGCAAAACCATTTAAAACACATCATAATACTTTAGATATGGAATTATATCTAAGAATTGCAAACGAACTTTATCTGAAGAGATTAGTTGTTGGTGGATTTGATGGGGTTTATGAGTTTTCTAAAGATTTTAGAAATGAAGGAATGAGTAGATTTCATAATCCTGAATTTACACAAATGGAGCTTTATGTTGCTTATAAAGATTATTCTTGGATGATGGATTTAGTAGAAGAAATGGTAGAGAAAATTGCTATGGATTTACATGGTACAACTGAAGTAAAAGTGGGTGAAAATATCATCAATTTTCAAAGACCTTGGAAAAGATATACAATGTATGAAGCAATTGAGCATTTTACAGGTATTGATATCTCAGAAATGAATGAAGAAATAATGTCTGAAACTGCTAAGAAATTAGGAGTTAAGGTTGATAAAAGTATGGGTAGAGGAAAGTTAATTGATGAAATTTTTGGTGAAAAATGTGAAGGAGAATTAATTCAACCAACATTTATAACTGATTACCCTGTGGAGATGTCTCCGTTAGCTAAAAAACATAGAGAACACGACGGTTTAGTGGAGCGTTTTGAAGCTATTTGCAATGGAAAAGAAATTTGCAATGCATTTTCCGAACTTAATGACCCAATCGACCAAAGAGCAAGATTTGAAGAGCAATTAGAACTTGGAAAAAAGGGAGATGAAGAAGCGATGGTTCTTGATGAAGATTTCTTAAGAGCTATTGAATATGGAATGCCTCCAACTGCTGGTTTGGGAATTGGAATTGATCGATTAAGTATGATTATGACAAACTCTAATTCTATTCAGGATGTGCTTTTCTTCCCACAAATGAAATCTGAAAATAAAAATGATTAATCTTTAATGGTTTAGATAACTTAAAAATCTATTAATACGAATTAATAAAAACCCATCCAAATGGACAAACAGTTCGAAAAAGAATTAGAAAAAACTAATAAATTTGTTAGTTTGGTTTACGATAAAATGAATTTATTTCCAAATCCTAATAAGGAAATTAATGATATTACCGCTAAAGGACTTACATCTAATAAATTAAAACACGGATCAAGATATTGTCCATGTTTTGTTGTGATTGGAGAAACTAAGGAAGAGAAAAAAAAATTAAATGATAGGGTGTGTCCGTGTAAACCTGCTTTAGAAAAAGAGATCCCAGAAGATGGTGTATGTCATTGTGGTATATTTTGCACTTCTAGTTATATAGATAATTATGTTAAAGCAGATGTCTCTATGGTTGAACATAAATTAAATTTAAATTCTGAAAATCTAAATCCTTTATTTAAAAAAGATGAAATAAATTCAGTAGAGTTAGTTGATTTGTTAGATGGTAGAAATAGTAGATTAATAAATTTTATTTTAATTGATGTAAGGGAAATAATTGAAAATGATACTAAAATGATAATTGGAATGGATTATCTGATTCCTACATCTGATTTGGGTAATGGTTTAGATAGTATCTCTGATAAAAAAGAGGAAAATATAGTAGTTCATTGTCATTCTGGATCTCGTTCTGCTAAGGTTCAGGAAATTATGAAAAGTATAGGATTTAAAACAGTTGTAAATTTAAGTGGTGGAATCGTTTCCTATGGAGGAGAAACAAAATAAAAAAAATATAGGAGTAATTGGTGGAGGTAGTTGGGCTACAGCTATTGTAAAAATGCTTTGCGAAAATGTTAACTCTATAAATTGGTGGATGAGAAATGAAGATTCTATCAGTCATATTGAAACTTACGGACACAACCCAAATTACATCTCAGATGCCGAACTAAAAAAGGAAAAGTTAAATATAAGTTCCGATATAAATAGTGTAATTGAAAATTCTGATTTAATTGTTCTTGCTGTTCCTTCTGCATTTCTAAAATCTACTTTAAATAATTTAAATGTTTCTCTAAAAGAAAAAATTATTGTTTCTGCAATTAAAGGGATTGTTCCTGAAAACAATACTATTGTTGGGGAATTTATTCATAATCAATATGATGTTCCTTATAAAAATATTGGAGTGCTAACTGGTCCTTGTCATGCGGAAGAAGTTGCCCTAGAGAGACTTTCTTATTTAACTGTTGCTTGTAGTGATGTAGAAAAAGCAGAGTTTTTTGCAAATTCTATTTCGGGAAGGTATATTAAAACTAATGTTTCAGATGATATTTATGGAACAGAGTATTCATCTGTTCTGAAAAATGTAGTAGCTCTAGCTTCTGGAATTTGTCATGGTTTAGGTTATGGAGATAATTTTCAGGCAGTATTAATTTCTAATGCAATTAGAGAAATAAAACGCTTTGTTGATAAGGTTCATCCGATTAATAGAGATATAAAAGAATCTGCTTATTTGGGAGATTTATTAGTAACCGCTTATTCTCAATTTAGTAGAAATAGAACTTTTGGAGAAATGATTGGAAGGGGGTATAGTGTAAACTCTGCTCAACTACAATTAAAAATGATTGCGGAAGGATATTATGCAGTAAAATGTATTTCAGAAATAAATGAAAAACTAAATGTAGAGATGCCAATTAATCAAGCGGTTTATAATATTTTATATAATAGAAAATCTGTCCGAAAAGAAATAGCTAATTTGACTGAAAAATTAAATTAAAGTTTCATCTCTGGAATTTTACCTTCAATAATTAAATCTGCTTCCGTTAAATTTTTTATTTCTTCAACAGAAACTCCTGGAGCTCTTTCTAAAAGTTTAAACCCTTTATCTGTAACTTCCAAAACAGCAAGGTTTGTAACTACTTTTTTTACGCAATTAACCCCTGTAATTGGGAGGGTACAGGTTTTCAGAATCTTACTTTCTCCTTTTCGGTTTGAATGCATCATAGCTACAATAATATTTTCTGCTGAAGCTACTAAATCCATAGCTCCTCCCATTCCTTTTACCATTTTCCCTGGTATTTTCCAATTAGCAATATCTCCATTTTCCGATACTTCCATAGCTCCCAAAACGGTAAGTTGAACATGTTTTCCTCTTATCATTGCAAAAGATATAGAGGAATCAAATAAAGCGGCTCCTAGAAGTGTAGTAATAGTTTGCTTTCCTGCATTAATCATATCTGGATCTTCCTCTCCTTCAAAAGGAAATGGTCCCATTCCTAAAACTCCATTTTCTGATTGAAACTCAATATCAATTCCTGTTGGTATAAAATTCGCTACAAGAGTTGGTATTCCAATTCCTAAATTCACATACATGTTATGTTTTAACTCTTGAGATATTCTCTGTGCTATTTGGTTTTTATCTAAAGCCATTATTCTCTTTTTCTGACGGTTCTTTGTTCAATTCTCTTCTCATAATTTTCTCCTTGTAATATTCTTTGTACAAAAATTCCTGGAGTATGTATTTGGTTGGGGTCTAATTCTCCTACAGGAACTAATTCCTCTACCTCAGCAACGGTAATTGTTCCTGCCATTGCCATAAGAGGATTAAAATTTCGAGCTGTTCCTTTAAAAATTAGATTTCCAGCAGCGTCTCCCCTCCAAGCTTTTACAAAAGCAAAATCAGCTGTAAGTGCCGACTCTAAAATATGAGACTTACCATTATATTCTCTTACCTCTTTTCCTTCAGCAACTTCAGTTCCATATCCAGCTGGAGTAAAAAACGCTGGAATTCCAGCACCTCCAGCTCTACATCTTTCCGCTAAACTACCTTGTGGAATTAGGTCCACCTTTAGTTCTCCACTTAACATTTGTCTTTCAAACTCTTCGTTTTCTCCTACATAAGAAGATATCATTTTTTTTATTTGTTTTCTTTTAAGTAATAGTCCTAACCCAAAATCATCAATACCAGCATTATTTGAAATACAGGTAAGTCCAAATAAATCCATTTTTGAAAGTTTTGAAATAGCGTTTTCTGGAATTCCTGAAAGTCCAAATCCCCCAAACATAAAAGTCATGTTACTTTCTACTCCTATTAAGGCTTGGTTAATATTATTTACAACTTTATTTATCATAATTAAAAATCTTCATTTGCGTCTTCATCAAATATTATAGATTGAATCTCATTGCAATTCATCTTTTCTTCTATATAGTTTCTTGTATCAATATCGTATTCAAATATATCTTGTTCTGTTACACTAATTATTGTTTCGTCATCATAAATTTTCCTCATAAATTTACCAAAAATTGGCAAAGCTGTATGAGATCCATATCCCTTTTCATTATTAAAATGAGCTGCCCTGTCTTCGCATCCAACCCAAACTGCTGTTACTAAATTTGGAGTAATCCCAACAAACCAACCATCAGAATAATTTTGTGTGGTACCAGTTTTTCCTCCTATTTCTGCTTTTATATTATATTTCCTTCCTCTTAAACTCATTGCTGTTCCTCTCGTTCCAATTGTTTCTCCTTTTTTATTGCCTTCTAAATATTTTTCTTCGCTTCTTACTCCTTGAACTACTCCTTTTAGTAATTCAACCATTATTGCAGCTGTTTGGTCACTTAAAACTTTTTTTATCTCTATGGAGAACTCTTCTAAAACATTACCATCTTTATCTGTAATTTTTGTTATAAATAATGGTTCTGTGTAATTTCCATTATTTACAAAAGTAGAGTAGGCAGCTGTTATTTCTTTTACCGACATATCAAATGTTCCTAAACAAATTGAAGGTGAAGCTTGTAAATTTGATGTAACTCCCATTTTTTGAGCTATATCAATAACTGCTTGAGGTCCATATTCATGCATTATTGAAGAGGTCATAATATTTAGAGAGTTTGCTAATCCAAATTTTAAAGACAGTTTTAATTCATCAAAATCTGGTGAGGAGTTTTTGGGTATCCAGTCTTCTTGTAGGTTCCACTCCTCTTTATTAAAAATAACTGGAGAATTAAGGATCTTGTCACATGGTTCCATTCCTTCTTGAATAGCTAATGAATATAAAAACGGTTTGAAGGTTGATCCTACTTGTCTTTTACCTTGTAAAACATGATCGTATTGAAAATATTTGTGATTAATTCCTCCGACATACGCTTTTACATGGCCTGTATTAGGGTCCATGCTCATCACCCCTGTATGTAAAAAGAATTTATTATAAATAACAGAATCTCTTGGAGATATCAAGGTATCTATTTCTCCTTTCCAAGAAAAAAGATGTGTATTTACTTTTGTATTAAAAATATCCTCTATTTCAGACTCTGATTTTCCTTGATTTTTTAATTTTCTATATCTTTCTGATCTTTTTACCGCTTGGTTTATTAGTCCGTCTATTTGTTGTTTGCTAAAATCTATAGGATATGGAGTTCTCTTACCTTTATAAGCTTCATAGAATTCTTGTTGTAAGACTGTCATATGGTTTTTTACAGCTTGTTCCGCATGTTTTTGTGTTTTGGAATCAATAGTTGTATAAACTTTTAGTCCGTCAGTATAAAGATTGTAATGTTCTCCATTTGGTTTTTTGTGAGTTGAACACCAATACTTTAACATTTCTCTAAGTTGCTCTCTAAAGTATGTGGATGACCCCTCATTGTGTCCAGTTTTTTGAAAATCTAATTCTAGTGGTAGTACTTTTAGTGAGTCAAATTCTGTTCTTGATATCTTATTATTTTTCATCATTTGAGATAAAACTACATTTCTTCTGTTTTGAGTCCCCTCAGGGTTTCTTGTTGGATTATATAATGATGGGTTTTTTAACATTCCAACCAACATTGCGGCTTGATTTGTTGTTAGTTTTTCTACTTTAGTATTAAAGTAAATTTTTGATGCAGAAGAAATTCCTACCGCTTGATTTATCCAATCAAATCTATTAAGATACATTTCAATAATTTCGCTTTTGGAATATCTTTTTTCAAGTTCTATTGCGACAATCCATTCTTTTAATTTTTGTTTTACCCTCTCAACTCCAGAAGAAGGTTGTTTTGTAAATAACATTTTTGAAAGTTGTTGGGTAATTGTGCTTGCTCCCCCAGAACTGCTGTTTCCCGACAACGCCCCATAAGCAGCTCTAAACAAAGAACGAATATCAATTCCTGAGTGTTGTTTAAATCTAATATCCTCTGTAGAGATTAAAGCGTCAATCAAAACAGGAGAAATATCTAAATAATGAACATTTGATCTGTTTTCTTCAAAATATTCTCCTAGAATTACTTCGTCTGATGAATATACAATAGTAGATAGTTTGTTTTTTGGATTTTCTAAATCCGAAAAATATATCATCTCAGAATCTCTCTTGCCATCTATTGGAAATTCTGTTATAGTATTAATTTTTACTAAATACATTGCGGTAATAAATACAAAAAAGGGACTTAAGCAAATAATCCAAATTAATATAATTTTTTTAATCCTCATTTTCTGTTGTTAAATAAAACGAAATATCTGAAATGCCCTCCAATTTTTCTAATTCTGTAGAGGTGTTGTCTCTCATAGCTAATTCTAAAGAAAAGGAGTGTAGTCCGTTTTGGTATATTTTTTGGGTTAATATTGTTGTTGTAAGCTCTTTAATATTACTTTTCCCTAAGCCTTTCCACTTTCCGTCATCTTCCGTTAAGTCAAAATTAATAGTGTCTGTTGAAATTAGGTTTTCTTTAAAAGAATGATGTAGAAAAAAAATAATATTCTGATACTTATAAGAAGTATTGTGTCGGATTGAAATATTAGATATTCTAACTTGTGTAGAGTCTTCTGTGGTTATATGAAACTTTATATCATCTTGATAGTTCCAACTAGAATCAGGAAAAGAATGATAGTGTATGTTTTCGCTTTCGCATGAAAAAAGAAGAATGAAAATAATTGAATATGTAAAAATGTTATTTTTCATTCTTTGTTGTTTCCTTTCTGGTATTTCTTTTTTTTCTTGTAGTTATTCTTGTTTTTGAAATTATTTTTTGATTTTGTTTTTTTGATATCTTGTTTTTTATCAAACCTATTAATATTGTCTTGGCCAACAACCTTACTATAATCTACTTTTGAAACTTCTTTTTCTGCTACAAATTCTTCTAATGATCTTGGAAGTTTTTGTTTTTTATTATCTTCTATTATTTGAAGTACTTGTTTTAATGAAAGTTCAAAGATTCCTGGTTCGTTAGACTTATAAACGTATTGTAGTTTTTTCTTAAATACGTCAATCTTTATTTGTTTAGCTTCTCCTTTTTTGGTTTTCAAAATTTGTTTTTGTTTTGGGAAATATTTTAAGCTGTCTAAATAAGAATCAAGCTCAAAATTTAAACAACATTTTAACTTTCCACATTGTCCGGAAATTTTTTGGGGATTTATGGATAGTTGTTGATACCTAGCTGAGGATGTTGAAACTGCTGGAAAATCAACCATCCAAGTGGTGCAACACAATTCTCTACCACAACTTCCAATACCCCCAACCATTGCCGCTTCTTGTCTAACTCCAATTTGCTTCATCTCTACTCTAATCCCAAAGGTTCTAGAATATTCTTTTATTAACTCTCTAAAATCTACTCGTTTTTCAGCTGTATAATAAAAAACAGCTTTTGATTTATCTCCCTGAAACTCTACATCAACTAGTTTCATTTCAAGTTTATGGTTGTTGATTATTTCTTTTGCTTTTTTAAGAGTTGGTTGTTCTAAATCAATCGCTGATTCATATTTTGATAAATCTGTGTCTTTAGCGAGTCGATATATTTTTTTTAGTGGGTTGGTTTTTATGTTTATTTTTTTTCTTTTTATTTGATAATAAACAATTTCTCCAATCAATGTAATTTTACCAATATCATGACCCGAATTTCCTTCAACAGCAACAAAATCTCCTTCAGAAATACTTAGATTATCTTTATTCTCAAAATATTCCTTTCTGTTCATTTTAAACTGAATCTCCACTAAATTTTTATTAGAATTGCTTTTTGCGTCTTCTACATTTGCAAGCCAGTTAAAAACTGAACTTGCTGCTGACCCCCTTTTTTCAGAAACCTTACATGTACTACAACCTCCTCCTGTTCCGCATCCCATGATTATTAATTTTATTCTACAAATTTACGATTTACTTTTAACAGTATCATTAATTGTAGTGAAAGTTCGTAAAATATGATTTTTGAGTTAGCATTTCGTTCTATATTTTTTATAGACTCTTCCATTTTTTCACTTATTTCTGAAATATTTCCTTCATGAATAAATGGGTGGAATTTTGATAAAAACTTTTTTTCGTTTTCTGTAATATTTAGTGTGTTTGGATCAGAAAAATGAATAATTAAGCAGTTTCTAACCATTTTTAATGAATATTTTAAAAAAACGGATTGATTTCTTCTTCCTTTTTTAGTTCTTTCATTTACCCATTTTACAATTTCCTGAATATTTGCCGAATAACATAATCTCATCCATATTTGGAAATCATCAAAATTATCATCTGTAATAATGTCAGATTCTAAAACATGAATAGCGTCTCCCAAATTACCATCAGAATAAATAAGTGATTTTTCTAATTTTATAACTCCTTTTTCTGGGAATTTATTTTGTAGTATTTCTGTTTTTTCTTTAGAGGAGTAGTTTTTTATTTTTAGAATTTGTAATCTTGAAAGTATTGTGTTTAATAGTAGTTCAGAGTTTTCTGAAACCAATAGAAATATCGTTTTTTGTGGTGGCTCTTCTAACAATTTTAAAAGTTTGTTGGATGTAACAGTTTGCATCTTTTCTGGAATCCAAATTATCACAACTCTATATTCTGATTCGTAATGTTTTAGTGATAGTTTTTTATGTAAATTATCTGATTCTTGTGTGTAAATGTATCCTGTTTTTCCTGTTTTATTTTCAGAAGAAAAAATATCAAACCAATTGTGTAAATTTAAATAGGGGTTATTTAGAACTTCTTGTCTCCATTCTTTTGTAAAATTATCGCTTACAGCTTTTTTGATTCCGTTAATTGATAAAACTGGGAAAACTAAATGTAGGTCTGGGTGAATTAACTTATTGTGCTTCATGCAAGATTGGCATTCCCCACAAGAATCTAAAGTTGTTTTATTTGTGCAATTTATGTATTGAGCAAAAGCAAAAGCAAAAGCTAATTTTGGTCCACCTGATTTACCTAAAAATAATTGAGAATGACTTAGTCGGTTATTTTCTACCGAATTAATTAGTTGGGTTTTTAACTCCGTATTTCCTATGATGTCTTTGAATTTCATAAATATGTATCCGTCAAAATTACTATTTTTTAGGAATTTGTTCGATTGATTTTTTACTTTGTTTATTTTTGCAAAGTGAAAAACTTATTAAATCAAAATTTCAAAGGAAAAAGAGTGCTTGTTAGGGTAGATTTTAATGTTCCTTTAGATGAGGATTTTAATATTATAGACGACAGTAGAATAAAAGCTGCTTTACCTACTTTAAATAAATTAATTCAGGATAAAGCAAAGATTATTTTAATGTCTCATTTAGGAAGGCCAAAGGGGGTTGAATCAAAATTTTCATTATCTCATATTGTTGATTACTTACGGTCTATTTTAGAGGTAAATGTATCTTTTTCTGAAAATTGTATTGGTGAAAAAGTAATGAATTCTATAAAGGATTTGAAAAATGGAGAGGTTTTACTTTTAGAAAATTTAAGATTTCATAAAGAAGAAAAATCTGGGGATTACAATTTTGCTAAACAACTTTCTAATCTTGCTGATGTATATGTAAATGATGCTTTTGGCGCTGCACACAGGTCTCATGCTTCCACATCTATTATTGCTCAGTTTTTCCCTAAGGAAAAATATTTTGGACTACTCTTAAAAAATGAAGTTGAGAGTTTAGAAAAAGCTCTAAACTCTCCTAAAAAACCATTTACAGCAATAATTGGTGGGTCTAAAATTTCTGGTAAGATTGATGTAATAACTTCTTTGTTAGATAAGGTAGATAATTTAATTATTGGTGGTGGGATGGCGTATACTTTTGCAAAAGCAATGGGTGGAAATATTGGTAATTCTTTGATAGAGCTTGATAAAATTGATTTAGCAAAATCAATTATTAATAAAGTGAAAAATAAAGATGTAAAATTGCTTTTACCAATAGATTCGGTGAATGCAAGTGTTTTTAGTAATGACTCAAGCGTCTGTTTTTCTAAAATTACAGATGTTCAGGATGGATATATGGGTTTAGATATTGGAGAAGAAAGTACACGTCTTTTTTCAGAAGTAATTGAAAGATCTAAAACAATAATATGGAATGGGCCTATGGGGGTTTTTGAGATGAGTAATTTTGAAAAAGGGACTAAAAAAATAGGAGAATCTATTTGTAAGTCAACAAAAAATGGGGCTTTTTCTTTAGTTGGTGGTGGGGATTCAGTAGCTGCTATTAAGAAATTTGGAATGCAAAATCAGGTAAGTTATATTTCAACTGGTGGTGGAGCAATGTTAGAATATTTAGAAGGAAAAGATCTTCCTGGTGTAAAAGCTATTATTAATTAGGGTCTAATTCTTGCTTTAGTTCGTTGGTCTTATTATTAAGAATATTTTGAGATTCTGGATTATTCTTAATTTTTTCTTTTATTATCGGAATAACTGTTGGAATTATATTCTCAACTAAAGGGTAAAGTTTAGATTCTTCTTTCTGTTTTTTTGGTATTGTTGTATTAAAACTTTGTTCTAAATGATTAATTTCAAGCAAAACAAACGAAATTATCAAAATCGCTTTTATGCTTCCAAATAACAATCCTAGAGTTTTGTTTATTAAATTAAGTTGTATTATTTTCACAAATTTATGAATTATAATGCCCGCTAATTTTAAGGAGAGGTAAATAGTTGTAAAAACTAAAGCAAAGGAAATAATAGCGTTATATTCTTCTGTTTTTGGAAAGTTGTAATTTAGTTGTTGTTCAACATAAACTGAAAAATAACTAGCAACATATATTCCAGATATAAGAGATATTATTGATATCAGTTCTTTTATTAAACCGTTAACAAAACCTTTAAAAGCTGCAATGAGAACTAAAATTATAATAATTATATCTATAAAATTCATGCTGTAAAGGTAGTATTTTAATACTTTAGCAATATGGAAGATATAGAAAAAAAATGGAGTGATTTAATTGTGTTGTTACAAGATGATTTTGATGAAGAGCTTAATTTAAAATCTATTTTGTTTTTGATTGGAGTACAAGAATTAGGGCAGGGAATAAGAGATTTTGATAAAGAGGAGAAAACTTATTTATTACATATTGCTACATGTAAATTACTTTGTCCTTTCGGATATTATAGATTTAAAAATATAGATGAAGATGGTTGGCCACATTATGAGGTTTTAAAAGATTTAGAAAAATTAAACCCTAGCTCTCAAGAAATACTTATGAAAAAATCAATAATAAATTACTTTAAGTAATTATGGTACTAGTACCGCTTCTATTGTTACTTGTTCTGTTTTTCCTGTTAATAATCTGATAATACCACTTCCTTCATAGGTATCGTTTCCGGAAGTTTTACTTACAGTTACATCTAAAATAGCTTCGTACTTATAAACAAATTCCGCTCGTCCGATTGCGTCTGTTTCTTTTGTTTGTGTTAAATTACTAATGGGGTCGGTTCCTGGTGATGAGTTTGGTTGGTCTAATACTACTGTTACTCCACTCATTGGGTCTCCATTTGAGTTTACTACTTTAATTATTCCTATTGTATCTTTTTCTTTTTCGCAGGATGTAAAAACTGTGGAAACTAAAAAAACTGCTAATAATATTGATGATATTTTAAGGATTGTCTTTTTCATGATTTATTAAAAATATTGTTTTACTTTGTAATCTGAATAATAAAGCAAATATAAGTAATTATTTAAGATGTTAGAAAAAGTAAACAAACTAGTTGAAAAAGTAAATGGATTTACTCCTAATTCTGAAGAAGAGTTAAACAATTTTAGAATTGAGTATTTAGGGAAAAAAGGATTGTTAAATGATTTGTTTTCTGCTTTTAAGGAAGTTCCTTCAGATCAGAAAAAAGATTTTGGAGCTGCTATAAATAATTTAAAGATTTTAGTTCAAAACAAAATAGAGGAGTATAAAGATAGTTTTGAAGTAGAAACTGAAAACTCTGAAATTGATTTAAGCAAGCCTGTATCTTTAGATAATTTGGGAAGTCGTCATCCAATTTCTCTTATTAGAAACGAGATTGTCGATATTTTTAATCGTATTGGGTTTACTATTAGTGAAGGTCCTGAAATTGAAGATGATTGGCATAATTTTTCTGCATTGAATTTACCTAAGGAACATCCCGCTAGAGATATGCAGGACACCTTTTTTATACAAACTGATCCAGATGTTTTACTAAGAACACATACCTCATCTGTTCAAGTGAGGTATATGAATGAAAACAATCCGCCAATCCGTACTCTTTCTCCTGGAAGGGTGTATCGAAATGAGGCTATTTCTGCTCGTGCTCATTGTATTTTCCACCAAGTGGAGGGGTTGTATATTGATGAAAATGTAAGTTTTGCTGATTTGAAACAATGTCTTCTTTATTTTGCAAAAGAGATGTTTGGAGAAAAAACAAAAATACGATTAAGGCCTTCTTATTTCCCCTTTACAGAGCCTTCTGCTGAGGTAGATGTAAGTTGTAATATTTGTAGTGGAAAGGGGTGTAATGTGTGTAAAAACACGGGTTACTTGGAAATTTTAGGTTGTGGTATGGTAGACCCGAATGTGTTGGAAAACTGTGGTATTGACTCTAAAAAATACAGTGGTTATGCTTTTGGTATGGGAATAGAGAGAATTGCTATGCTAAAATATGGAGTAAATGACTTACGTTTGTTTTTTGAAAATGATGTTCGCTTTTTAAAACAATTCTCTTCTTTATAATTTCTTATTCAATCTCTTCAAAATCTATTTTTGATAAATCTCCTGTTTTTGTTTCTAGAAGATAATATGTGTGCCAATAAGTATCATTACTTGTACTACTATTATGTTTTTTTCTATTACTTGATATCTACCTATTTCGTTGTCTGTTTCAACATTTCCACAAGAAAATAATAATGGAATAAGTAGGATTAAGAAAAATATCTTTTTATTTAAATTTCCAATCATAGGTGTGTAGGTTTTCTACTGAGTGCCTTAGTAAATCAATTGCTCCTCTAACATCCTTTTTATGTACCATTTCAATTACTTGGTGTATGTGCCGAGTTGGTATAGAAACCGCCCCAGCAATACTTCCTCCTGGGTTCATTCTTTGTATTCCAGCTGTGTCTGTTCCTCCTGCTGGCAAAATTTCTAATTGTGTTTTTATTTTTTTCTTTTTAGCAATTTCTTTCATATAAGCTACCATTCTGTAATCACATACGGTAGAGGAGTCCATTACTTTTATACAAGCCCCATCGCCAAGAGCAGAAACTTGTTCTTGTTTGGTGCTTCCAGGAGTATCCCAAGCAATAGTGGTATCTAATCCAAAACCAAAGTCTGGGTTAATGTCCATTGAGGATACATTTGCTCCTCTAATTCCAATTTCCTCTTGTACGGTAAATACTCCATATACATCATAATTCGGTTTCTTTTTCATCTCACGGAACATTTCAATTAAAATAAAAACCGAAACTCTATTGTCTAAAGATTTACAATTCAAACAATCCCCCATTTCAATCAATTCTCTTTCTCTTGTTATGGTGTCTCCAACGGAAACAATTTTATCCAACTCTTTTTTTGGTCTTCCAGTATCTATAAAGTAATCTTTAATAGTGGGTACTTTTGCTCTATCTGCTGCATTCATTAAATGAATTGGTTTAGATCCCATTACTCCTATTACATCTTTTTTCCCGTGAATTATCACTCTTTGTGCGGTTAGTGTTTTTGGATCGAATCCTCCAAGGGTATGAAAGTATATAAATCCATTGTCATCAATATGGGTGACGATAAATCCAATCTCATCCATATGAGCGGCTATCATAACTTTTTTGTTCTCTTTCCCTTTTTTAATTGCAACAACATTTCCCATGTTGTCAATTTTTATTTCATCTACTAAAGATTTTACTTCTCTAAGTACAATTTCTCTTACTCTTTGTTCGTGCCCAGGAGCTCCCGCTACCTCACAAATCTCTGCTAATAGTTTTGTATTGATCATTTTACCTTACTTAATTTCATCATATTTGTCATACCTCTTTCTTCAGCTGGCATACTAGCTATATTTATTACTTTATCTCCTCTTTTTACGTATTTGTATTTTTTAAGGATGTTTTTAGTTTCTAAAACCGTATCATCTGTTGTTTTACCTCCTTCATAATAAAAAGTTTTTACCCCCCAAACCAAACTAAGTGTGTTTAGTATTGTGTGTTGATTTGTAAATGCATAAATATATGCTTTTGGCCTATAACTAGATGTTTTTATGGAGTTATATCCTGAATAAGTTGCGGTAATTATAGCTTGTGCGTTTACATTGTCCGAAATCTGACAAGCGTTCGCACAAATTGCGTTAGAAATATATCTTTCGTTTAATACAATTTTTCTTTCTGGATCGTTTTTAGAAATATTATGTCTGCTTTTTTCTACATCTTTAATAACCTTTCTCATAGTGTCAATAACTCTGAGTGGGTGTATTCCAATTGAGGTTTCTCCGCTAAGCATCATTGCGTCTGCTCCATCAATTACTGAGTTTGCAACATCATTTACTTCCGCTCTGGTGGCGGAAATATTATCTGTCATACTTTCTAACATTTGAGTAGCTATCACTACTGGTTTCGATTGTTTAATACATTTTTGTACAATCATTTTTTGAAAAACTGGAACCTTATGTAATGGAACCTCTACTCCTAAATCTCCTCTTGCTACCATAATTGCGTCAGATGCTAAAATAATGTTTTCAATATCGTTTATTGCTTCTGGTTTTTCAATTTTTGCAATTACTAACGCTTGGGATTTTTTATGTCTTTTTATAATGGTTTTTAGTTTTTTTACATCTTCTGCTGATCTAACAAAAGAAAGTCCAATCCACTCAATTTTTTGTTCTAAAAGAAAGTTAAGATCTAGCTTGTCTTTTTTTGTTAAGCAGGGTAATGAAATATCAGTGTTAGGTAGGTTTACTCCCTTATTTGATTTTAACAGGCCTCCAAAAACTACTTTTAGTTTTACTCTGTTTTTTCCATTACTATTTTCTACTAATAAAGATAGTTTTCCGTCATCCAAAAGGACTCTATCTCCTTTTTTTACGTCTTTTGCGAAGTTGGAATAACTAATAAAAATATCGTTAGGTTGTTTTTGGGTTGTGTTAAGGTAAACATAAGATCCTTTTTTTAATTTTATCGGTTTTTCAAAATTTCCAACTCTAATTTTAGGTCCTTGTAAATCTGCTAAAATAGCTGTGTGTGTATTAATCTGTTTGTTTACTTCTTTTATATTATCAATAATCTCTTTTGCTTCTGAATGAGAAACATGAGAGAAATTAATTCTACACACATTTACCCCTCTTTGTATTATTTTCCTTAACATCTCTTTTGAAGATGTAGAGGGGCCTATTGTAGCTATTATTTTTGTTTTATTAATCATTTATAATAAATGGTGTTATTGTTTTAATTTTTGACAAATTTAGTTCAAAAACTAATAGTATGTCTTCAATTTGATTTAATCTTTCAATTGTTTTTTGTGTATTATAGATCTCCCCCTGTACTATCATAAAATAATTTACACTTTTGTTGTTTGAATCTAAGTATCCTGTATTTGAAACATTTGATATGATATTATATGTGATTTCTGAGTTTTTATTTGTGTAGGAAAATCTCTCAAATTCTTTATTGTTGTTTATTGTGTGGTTTTTATTTTTCACAAAACTTGTGTGTAGTTTTTTGTTTATCTCCCAACAAAGTTTATATAGTTTAATATGGGAGTTTATTCCTAGTATTAGGAAGTCTAATTCAAAGTCTTCATTAAACTTTAATGTTTTCATCTACCGCTAACTTACAATTTTATATGCAATTTCTGAAGATTTTTGCTCAGCAGATTTTATGGTTTTTCCCCAAGCTTCTGATATGTTTTTTTCGTCAACAAACAATTGAATCAGATATTCTTTTTTATGATCTGGTCCTTTTTGATTGATATTTACGAATTTTGTTTTTTTGTTGTTTTGTTGAGACCATTCTAAAATTTTACTTTTATAATCATTTTCTGGTTTGTCTGATTTTGTGTTTTTTATAATATGGGTTACAATAAATTCTTTTGTGTTGTTATATCCTAAATCCAAATAAACTGCTCCAATAATTGATTCTAAAATGTTTCCATAAATATTTGGTGTAATTGTATGTAATTTGTGTTGTATTTGTTCTTTTGGTAAAATTTTTTTTCCTATTTTATTTAAATTTTTTCTACCAACAATTATAGATCTTTTTTTTGATAAATACCCTTCGTCTTTTTTTGTGTGATTAAGAAAAAGATGTTCGCTAACAACGGAATTTAGTATTGAATCTCCTAAAAATTCTAATCTTTCATAATTATCCAAATTATTTTTAGAACTATGTGTAAATGCTGTTTTGTATAGTTTGGTATTTTTAATTTTTATATTAAACTCCTTTTTTAAAAAAATAAAAATCCCCTCTCTGTTTTTATTTAAAGTGGGGATGGTTTTTATGAGTTTTTTTATAAAAATTATTCTATGTGTTTTTTAACAAGTATTGAGGCGTTATGCCCTCCAAAACCAAATGTATTGCTTAAAGCGTAGTTTACTGTTCTTTCTTCTGCTTTGTTTAATGTTAAATTTAGATTCTCGTCAATTTCCGGATCTTTTGTTTCGTGATTAATTGTTGGAGGAATAATATTGTTTTTTACCGCCATTACACAAGCTATTGTCTCAATCACTCCCGCAGCCCCTAACAAATGTCCTGTCATTGATTTTGTAGAGCTAATATTTAAATTATAAGCGTGTTCTCCAAATAAGGATTTAATTGCTTTTGTTTCTGCAATATCTCCTAGTGGTGTTGATGTTCCGTGTACATTTATATAATCTACTTCTGATGGTGTAATTCCAGCTTCTTCAACAGCTAACTTCATTACGTTTTTTGCTCCTAAACCTTCAGGGTGGGGAGCTGTTATGTGATGAGCGTCAGCTGTAAGTCCACTTCCAACAACTTCAGCGTATATTTTAGCTCCTCTTTTTTTTGCATGTTTATATTCTTCTAATATTAAAGCTCCCGATCCCTCTCCCATAACAAACCCGTCTCTGTTTTTGTCAAATGGCCTAGATGCGGTTTTTGGATCGTTATTTCTGGTAGAAAGAGCCATCATAGCGTTAAAACCTCCTATTCCTGGTTCAAAAATACAAGCTTCTGAACCTCCAGCAATAAAAATATCCGCTTTGTTCCATTTAATGTAATTAAAGGCGTCAATAAGAGCGTTTGTTGAAGAAGCGCATGCCGAAACAGTTGTAAAGTTTGGTCCTCTAAAATTATATTTTATAGAGATGTGTCCCGCTGGAATGTCTGAAATGAGTTTTGGTATAAAAAATGGGTTAAATCTTGGTGTTCCATTTCCTGTCCCATAATTTACAGATTCAGAAAAAAAGGTTTTCATACCTCCAATTCCCGAACCCCAAATTACCCCAGATCTATCTGGGTTTATTTCATTTGTATTTAAAAAAGAGTCTTCTATTGCTTGTTTAGCTACAACTAAAGCGTATTGACTAAAAAGGTCTAGTTTTCTTGACTCTTTCCTTTCTAGAAAATCAGTGGCTACAAAATCTTTAACTTCACAGGCAAATTGAGTTTTAAAGTTCTCGGCATTAAAATGGGTAATTGAGGCCGCTCCACTAACCCCTTTAATTAGGTTGTCCCAATAGTCTTGTAGGTTGTTTCCAATCGGCGTTAAGGCTCCAATTCCAGTAACAACTACTCTTCTATTATTCATTTTTACGTTTATGGGGTCTCAATAAAAGAAATAGCGTCACCTACTGTTGTTATTTTTTCTGCTTTATCGTCTGGAATCTGGATATCAAATTCTTTTTCGAACTCCATAATAAGTTCTACTGTATCTAATGAGTCTGCTCCTAAATCATCTGTAAAACTTGCTGTTGTTGTTACTTCTGATTCGTCAACACCTAATTTGTCAACAATAATCGCCTTTACTTTTGTAGTTACGTCTGACATTTTAATCTTTTTTAATTAATAATATGCAAATAACTAAATTAATTACATAACTCACAAGTTTTATAATTTTCTATTTTAACATTTGTTTGTTTATTATTATAAATCCGTATTTTTGTGTGATGAAAAAAATTGCGATTTTTGCTTCAGGAAATGGTACGAATGCGGAAAATATTTGTAATTATTTTATAAACAACAAGAATATTGGTGTTGTTTTGCTTGCAACAAATAATCAGGATGCTTTTGTTGTGGAAAGAGTCAAAAATTTTAATATCCCTGTTTTTTCTTTTACTAAAGATGAGTTAAATAACACTAGTATTGTTCAGAAAAAACTTTTAGAGTATTCGGTGGATTTAATTGTTTTGTCTGGGTTTTTATTAAAGGTTCCTGAAAATATTGTTTCTTTATTTCCTAATAAAATAATAAATATACACCCTTCTTTACTTCCTAAGTTTGGTGGGAGAGGAATGTATGGGGAAAACGTATGTAGGTCTGTTATTGACGCTAAAGAAGTTCAGTCTGGAATTACTATTCATTATGTAAACAATAATTATGATGAAGGTAATGTTATTTTTCAAGAAAAATTTCCTCTGGTAAAAAATGAAAGTCTTGAAAGTTTGTTAGAAAAAATAAGGGTTTTAGAAATGCGGTTTTTCCCTGTTGTTATTGAGAGGGTTATAAATTCTTTATAGGTATGAGTGTTATAATTTATACAGATGGTTCTGCAAAAGGAAATCCTGGTAACGGTGGTTATGGGGTAGTTATGATTTCAGGGGATCACAGAAAAGAGCTTTTTGGAGGGTTTATCCTTACTACAAACAACAGGATGGAGCTTTTGAGTGTAATTGTTGGTTTAGAGCATTTAAAAAAAGAAAAAACTTTTGTCACTATATATTCTGACTCAAAATATGTGGTAGATGCTGTAGAAAAAAAATGGTTGTTTTCTTGGGAAAAGAAAAATTTTGGTAAAAAGAAAAATCCTGATTTATGGATTCGTTTTTTGAAAACATTCCGGAAGCATCAGGTTCGTTTTGTTTGGGTTAAGGGACATTCAAATATAAAAGAAAATGAAAGGTGTGATCAATTAGCGGTTGCGGCTGCTGAGTCGAAAAAACTTAAAAAGGATGTTTGGTATGAAAATAACGTTGCTAATAACAACGAACTTTTTTAAGTTATTTTAATTAAATATCAACCTGAATTAGGTTTACAAATTTCTGAACTCTTTCTTTTAAATCATTCTCTGTAATTTCTTCTAGTTTTTGTGTTCCAAATTTTTCAACACAAAACGAAGCTATTGCTGATCCATAAATAACTGCTCTTTTCATGTTCTCAAAAGAAATGTCGTTCGTTTTTTCTAAATATCCTATAAACCCTCCCGCAAAAGAATCCCCCGCTCCTGTAGGGTCAAACACCTCTTCTAAGGGAAGAGCTGGAGCAAAAAACACTTCTTCTTTATTAAACAATAAAGCCCCGTGTTCTCCTTTTTTTATTATCAAGTATTTTGGACCCATAGACAATATCTTTTTAGAAGCTTTTACCAAAGAATACTCTCCTGAGAGTTGTCTCGCTTCTTCGTCGTTTATTGTTAACACGTCTACATCTTTTAAAGACTCTAATAAATCGTTTAAAAAATGATCCATCCAAAAATTCATTGTGTCCAAAACAACTAATTTTGGTCTTTTTGTCATTTGATCTAACACCTTTTTTTGTACTGACGGCATTAAATTTCCCAACATTAGAAATTCACTTTCTTTATGTTCTTCTGGAACAATTGGGTTAAAGGTTTCTAATACATTTAGTTGTGTCTCGATTGTGTCTCTGGAGTTCATGTCGTTATGATATTTTCCTGACCAAAAAAATGTTTTTTGTCCTTCTTTTATTTGAAGTCCTTTTGTGCAAACATTGTGGTCTTCTAACATTTTTATCGCAGATTTAGGGAAATCTTCTCCGACAACAGAAACTAGATTGAGTTTTTTTGTAAAAAATGAAGAAGATAGTCCGATATAAGTTGCTGCTCCTCCAACTATCTTATCTGTCTTTCCAAAAGGGGTTTCTATTGCGTCAAACGCTACTGTTCCTACTATTAAAATACTCATAAAAAAATTTTTACAAATATATTGTTTAATTATCTGAATAGTGGTAATATTGCGAACTAAATTCTACAAATTCCTCCTTAGCTCAGCTGGTTAGAGCATCTGACTGTTAATCAGAGGGTCCTAGGTTCGAGTCCTAGAGGGGGAGCAAAAAGCCGGTATAAAAACCGGTTTTTTCGTATTAGACGCCTTTGTTTGTTAGTACCTTTTTTTCTTAAATAGCCTGTTTTTTGATTTTCTTCTCTTTTTTTTCCCACTTATTTGTTCTCCGTCTTTTAGAATAACAACTTCATATTTTGATCCTTTTTTTTCTTTTTTATTCTCTTTTACTACTGGGTCAAAAGAAGGACAAGAAACTTCTTTTTTACCTCTACAGGAAGTGATTAAAATTGTGAATAACAATAAAATGAAAATAGTTTTTTTATACATTTTGAACTTAAAAGAAATTTACTTTAGCAATATTATTTAAAATAATGAAGAAGGGAAAGAAAAAAAAGAAAAAAAATAATTTTAACAAAAAAAAATTAGAGAGTTTGGTTGTTTCTGTTTTTAAAGAAAATCCCTCTAAACAACTCAACTACAAACAGATTTCTAAAATATTGAAAATAAAAGAATTGGGAGTAAAAATTCTTTTAAGTGATGTGTTAATTTCTCTTTCGGATGACGGGGTTTTAAAAGAAGAAAAAAGAGGGGGGTTTAAATTATTACAGTCTTCTAAAAAAGTAGTTGGTGTGGTTAATACTTCTGTAGGTTCTGGAGTATATTTGGACGTAGAGGGTGTGTCTGAGGAAGTTTTTGTTCCAAAGGAATTCTCTCTGTTTTCTTTAAAATATGATACGGTTGAAGTTTTAATTTTTAACAAAAAGAAAGGTAAATTACAAGGAGAAATTATAAAAGTTTTAGAAAGAAAGAAAGACTCTTTTGTTGGTTTGATACAGGAAACAAATGGTTTCGGTTTTTTAATTTCCGACTCAAATATTCCGTTTGATATTTTTATACCAAAACCACAAATAAACCCAACAGTTGTTGGCAAAAAAGTTTTGGTAAAAGTGGTTAGTTGGGATGATTCTAAAAAAAATCCTGTTGGGGAAATTGTAAAAGTAATAGGTAATCCAAAAGAACATAATACTGAGATTCATTCTATATTATATCAATATAATTTAGATCCTGTGTTTCCTAAACATGTGGAAAGGGTAGCGGAAAAAATACCTTTGGTATTACCTAATTCTGAAATAAAAAAACGTCTGGATTTCAGGAAAACTACCACTTTTACTATTGATCCTGTAGACGCGAAAGATTATGATGATGCTCTTTCTGTAAAGAAAATTTCAAACGGAAATTGGGAGATTGGAATACATATTGCAGATGTAAGTTACTATGTAAAGGAAAATGATATTATTGATAGAGAAGCTGCTGATAGATCTACTTCTGTTTATTTGGTAGATAGGGTTGTTCCTATGCTTCCTGAAGTTTTGTCAAATGAAGTTTGTTCTTTAAAATCAGATGTGGATAGATTTTGTTATTCTGTTATTTTAGAAATAAACGAAAAATCAGAAATACTTTCTCATCAAATAAAAAAGACTGTAATCCATTCTGATAAAAGATTTACCTACCAAGAGGCTCAAGATATTATTGATAATGGAAAAGGTTTGTTTTCAAATGAACTTTTAGTGTTAGATAGACTTTCTAAAATTTTAAGAAAGAAAAGATTTTCTTCTGGTTCTATAAATTTTGATAGACAGGAGGTTAAATTTATTTTAGATAAAGATAATAACCCAATAGATGTGTTTTTTAAAGAAAGTATTGATACTAATCATTTGATTGAAGAATTTATGTTAATAGCAAATAAAATTGTTGCTAAAGAAATTGGTTTTATAAAAAAAGGAGAAAAAGAAAAAACTTTTGTCTATAGGATTCACGATAAACCTGATGAAGATAAAATAAATTCCTTAAATAATATTATTAAAAAATTTGGATATTCTATAAACCAAACATCTCCAAAAAATCTTTCAACATCTTTAAATACATTATTAAAAAATGTAAAAGGAAAATCGGAAAGTAATATGATAGAAACTTTAACTATCAGAAGTATGAGTAAAGCAATTTACACTACAAATAATATAGGTCATTATGGTCTTAATTTTAAATACTATTCCCATTTTACTTCTCCAATAAGAAGATATCCGGATCTTATAGTACACCGACTTTTAGAAAAATATTTAAGTGGAGAAAAATCTGTAGAAAAAAACAAAATAGAAGACATCTGTAAATATACTTCTGAAAAGGAAAAAGATGCTGCAATGGCAGAAAGAGATTCTATTAAATATATGCAAACTAAATTTTTACAAGATAAGGTTGGAGGTATTTTTGAAGGAGTTATTTCTGGAGTTACAGAGTGGGGTATTTATGTAGAGTTAGAAAAAAATAAATGTGAAGGTTTGGTAAGGATTTCTTCTATTAAGGGAGATTTTTATGTTTTTGATAAAAACACTTATTCTATAATTGGTAGATCTACTAAAAACAAATATCAATTAGGAGATAAAGTAAAAATTAAAATTAAAAATACAGACTTAGAAAGAAAACA
>ENA-OREB01000120-OREB01000120.1-marine-metagenome-genome-assembly--contig:-NODE-120-length-41312-cov-3.483788_pt1 | contig 41312 bp, 37 predicted proteins | sample MGYA00248625_ERZ508552 | MGnify/ENA primary metagenome ERZ508552 (study PRJEB26219, sample SAMN06267888) | marine metagenome | isolation source: Monterey Bay, California, USA | place: USA:Monterey Bay...
CCCCTACCCGAAGGTGTGTCCACCGCCCAGGCCATGGCCATCGGCACCGCTGGCTACACGTCGATCCTCTGCGTGCTGGCCCTCGAGGACCACCACGTGACCCCCGATCGTGGTCCGGTGCTGGTCACCGGTGCGGCGGGTGGCGTGGGGAGCGTGGCTATTGCCCTGCTGGCTGCCCAGGGCTATGAGGTGCACGCCTCCACCGGTCGCCCGGAGGAGGCGGACTACCTGACGGCGTTGGGCGCCTCCACCATCGTGGAGCGGTCTGAACTATCCGAACCGGGGGGTCGGCCACTGGCCCGAGCCCGGTGGGCTGGGGCGGTGGACGCGGTGGGCAGCCACACGCTGGCCAACGTGCTGGCCCAGGTGCAGCCAGAGGGCTGTGTGGCGGCCTGCGGCCTTGCCCAGGGGATGGACCTCACGACCAGCGTGGCACCGTTCATCCTGCGGGGTGTGACCCTGCGTGGCGTGCACTCGGTCCACGTGCCGCGTGCTCGACGTGTTGAAGCCTGGAGACGTCTTGACGAGGATCTCGATCGGGACCTGCTGGCATCGATGACCACACTGGTAGGTCTCGACGATGTGCCGGCCGTCGCCGACGACGTGTTGGCCGGACGGATCCGGGGACGGGTCGTCGTCGACGTCCACGCCTGAGTCGCTGACCTGGAATCGGAGAACGGAGCATCATGCGACTGGGTCTGGGGGTTGACGTCTGGGCCGCGCCGCGTGTCGACCTGCCGCTACGTCGGATTCTGTTGGCCGAGAAACTTGGTTTCGACTCGGTGTGGACCGCTGAGATCTACGGCGCCGATGCCGTCACGCCGCTGGCCTTCCTGGCCGCCCATACCCGTTACCTCCGCCTCGGCTCCGCGGTCGCTCAGGTCCCGGCGAGGCCACCCACCACCGCGGCTATGCAGTTCGCCACCCTCGAGGCACTGGCCCCCGGGCGTGTGGTGTGTGGACTGGGATTGTCGGGCCCGCAGGTCGCCGAGGGCTGGTACGGCCAGCCGTGGGGTCAGCCGTCAGCACGGTTGCGGGACTACGTAGCCATCGTGCGACAGGTGTTTCGCCGCGAGGGGCCGGTGGTCCACGACGGTACGGAAATCCGCCTGCCCTACGACGGGCCGGGCTCGACTGGGTCGGGCCGACCCTTGAAACCGATCCTCCATCCGAACCCCGACCTGCCGATCTTCCTGGCCACCGGCGGGCCGGCCAACGTGCGCCTTACCGCTGAGGTGGCCGACGGTTGGTTGCCGCTGGGCTACACCCCTGGGAGCGCGCACCTCTACGCCGAGGACTTGGCTGTCGGGCTGGCTCGGAGCGGCCGGACCATGGCCGACCTCGAGGTCCAGACAGGGGCCACGGTGTGCCTGACCGATGACGTGCGGTCTGTCTTGGACGCCGCCAAGCCGGGAGTGGCCATGCGGGTCGGTGGTTACGGGACCGCCGAGCACAACTTCCATCGTGATGCCATGGTCCGACGGGGGTTCGGAGAGGCGGCCGAGCGGATTACCGAGCTGTTCGTGGCCGGTCGGCGGGACGAGGCCGCGGCGGCCGTACCCGACGACTACGTGGATGACGGGGCGTTGGTCGGATCCGAGGCCCGGATCGCCGAACGCTTCGAGCAGTGGCGTTCGACCGATGCCACCGGTCTCACCGTGCGACCCGGCACCGATGAGGAGATGGTCCTGCTGTCTCGACTGGCTGGCTGCGAACCACGGCCCGACGTCGACGTTCCCTGACTACCGGGCTACCGGATTTTGGGGTCGAGCAGGTGGTGCGCGAGGAGGGACTTGAACCCTCACATCCTTTCGGACACAGGAACCTGAATCCTGCGCGTCTGCCAATTCCGCCACTCGCGCGAGTCGCGGAGGAAAGGCTAACGGGACCGATGATGTTCCCGCTGCGCTGAAATGGCCGGCCGGCCACCGGTACCATCGTGCGACGGTGCAGGCGACCGACGGGTGGTGAGCGACAGGTGATGGTGGCCCGCCGACCTCGAAGACGGTCGATCCGATTGGTGATCGGTTCGGCCACCCATGTCGGTCGAATCCGTGACGTCAACCAGGATGACGTCGCCTCGGGTGACGACGTGTACGTGGTGGCTGACGGAATGGGTGGTCATCGAGGAGGCGAAGTGGCATCAACGGTGGCCACCGCGGCCGTGGTGCAGGGGTTCACTGGCCCCGATCGGGCCTCGCTGGTCCATGCGGTGCGTCTGGCCAATCGAGCGGTTCTGGAACGGGCCGCTGCCGATCCCGAACTGTCGGGTATGGGAACCACCCTGTGTGCGTTGGCCGTGGTCGACGGTCCGGGAGGACAGGGCGGGCCCGACGCGCTGGCCGTGGTCAACATCGGTGACAGCCGCGTGTACCGCCTGGATGCCGGTGGGCTAGTACGGGTCAGCGACGACCACAGCCTGGTGGCTGACTTGGTACGGGCCGGCGAGCTGACGCCGGACGAGGCGGCCGTCCACCCACAACGCAACATTCTCACCAGGGCCCTGGGGATCGAAGCCGATCCCACCATCGACAGTTGGGAGCTCCCGCCGGCTCTGGGAGACCGCTTCCTGCTGTGCAGCGACGGGTTGTTTAACGAGTTGGATGATGTCCGAATCAGCGAACTTCTGGGTGACGGCCCGGCCCACGAGGTGGCCGGTCGACTGGTTGCTGAAGCGGTCGTCGAGGGCGGGCACGACAACGTCACCGCGCTGGTCGTCGAGGTGGTCGACGGCCCGGAGGTCCCGCCCAGCGGGCGTCCGGCGATTCCCGCGGCCCGACCTGAGCGGATCACCGGTCCGGTCCTGTCCCGCCCGAAAGGCGACGACCCGCGGGCCACCCTGCGAGCCACTATCGGCTCGGTGGCTGCCGTGGTGATCGCAACGATCCTGGTCCTGTCGTTGTCTGCCGGCCAGGGGTGGTTCATCGGGGACGACGATGGGGACGTGGCGGTGTTCCGGGGGCGTCCATCCGGGATCCTGTGGTTTGATCCGACCTTCGTGGAGGGCGGAGATCTACGGATGTCCCGCCTCGATGACTCGACCCGGGCGGCCGTCCTCGAGACGATCCCGGTCGGAAACCTAAAGGAGGCCCGGCGTCTCATCGAGGGCTTCCGATCCCATCTGAGCGACCCAATTCTGAGTAACCCGGATCTGAGCAACGTGAATACGGGCGACCAATGATCAATCACGGGCGACGGTCGGCCCAAACCGACCCCCGGTAGAATCCTCCGCCGTGTCAGCACAGGGCCCCACCGTCTTCAATGGGCGGTACGAACTCCACCGGCAGATCGCCCGGGGAGGCATGGCCGACGTCTACCTCGCGCGCGATCTCCTCCTGGATCGACCAGTGGCGGTCAAGGTCCTGTTTGACGAATTTTCCCGAGATCCCGACTTCGTGGAGCGGTTTCGTCGGGAGGCTCAGGCCGCAGCCAATCTGAACCATCCCAACGTGGTGAGCGTCTTTGACTGGGGCGAAGAGCAGGGCACCTACTTCATCGTCATGGAGTACGTGGACGGGCGGAGCCTGGCGGAGATCCTCCGCGCCGACGGGCCCCTGCCTGCCGATCGGGCCGCCGAGGTGGCTGCCGACATTGCTGCCGCGCTGGCCTTCGCGCACCGCAACGGTCTGGTGCACCGGGACGTGAAGCCCGGGAACGTGTTGGTCACCCCCAACGGCCACGTGAAGGTGGCCGACTTCGGAATCGCCACGGCGTTGGTAGGGGCCCGCAACGACCTCACCCAGTCGGGTTCGGTCATGGGAACGGCCACCTACTTCTCGCCCGAGCAGGCGCAGGGACGACCGGTCGACCCGCGTAGCGACCTGTACTCCCTCGGCGTCGTGCTCTACGAGATGATTCTCGGGCGACCGCCGTTCACCGGCGAGACCCCGGTGGCCATTGCCTACCGGCATGTCCAGGACAGCCCGTTGTCGATGCGAGCTGCCGGTGCCGCCGTGGCTGAATCGTTGGAGGCCATCACCCTCAAGCTGCTGGCCAAGAACCCGGTCAACCGCTATCCCACTGCCGAGGACCTTAGGAGTGACCTCAAGCGCTACCGGGACGGCGCACACGACCTGCGTGCCATCTCGCAGGCCACCATGGTGTCACCAGTCAGTCCAATCGCCCCGATCCCGGTGCCGTCCGGGGACTTTGGGGCGGCCACCGGCCACCGTCGCGACGATGGGCTGCGCCGTACGGCCATGTTTACGGTGGTGTTGGTCGGCCTGCTGGTGGCCTTCGGCTACTTGGTGTTGGAGTTCGTCGACACGCTCGGGGTAGGTAGCGGCGATGAGCCGGCCCAGGTGGGGATCGAACTGGTCGAAGTGCCCACGCTGATCGGTCAGCCGTTGGATGAGGCCCGAGCCAGTCTGCGCGATGCTCGCCTCAGCGTTCAGATGGACTACGAGACCAACTCCGACTTTCCTGAGAACACCGTCTTCTCCCAGGATCCGTCGGGCGGTACCAAGGTTGAGCCCGCCGACACGGTCCGCCTGTGGGTCAGTCGGGGGACCGGACCGATGATGCTGCTGGACGTCCGGGGCGATCAGGCTGTCGATGCCGAACGCGACCTGGAGGCCATGGGCCTCAAGGTTCAGACGGTGGGCCAGGAACATCCAGTGGTTCCGGCCGGCGAGGTGATCGACCAGTCACCTGATCCGGACGTGGAGATCATTCCGGGGGCGCGGGTCATCTTGTTCGTGTCGACTGGGCCGGCCGTCGAGGAGGTGCCCGACCTCTCGAACCGGCCCGTGCTCGATGCGATGAACATCGTGTCGCGTCTTGGTTGGCGGGCCAGCACGGCTGAGGAGAAGAGTCGCACGGTGCCCGAGGGCCAAGTGGTCCGCACCGAGCCACCGGCCCGAAGTGAGTTGGCGCCCGGTGGCACCGTGGTCATCGTCGTGTCGTCGGGTCTGCCGTTGGTGCCCGTCCCGGCGGTCGAGGGCATGCGGGAGGCCGACGCGGTCGCTGCGTTGACCGATGTTGACCTGGTGGTCAACGTCCGCAGCGAGGTTCTGCCTGCCTACAGCCCCAATGACGGGCGGGTCATCAGCCAGAGCCCGGCACCGGATGGAGAGGTCGACCTGGGGACCCGAGTGACCATCGTGATTGGACGGGCCGAGGATCCGACCGGCTAGCAGTCGGCCGTAGGCGGGGCGGATCTAAGGGTCAGGTGACCCGGGCCAGGAAGTTGGTTAGTAGATCGTGACCGTTGGCCGTCAGTATCGATTCGGGATGGAACTGCACGCCCTCCACGTCGAACTCGCGGTGTCGTAGCCCCATGACGAGGCCGTCCTCAGTGGTCGCCGTGATCTCCAACTCGTCGGGGACCGAGTCCCGGTCGACGATGAGCGAGTGGTAGCGGGTGGCTTCCAACGGAGCGGGTAGGCCGGCGAAGACTCCGGCGCCCTCGTGTTGGATCATCGACGTCTTACCGTGCATGACCTCCGGCGCCCGTACCACCGAGCCACCCCATGCGGCACCGATAGCTTGATGGCCGAGGCACACGCCTAGCAGGGGTACCCGTCCGGCCGCCCAGTGGATGACCGCCGTGGAGACGCCGGCGTCCTCCGGTCGTCCCGGCCCGGGGCTGATCAGCACAGCATCGGGAGCTAGGGCCTCCACGTCGGCCAGCGTCACCGCGTCGTGGCGGTGGACGAGCGGATCGGCACCGAGCTCACCCAGGTATTGGACGAGGTTGTAGACGAATGAGTCGTAGTTGTCGATGACCAGAACGCGTGGGCTCACTCTTGAGACGCTAACCGAACCGATTCGAGGCCCCGCTGGGTTCGGACCCCGGGATGGTGGCCGGGGGCCGTATCCTCGTGGACATGTCGAGTAGCGAGAACGTCAACCCCACTTCGGACCCGTCCCCTGAAGATGCTGTCGAGGGTGGTGCCACACCAGCGCGCCCCCGCCCCGCTAAGAAGCGGGTCCAGGGAGGTCGGGTTACCCCGAAGGGCACCCGTACCGGCGCCCCGGTGGACCACTCGATGTCAGCTGGTCATGCACCGTCGCCCACTTGGATGACGGTGCTGCTTTTCGGCCTGTTGGGCCTAGGCATTTTGATCATCTTCTTCAACTATGTCGGCTGGCTGCCCGGTGGAACCAGCAACGGTTTCCTGATGCTGGGCCTCGGTTCGATCCTCGGTGGGATCATCACCGCCACCCAGTACCACTGACCTAGCCCGTGCTGGGGTCCGGCGATCGAACCGGATCGCATCTTGGAATCACATCTCTGTGATTCGCCCACAGACGTGTCCACACCCTGTGGAAAACCATCGCTTTTAAAGAGCGTCTGAACAGGCGCGACGCGCCCATTGACGGAGGGTCACTCTTCGGAGGCCTGGAGGTCCATGTCGTCCATGCAGTGACGCGGCGGGTCGGGGACCTCGTCAGGGGCCACCGTCATCCGGACTTCGGTCCCGCAGAGGCTGCAGCGGTACTGGAGCTTCACCTTCCGGAGTTCGCCGACCGGCGGAGGTTCGGGAATCGGAGTGGCCAGGGCTCGCAGCACAGCGATGCCCATGCGCAGCATCATCACGGCCACCGCGATGGCCATGATGATCTTGAACGTCAGCATCCAGCCAGCCTAGGACCGGCCAGGGAACGGACCCGGAGGCCGAGTGGCCCCAGTTCACGGATCTCCTCGTCCAGCGGGGTCCAGTCCCCCGGTAGTGTCCGCGTCGGTCGAGTCCTGCCCACCTGACCGGAGGTATTTCCATGGAACTGACCACTGACGCCAACCTGGCCCTGCTGATCCTGCGGGTGGTGGTGGGTCTGACGTTGGCTGCCCACGGCTGGAACAAGTTCACCGGCGGGGGGAAGATCCCGGGCACCGGACGGTGGTTCGACAGCATCGGGATGCGTCCCGGGCGGTTGAACGCCTATCTGGCGGCGTCGACCGAGCTGGGCGCCGGCCTTCTGCTGGCGGTGGGCCTCCTCCATTCGTTGGCCGCCGCGGGCGTAATCGGCGTGATGACCGTTGCCGGTTGGACGTCGCATCGCAGCAACGGGTTCTTCATCATCAAGGAGGGCTGGGAGTACGTCTTCGTGCTGGCCGCCATGTCCCTGGTGACAGCAATCCTGGGTCCCGGCTCCTGGTCGGTGGATGACGCCCTGGGCATCGCCGACGACCTCGACGGCATGACCGGGCTGTGGATCGCGCTGCTGGTCGGCGTGGGCGGTGGTGTCGTCCAGATGCTCACCTTCTACCGGCCATCCAGCGTGGCGCGGGGCGACTGATCGGACCGGCGGATCGTGCCAGATCACCTCAGGGGCCCGCTGGACGAAGACCTGGACCTAGGGGCATTGGAGGAATGGCTGATCGACCGCCTCTCTGACGACGGGGTCGGGGCCGTGCGATTGGCGGCACCGGTCCGACCCGAGGGCGGCTACTCGGGAGAGACGCTGATCCTGCCTGCCGTCGTCGAGAAGGATGGCCGGGAGGTGGAGGAGCGCTTCGTCGTGAGGCGGGAGCCTCCGGAGGCGGCCATCTACCCGGCGCAGTCGCCGACCACCACCGTCGAGGTGGAGCTGCAGTGGCGGGTGCTGCGGGGACTGGAGGACCACTCCGAGGTGCCCGTGGCCCCGTCAGTCGGCTTCGAGCCGGACGGGAAGGTCCTGGGTGGACCGTTCTTCGTGACCGGCTTCGTAGCCGGCGACATACCGCGGGAGGATCCGGCCTACGTGGCCGAGGGCTTCTATGCGGCGGCTACGCCTGAGCGCAGGCGGGCCATGAACGAGGCGGCGGCGCAAACCATCGCCACGGTGAACCGGGTGGACTGGATGACCGCCGGCCTCGGCCACCTGGTCCCGGAGGGGTGTGAGCCCACGAACCTTCGCCAACTGGACCTGTGGGAGGAGTTCGCCACGGTCGAGTTGCGAGGGCGCCTGCATCCGACCCTGGCCGAAGGTTGGCGGAGGCTCAGGGCCGAGGTTCCACCCGATGCTCCACCGGCCCTCTGCTGGGGTGACTGCAGGCTGGGGAACATCTTCTGGGATGGAGCCAGGCCGGCCTGCACGACCGACTTCGAGGGGGCGACCATCGCCCCGGCGGAGTTCGACCTGGGATGGTTCTTGAGCTTCGACCGGTGGATCCACGAGGCCTGCGGGAACCCCCGCCTGGACGGCGAGCCCTCCCGGGAGGAGCTGGTCGGGGTGTACGAGCGGGCGTTGGGACGCCGGGCTGTGGGTGTGCGCTGGCACGAGGTCTTCGGCGCGGCCCGCTACTGCGCCGTCGTCCTGCGGGTCATGAACCGCCTGGAGGAACGCGGCCTCCTGCCACCCGGGAGCGACCTCTACCTGGGCGGCGGGGTCACTGATGCCCTGCGGATGCAGTTGGAGGAACGCTGAACCGGCGGCCCACCTACGGTGACGGCATGCAGGTCATCCTGAGCGACGACCACCGTGCCCACTTCCCGTCCGCGGAACTCTTCGAGGGTGGCCTGGTTCGGCCATTCGAGTGTCCGGAACGATGGGACCACGTGGTGGCCGCCCTGGATGCGGCCGGGTTCGAGGACCGTCATGATCCTGAGCCGGTCGACCTGGATGGGGTCGTCCGGGTCCACGATCCTGCCTACGTCGACTTCCTACGGACGTTCTGGGAGGACTGGACGGCATCCGGGCATACGGGCGACGCCATCCCCACGATGTTTCCGGTGCGGGGACTCCGCCACGATCGGGTGCCCCTCGAGCCCGATGGTCGGCTGGGGTACTTCGCCCTCGCCGCTGAGACGGCGATCACCGCCGGGACGTGGAAGGCCGCATCGGCTGCTGCGGCAATTGCCCAGACCGGGCAGCGCCTTGTCGCCGGCGGGTCGCCGGTGGCCTTCGGACTGTGCAGGCCGCCGGGCCACCATGCGTCGTCCGACCAGTTCGGCGGCTACTGCTTCCTGAACAACGCGGCCATCGCCGCAGAGGGGTTCCTCGTCGACGGAGCCGATCGGGTGGCGGTACTGGACATCGACTTCCACCACGGCAACGGCACCCAGGGCATCTTCTGGGAGCGGGCCGACGTGCTTTTCACGTCGCTCCACGGGCACCCGGCCGACGCTTTCCCGTACTTCCTCGGTTATGAGGACGAGACGGGGGCCGGTCTCGGAGAGGGCTGCACCGCCAACTATCCGATGCGCCCCGGCACGGGCTTCGCCGAATGGTCGACGGCCCTGGACGATGCCTGCCGGCGGATCCTCGCCCACCGACCAGATGCCCTGGTGGTGTCGCTGGGCGTGGACACCTTCGAGGGTGATCCGATCAGCTTCTTCCGCCTAGCCACCGCTGACTACCTGGAGGTGGGCCGCCGTATCGGCGCCCTGGGCCTGCCCACCCTGTATGTGATGGAAGGTGGCTACGCGGTGGCGGAGATCGGCACCAACACCGTCAACGTCCTGACCGGACACATCGGCTGACCAGCAGGCTCCCTGACGCCTGATCCGGTGATCAGACGTTGTCCCGTTCGGCCAGCTGGCGCTTGGTGGCGACGAGGCGCCAGGCATCCTCGACCACGGCGGCCACCTCGTCCCAGTCGAGGTCCACGTCGAGCCGCAGGCCGACCCATCCCCGGGGGCCCACGTAGGGGGGGACGAAGAACCGGTCCGGTTCCTGGTCGACCAGCTCGGCCTGTACCCCGGCTGCCGCCTTGAACCACAGGGTGGGACGGTCGTCCTCCTGATGGTGGTGCAGGTTGCAGAAGGCCGTACGCCTGACCACGGCGAAGGTAGGCATGCCGTGGTTTATCCGCTCCTCGACACCGGGTAGCGGGAGGCAGGCGGTCCGTAGCCCGGTCAACAACGCCTGATCCTGCGCGTCACGATCCGTGGTCATCCGGTTATCGACAGACGACGATTCATGGTGGAGCTGATGGGAATCGAACCCACGACCCCCTGCTTGCAAAGCAGGTGCTCTAGCCAACTGAGCTACAGCCCCGTGTATAGATCCAGCGTACGGCCACCGACCGGAGAGGAAACCGACTAGGAATTCGATCGTGATCAAGTACCTGGGATCCAAGCGACGGCTCGTCCCGGTACTCGACGCCCTGTGTGTGGCGTCGGGGGCGACCACCGCGCTCGACCTGTTCACCGGCACCACCCGGGTGGCCCAGGCCTTCAAGCAGCGGGGGCTGACGGTCACCGCGGTCGACTCGGCTCGGTATGCGCACCTCTTTGCCGAGTGCTACGTGGCCATCGACGCCGGTGAGGTCGACGCTGACGACCTGGCCGACGCACTGGCCCATCTCGACGGACTTCCTGGAGAGGAGGGGTACGTCGCCGAGGTCTTCTGTCGTCGGGCCCGGTTCTTCCGTCCGGAGAACGGCGCCCGGATCGATGCCATCCGCAATGCCCTGGAAAAGGATTTCACGACCTCGCCGTTGTATCCGATCCTGCTGACCAGCCTCATCGAGGCCGCCGACCGGGTGGACTCGACGACCGGCCAGCAGATGGCGTACCTCAAGGCATGGGCCCCCCGGGCTGCTCGGGACCTGGAGTTGCGGGCCCCCAAGCTGCTCTTGGGTGCGGGCACGGCTCTTCATGGCGATGCGGTCGAACTGGTTCGTGACGGCTCGCTGGGGTCGTTCGACCTCGCCTATCTGGACCCGCCCTACAACCGACACCGCTACACGGCGAATTACCACGTGTGGGAGACCCTCGTGGCATGGGATGCCCCCGAGCACTACGGGGTGGCGTGCAAGCGGACCGAAGTGCGTGATGAACCGACCAGCGTGTTCAACCGCAAACGGGAGATGCCGGCGGCGTTGGCCGAGGTGGTGGCTGGTGTAGACGCCGAGGTGGTGGTGCTGTCCTACAACGACGAGTCGTGGTTGGATCGCGATGAACTCGAGGACCTGTGTCGGGAACGGAAGTCTGGAGGGCGCACCGACGTGCGGGTGCTGGCCTTTGAACAAGACCGGTACGTGGGGGCGAGAATCGGCATCCATGGGCCGGACGGGTCGAAGGTGGGTGCGGTCTCCCACACCCGGAACCGGGAGTACGTGGTGCTGGCCGGTGAACGGGCCCGCGTGGCGCGCATGGCCTCAGCGGTGGAGGGTGACCGATCCCGGTGACCCGGGTCACCGGTGAACCCGGTCACCATCCGGAGGGCCACCGGGGTGCGGGTCGTTAGCGTTTTTCGGATGGATACCGCACTACTGGATCGAACCTTCGCGCCCCCGGCCGGTCCGGGCCGACTGCTCTTCGAGCGGTTCATGGCCCGGCTTGAACACGGCGACCTCGAGGTACTCCTCGACCTATTTGCCGATGATGCCGAGGTGCTGGCCTTCGGCGGTGTACGCCGTGGACATGCCGAGGTGGGTCATTGGCTGGGGGAGATGCTGGTCGAGCAGGGACCGGGCATGCTCGTGTCGATCGACCGATTCACCGAGGAAGGCGACGTCGTCCGCTTCGAGGTCACCATCACCAGCCTCGAGGGCCAGGTTCGACAGGTCTACGGCGTACTGGCCTTCGCCGAGGGTCGCATCGTTCGGTTTCTCTCGGGTCTCATCACTGATCTCAACGACTGGGGCTGAACCTTCAACCTCGTTTGTCGGATCAGATCCTCAGGCCGCCATAGGGCGGCCGAAGGGCAGTTCTGTCTGCCACCCGGCCAGAAACGCCTCGGCCCGTTCGCAGGCAGCGAGCACTGGCCCGTCGGCATGGCCGACTACCGAACTGATGACGTCGGTGACAGCATCGCGAGAAGCATCCGCATCACCGATCAGTGGCCCGGCGGTCGTCACAAAGTCGGGGAGGGCCAGTACGCCGCTGCGACGGCAGTGGGCCACCGCCCTGGTGGTCAGCGGGAGCGGACCGGTGGGCACGACGGCCCGGACCCGGAGCTGATCTGCAACTCCGTGGTCGATGGCGCCGACCTTGGACCCCACGAACAACAGATCGGCCTCGGCGGTCAAGGGCTGTTCGGTATCGATGACGGCCAGGCCCCGGGCGGTGAGTTCGGCAGTCAGCTCCGGGCCGGCCGATCCGTCGACTACGGCGGTACCGGCATCCGGGCAGGCGGTCAGACCAGCAGCCACCGCGCCGACAGCCAGAAGTACAGCGTCCGGCACTGTGGCGGCAGCTGACTCGATGGCCTCCAACGAGCCGGTGTCGACCCCCTTGGCGGCGACCAGTCGATAGTCGACGTCCCACCCGGCCACCTCGGCGACGAACGCGGCCACCGCGGTGTCACGGCCATCGGGAGCGGCGTTGATGCCGGCCGAGATCCCGGTTTCCCGGCGCTCGAGGACGGCCAGGGCGTAGGTGGTCGACCGAGCCAGGTCCTTTGCTCCCCCTTGGAGGATCTTGGGTGCACATCGCACGACGCCGGTCCCGGCCACATCGGCGAGGTCGATGGCCACGAAGGCGTCGGTAGAGGTCAGCTTGCGGATGAACACCGGTCAGGTGCCGGCTTCCTGTCCGGCGGTTTCAGTGTCGAGGGCGGCGATCACCCGGGTGACGTGGAGACGGGCGTCATCGAGACGGGAACGGCAGTGGCGGATGAGCACGTCGGCCCGCTGCACCCGCTCGGCCAGCAGGTCCACGTCGGCGGTGTCGGACTCCAGGGTCCCGAGGATTTGCTGGAGTTCGTCGAGGGCTTCGGCGTAGCCGGGCAGGTCCCCATCGGTGGTCACTGGTCGCCCTCCTAGCTGGCCGGGTTGTTGTCGTCGACGGTACTCGCCACCTGACCGCCGGCCAGCGTCGTGACCAGGGTGTCGCCGGTGCTCACGTCGTCGGCCGTGCGGACCAGCGAGCCGTCGGTCCGTCGGGTGATCGACCAGCCACGGGCAAGTATCCGGATGGGGTCCAGAGCGCGTACCCGGGCGGCCAGGCCGTCGAGCTGTCCGCCCTGCCGGTCCAGGAAGGTTCCTGGACTCCTGACGAAACGAGCGGTGGCCGTCTCGATCTGGTCGGCGTGGCGGGTCAGGCCGACCGATGCCGACCGGTTGGTTCGGTGGGCCACCTCGTCGAGACGGTCACTGGCTCGGTCGACAGCGGCTCGGGCCCGGTCGGCAATGGTCATTCGCAGTCCGTCGACGGCATCGGAGAACGCCTGGACCTGTTCGACGAGGGCGGCCGCACATGCCGTGGGCGTTTTCAACGCCGTATGGGCCACTTCGTCGGCCACTGAACGGTCGATCTCGTGGCCGATTCCGGTCACCACGGCTACGTCGAGCGCGGCAATGGTACGGGCCAACACCTCAGCATCGAAGGCCGCCAGGTCAGTGGCTGAACCACCACCACGGACCAGGGCGATCACGTCGGGCTGGTGGGTAGCAACCACAGACAGAGCTTCGGCGAGATCGACGGCCGAGCCGTGGCCCTGGACACGTGCGTCGTGCTCGAGCACCTCGAAGGGCAGTCCGCTGCGGACCAGCTCGTCGGTGAAGTCGGCATGGGCTGCCGAACCCACGCTGGTCACCAGTCCGATTCGCAGTGGTGGCACCGATATGAGATTGGCCCGATTAGCCCGCAGCAGCCCCTCGTCGGCCAGGGCACGGATCAGGCGATCACGTTCGGCGGCCAACAGCCCCAGAGTGAACGTGGGGTCGACGCCGTTCATGATCAGTTGGAGGCGACCGCTGGGCGGGTAGAAGTCGAGCCGGGCCCGGATCCGGAGTTGCAGATCGTTGCCGAGGGCCAACCCGCCGGCCGAGGCAAGCGTCTGGTCCACGCTGGGGCGCGCCCCCTTGAAGAGGGCCACGCTGAGCTTGGCGGCCACCGCCCGTCCCGGTACGTCAGATGGCTCCACCAGGTCGAAGTAGGCGTGGCCACTCCGGGCATCGTGGAAGCCCGATACCTGACCCTCTACCCACAGGTCTTCGGGGAACAGGGTGGCCAGTCCGTCCTTGAGTAGGTGGGAGAGATCCTCGACGGACAACACGGGGAGCTCACCCGATGGTTCGACCACGAGCCGAACCTAGCCGTGGTGATTCCAGGCTGGGGTTCGTCACCAGAATGTCATGGCCGACCTTGGACCGACGTCTCAACCTTGGGTTACTTTCCTGTATCTCGCCTAGATGGTTTAAGGCCAGATATTCCAAGCATTGGCTATCGGGCAGACGATTTCTATGGTCCAGCGGTCGGTGGAACTCAAAGGGGGGGAAACATGGCGATAACGCTCGAGGAACGTCCTATGTCTGACGTGCCGACGTTGACGGTCACCGTGGCCAGCCTCGCTCGGGACTGGGCATCGCGCGAACCCTCCCGTATCGCCATGCGGGAGAAGGACTTCGGCATCTGGCAGGAGATCTCCTGGGTCGAGACCTGGGAACTGGTGCTCGATGCCGCCCACGGACTCCTGGCCCTCGGAGTACAGGTGGGCGACCGGGTGTCCATCCAGGCGGAGGATCGCCCGGAATGGGTGATCTTGGACCTGGCCACCGTGGCTATCCGTGGCATCACCGTGGGCTTCTATCCGACCAACCCGACGGCAGAGGTGGAGTACCTGCTCACCGATTGCGGGTCGACGGTCCATCTTGCCGAGGATCAGGAGCAGGTCGACCGGGTTCTGGAGATCGATCGGGCCGGGCTCGGCAGCCTCACGAGGATTCTCTACTGCGAACCCCGGGGAGTACGCCAGTACGACGACGAACGTCTGCTGGACTGGAACGACTTCCTGGACCTGGGCAGGGATCACCGAGCGGCCCACGACGGCGCCGTCGAGGCGCTCATGGAGGCAGCGGAGGGCGACGATGTGATGACCCTCGTCTACACCTCTGGAACCACCGGCCCCCCGAAGGGGGCAATGCTGACCAACGTCAACACGGCCTATGCCATCGGAAAGATCACGGCCGAGGACGGATTGCGGGGAAAGCGGGCGCCGACCGCCGATGACCTTGTGGTCACCTATCTTCCGTTGTGCCATGTGGCCGAACGAATCTTCTCCACGTGGCACATGGTCTCGTGCGGGCTGTGCCTCAACTTCGCGGAATCGATTGAGACCGTCACGATCAACCTGCGCGAAGTCCAGCCCACGTTGTTCTTTGCCGTTCCCCGCATATGGGAGAAGCTCCACGCCTCAGTGCTGATCAGAGGCAACGACGCCTCACCGTTCAAACGCCTCTGGCTCCGGTTCGGACTTCGCCTGGCCACCGTGATCGGCCGGGACAAGGCGGCCAATGGTGGAAGCCACACCGTTCGGAGTCGCCTGCTGGCCGCCATTGGCAACCCACTGGTCTTCCGAGCCATGAGAGAACGCATCGGGTTGCGGCGGTGCTGGCACGCAGGGTCCGGTGCTGCCCCCATTGCCCCCGAGGTGCTCGAGTTCTTCATGGGCATCGGCGTACCCGTCTACGAGCTTTACGGCATGACCGAGAACGCCGCGGTGGCCACCAGCAACTTCCCGGGCCGGATGATCCTGGGCACGGTCGGTGAGCCGTACCCCGACATCGGCTTCCGCCTGGACCCCGAGACCAGCGAGATCCAGACGAAGCACCCCGGCGTCTTTGCCGGCTACTGGAACAAGCCCGAGCAGACGGCGGAGACGTTCACCGACGACGGCTGGCTCATGACCGGGGACGTCGGCGAGTGGGTGGACGAGTCCCACGTCCGGATCATCGACCGGATCAAGCACATCATCATCACGGCAGGCGGCAAGAACATCTCGCCGTCGGAGATCGAAAACAGCCTCAAGACCTCGTTGTACGTCAAGGAGGCCATGGTCATAGGCGACCGTCGGAAGTTCCTCTCGGCGCTTATCGGGATCGAGTTGGACACCGTGGGTGACTGGGCCCTGAGAAGGAACATTCCCTACACCACCTACCGGGACCTCTCCGAGAAGCCCGAGGTCTTGGAGTTGATCCAGGGCGTGGTGAACGAGACCAACAATAAGTTCGCCCGGGTCGAGTCAATCCGGGAGTTCCGGATGATTCCCAAGGAACTGGACCATGAGGACGGCGAGCTCACAGCAACCCAGAAGATCAAGAGGTCTTCCATGGAGGAAGCATTCAATGAGCTCATAGAAGAGATGTACGCGTGAGTGGTCTCCCTCTGGTGTTGGCTGCCAACGCCTTTGACACCTTCGTCCAGACTCTCTTCAAGGCCTTAGCTCTAGGGTCGCTTTATGCGCTTCTGGCGCTCGGATTCGTCCTTATCTACAAGGCCACCCAGACGGTCAACTTCGCCCAGGGGGCCTTGGCCCTGGCTGGTACTTGGTTCTTGTCCATTATTTTCATGGATTGGAACGTTCCCGGACGCTGGATCGGTGGCCCCGGCTGGGTCCACTGGTTCATCGCGCTGGTGTTGGCGGCAGCCGCGACGGGAGGGCTTGGGCTTGTCATCGAGCGGCTAACAATTCGGCCGATGATTGGTGAACCCGTCTTCTCGATGGCTGTCATCACCCTCGGCCTTGAAGTAGTGGTTCGCGTCGTTGCCTTTGATGCGGTTAACACAACGCCTCGGGTCCTCGGTATCCCGTGGGGCACCGAGACCTTCAAGATCGGAGGTGCCATGGTCGCCTGGTCCTATGTGGCAGCCATTGGCATGGCAGCTGCTGCCTTTCTCGGTACATGGCAATTCTTCAAGACGCGAACCGGTGTCGCCATGCGGGCCACAGCGTTTGATCAGGAAGCGGCATTGGCTCAGGGCATCAGTGTCGGACGGATCTTCGCCATCGCCTGGGCGGTTGGGTCTGCTCTTGCTGCAATCTCTGGGATCTTCGCATCAATGCCACCTTGGGGACCGGCAGGCATGGCCAGCAGGGAAGGAGCGTTCTTTGCTTTTCGAGCACTGCCAGCGGTCATTCTCGGCGGTCTGGATTCGGCCATCGGAGCACTCGTTGGTGGTCTCATCATTGGTTTTGCGGAAGTGTTTGCTGGCCAGTACCTCGCTAGGTACACAGGGGTACTTGGGGCCGGCTACCAACAGGTCGTGCCCTACGTCGTCATGCTTATATGCCTTTTGGTCAGGCCGTACGGCCTGTTCGGCACTAAGGAGATTCGGCGGGTATGAGGGGTCGACCGAACTTTTACACCTCGTATGAGAGCGAATCACAGCTCATGCCGACAACCACCAAGAAGGTTCTCTTGGGCCTTTTTCTCTTGGTTCTCGTGCTAATGCCTTTCGACCTTCCGGTCATCGATCAGATTCCGTTCGTTCGCTTTCTGGGCGAGAACGTTTGGCTTCGGTTGATCAACAGGACAATGACCTTTGCCATTGCTGCACTTGGCCTCAACATCTTGATGGGCTTGGCCGGCCAGATCTCTATTGGCCACACCTTCTTTGGTGGCGTCGGTGCCTATACGGCCGTCCTGCTTGGGGGTAAGGGTTCTGCGAACCTTTGGGGGTGGGGTCTTCCGATGTGGCTCTGGCTTCCTGCTGCCGGGGTAGTCGCTGCGGTAGTAGGCATAGCGGTGGCCCCCGCTGCAGTTCGAGTTCGTGGCCTGTACCTGGGCATTGTCACTCTTGGCCTGATCTTTATCGGACTCCACCTATCGAGAGTCTTTCCTGAGATCGCGGGCCCAGGTGCTCTAGGTCGAAAGTGGCCAAGAATGGAGCTCCGTCTCTGGAAAGAGGAGGAACCAATCCTCGACTTCTCCAGGGACGGCCACTGGTTCTGGTTCGACATCAACAAGAACCAGAAGACCTATCTGTTCCTGCTGGTTGTTCTCATCCTGATGGCGTGGATGGCTGCCAACCTGGCTCGGAGCAGGACTGGTCGTGCCCTGCAGGCCATCCGGGATCGTGACGTTGCTGCCGAGATCATGGGTGTACCCGAATACCGCTATAAGACCACAGCGTTCGCGATTTCGTCCTTCTACGCCGGGATTGGCGGAGCCCTGTTTGCCTCACTCTCTGTGCAGCTACCTCCTGAACAGTGGGGTCTCATCGGTGCAGTGAATTTCATCGCAGCCCTCCTTATTGGTGGGATGGGACGAGTGTCCGGAGTTTTGATGGGTTCCTTTTTCGTTATGACGTCCCATCGCTTTGTCGAGGAGATAGTCGACTGGATGAAGCACCAAGTCGAAGAGGCAGGGACATTCTCGGCTCTGTTCGATTTTTTCATCAGTACGGGTCGTGGCGATGGGGGCGTTGTCTCGGTAATGGAAACCGCTCTTGGCTACCCGTTGCCAGTTAGCGCCCTTGATGACATCATCTTTGGCCTCCTGATCATCTTCTTTCTACTATTCGAACCTCAAGGGCTCTATGGGATCTGGATCAAGATTCGCAACTACTGGAAGGGGTGGCCGTTCAGCTACTGAGCCGCCGCCCGCCAACAAATCTCAGGGCCTATTGGGCCCACTGGGAACCAACAACATGAGGGGATTACTGACATGAAGCGATTTACCAGAGTGTTGGCATTGCTGCTGACATTCACGATGGTCGCCGCGGCCTGTGGCAGCGACGACGATGGGGATGCTGCGCCGGCTACTACGGCTGCGCCGGCTACTACGGCTGCGCCGGCTACCACGGCCGCGCCAGCTGCGCCGGCTGCCGATTCGTCGGATGCCATCAAGTTGCCGATCCACAACTGGTCGTCTCAGATCGCCGGCGTCTACGCCGTTGGTGCGATCCTCGAGGCGACGGGTAACTCGGTGGAGTACATCTCGGCGGATTCCACGCTGGTGTACACCTCGATGTGTGAGGGCGACATGGACCTGGTCCACGAGGTCTGGGAAGGCGCCTTTGGTGTGGCCTTCATGGAGCAGGTGGACAAGGGCTGTGTGATCGATGCCGCTACGCACGACGCCAAGACCCGTGAGGACTGGTGGTACCCGTCCTACGTCGAGGACGTCTGCCCGGGTCTCCCGGACTGGGAGGCGCTCAACGCCTGCGCCGAAATGTTCGCTACCCCCGATTCGGGTGGCAAGGGCCGCTTCCTCGGTGGTCCGGTGGACTGGTTGAAGGGTGACCAGGAGCGTGTCGAGGGCCTCGAGATGGACTTCATTGTCGAGAACGCCGGCACCGCTGGTGCCCTGTGGGCTGCACTCGATGCCGCTTCAGCGAACCAGGATCCGGTTGTGATCTTCAACTGGACCCCGAACTTCGTCGAGGCCATGTACGACGGCAAGTTCATCGAGTTCCCGGAGTTCGCCGACGAGTGTCGTACCGACGCTTCGTGGGGCCTCAACCCCGAGACCACCCACGACTGTGGTAACCCGAAGGACGGGTACCTCAAGCTCGGTGTGTGGTCCGGCTTCCCGGACAAGTGGCCGACCGCGTATGTCGCTGTCCAGAAGATGAACTTCACCAACCTGGACATTGCCCAGTTGGCCATGTACGTCGACATCGACGGCATGGAGCCTGAGGACGCCGCCAACAAGTGGCTGGCCGACAACTGCGCCCGCTGGACCGGCTGGGCTTCAGCCGATCAGGGTGTCTGCCCCGAGGCCCCGGTCGCTGCTGAAACGCTCTACGACTATGGGGTCACAGATGACACCATCCGGATCGGCGCTATTGCTGACCTCAGTGGAATTTTCGCCCCACTGGTCATCCAGATCATTGATGCCCAGACTTCCTACTGGGACATGGTCAACGATCACGGTGGCATTGACGGCAAGCAGGTCGAGTTCGTCGTAATGGACAACGGCTACGACGTGCCGACCCACCTTGAACGCTACGAAGCGATGAAGGACAAGGACTCTGGCGTGGTGTTCCTCAGCCAGTCGACCGGCTCGCCCCACACGGCGGCGATCGCCGAGGCGTTGGTTGAAGACGGCCTGGGAGCTATTCCGTTGTCGTGGTATTCGGGTTGGCCTGATCCGGCGTTTGGCCAGAATGTTTTCGAGTCATACACCAACTACTGCTATGAGTCGATGAACGCTGTGGACTGGTTGTCCAATAATGTCGTTGAGGGTGACACCAAGCTCGCCGTCATCTCCTACCCGGGTGAGTACGGGCAGGACGGCGCGACCGGTGCCAAGATGGCCGCCGAGTACCTGGGCATTGAACTCGTCTATGACGGAGAGGCAGCAGTCATTCCCGGTGCCGATCAGACGCCGGTTATTACCAGCCTGATCGAGTCAGGTGCCAACCTGGTATGGGCGACCACGGCGCCATCGTCGTTTGCCGAGATCTTCGGTGGTGCCGCTGCTCAGGGCTTCATGCCGATCTGGTCGGGCAACTCGCCGACCTACAACTACATGCTGCTGGCCACGCCGCTGGCACCGGCGCTTGACGCGGTCTACTACCAGTCGAGCTATGTGCTGGCGTGGAACACCGGTGACGCACCAGGCATGGCGAACATGGTGGCGGAGCTCCAGGCCCGAATCCCGGACAAGCCTCTCTCGGATGTCTACGCGGTGGGCTGGACCGAGGCCATGGCCGCGCACCAGATCCTCGAGACGGCAGCCAAGAACAAGGACATGACCCGTGCCGGTGTGATTGCGGCGGCCAACGAGACGGTCGTGGACTATCAGGGCCTTGCCCCCAACCAGGGTTACGGCGGCGAGGTGAATGACTACATCGTGAGGGAGTCGTACATCTTTGATATCCAGGCCGACCTGTTCGACGCTGAGGCCACAGTTGGTAGTGGCGGTAGCACAGGTGCGGTATTGCAGGGCGGCGGTCCGATCATGTCGGACCAGGCCCGCGATCACGTCTATGAGGGCGCCTGCTTCTCAGCTGGCTGATCCCCTGTAGAGGAACTGAATACTGATGGAACGAGGGGGTGGCCGACACACCGGCCACCCCCTCAGTCCACAGTGGCAATCGAAAGATCACCACTAGAGGCTCTTGATGCTTGAAGTCGCGAATTTGGAGGTCGTCTACAACGAGGTGATCCTCGTCCTTCGCGGCCTGTCAATTGAAGTGCGAGATGGGCAGATTGTCGCTCTCCTGGGAGCCAACGGCGCCGGCAAGACCACGGCTACCAGAGCCATCACCGGATTGTTGGACGTTCACGAGGGCAAGGTCACCAAAGGAACCGTCACTCTTGATGGTGATCGCATCGACGGTCTAGAACCGGCACGAATTGTGCGGTTGGGGATCTCACAGGTGATGGAAGGGCGCCGTGTGTTCGCCGAATTGACGGTTGACGAAAATCTCGTGACCGGGGGCATTACCAGTAACGACCGCAAGGCAATTGCCGAGTCACACGAACGGGTGATGACAATGTTCCCCATTCTGGCCGAGCGCCGTAATTCGACGGCGGGGTATCTATCTGGTGGTGAACAGCAGATGCTGGCCATTGGTCGGGCCCTAATGTCCAACCCGCAGTTGCTGATCCTCGACGAACCATCCCTAGGCCTTGCTCCCAAGTTGGTGGCACAAATCCGTGACCACATCGTCGAGATCAACCAGTCCGGGACCAGCGTCCTTCTTATCGAACAGAACGCCAACATGGCCCTGTCGATCGCGGACTATGGCTACATCATGGAGACCGGAAAGGTCGTCATGGATGGCGAGGCGGCCAAGCTCCTCAAGGACGAGGACGTAAAAGAGTTTTATCTGGGTCTGCACGGAGACGAGGGTGAACGCAAGTCGTTCCGCGATGTGAAGCACTACAAGCGGCGTAAGCGGTGGCTGTCGTGACCGAATCCCGGCTGGCCGACCCGCTTCTGGAGGTTGACGGCATCAGCCTGTCGTTCAAGGGTGTCAAGGCCATTACCGACGTGTCCTTCCAGGTAGGCACGGGAGAGCTGTTCGCCATAATCGGTCCCAATGGGGCCGGCAAGACCTCGATCTTCAACAGCATCAGCCAGGTGTACCACCCTCAGACGGGCGACATCCGGTGGAAGGGCGAGTCGATTATGGGTAGCCGCCCGGACCGGGTGGCCGAACGGGGCATCGCCCGTACGTTCCAGAACATCGAGCTCTTCCCGCACATGACGGTGTTGGAGAACCTCCTACTGGGCCGTCACATTCGTATGGAGCGGTCGTGGTTGGCCGGAGCCCTGTGGTTCGGGCCGGCTAAGCGCGAAGAGATTGATAACCGGCGGGCCGTAGAGGACATCATCGATTTTCTAGAGATCGAGCAGTGGCGGAAGCACCCGGTGGCGCTGCTGCCATACGGCTTCCAGAAGCGCGTGGAACTGGGCCGGGCACTGGCTATGGAGCCCGAGTTGCTCCTCCTGGACGAGCCTGTGGCCGGCATGAATCTGGAGGAGACCGAGGACATGGCCCGGTTCATTCTCGACATCCGGGAGGAGCTCGGAATCACGATCGTCCTGGTGGAGCACGACATGGGCCTGGTCATGGACATAGCCGACCGGGTACTGGTGCTGGACTTTGGACAACGGATTGCTGAGGGCCCGCCGGCTGACGTGCAGCGAGACCCTGCGGTGATCGCCGCCTATCTAGGCGACGAAGCAGGCCTGACTCCAGCCGGCTCCTGACCAGGGCTGGCGGAGACTCAACGGTGACTGACGAGCTCCGCGCTGATCCGTTTCTGGAGCGGGCCACCGAGAAGGTGGCCGATGCGCTGCCCGATGTCGACCTCGACCTCTTCCGCCTCTCGTTCGTCCTCACTCGGGCCGCTAACCGGTTCAGTCGCCACGTCGAGTCCACCGTGCACCGTCCCCGGGGCTTGACCACTGCCGGCTTCCGGATCCTGTTCACCCTCTGGTCCAGCGGACCCCTTCCCGCCCACCGGATCGCCCTGTTGGCCGGCTTGTCGAGGGCGTCGGTATCCAGCGTGGTGAACACCTTGGAGCGAGACGGCCGAGTGGAGCGGACGCGCGGAGATGACGATCGGCGGGTGGTGACCGTGTCGTTGACGCCGCCCGGTGAGGCTGCTGTGCGCGAGACCTACGAAGGCCAGTACGCGCTTGAGCAGACTCAGTACGAAGGCCTGTCCCCGACGGAACGCGCTGCGCTGGCCGAGGCGTTGGCGACGCTGATCGGCACCCCGTTGGGTGGGGGCGTTGGGGAGATGACCTAGAGGCGCACCCGGCTGCTGTCCGGGTCGTAGAACGGGCGGAATGAGGCGGTTGCCGGGACTCGGGTGCCGTTCACGTCGACTTCGAAGGTGCCTTCGATTACCTGGGCACGGGGGGTGTCGGGCTCACATCCCACGTAGCCCATGCCTAGGGCGCCGCCGATCGTGTGGCCGTACATGCCCGAGGTAATCCTCGAGACCAGGACGCCGTCGCGGTACACGGGTTCGTCGTGGTAGAGCAGCGGCGCTGGATCGTCGAGGCGGAACTGCACGAGGCGTCGATCCACCCCGGTTTCGCGCTGGGCCATCAAGGCATCGAGGCCGATGAAGCCACCAGGCTTGTCGAATGCGACGCCCCACGACAGGCCGGCGTGGAGGGGGGTGTCCTCCTCGGCGATGTCGTCGCCCCAGTGGCGGTAGGCCTTCTCCATGCGCAGTGAGTTCATGGCGTGGTAGCCGGCCGGCGTGAGACCCCGTGGCTCACCGGATTCCCAGAGTGCGTCGAAGGCCCCGAGGGCGAACTCGGTGGGTACGTAAAGTTCCCAACCCAGCTCCCCCATGTAGGTGCGGCGCACGGCGATGGACCGGGCGTAGCCAAGGTCGATCTCCTGGAGGGTGCCGAACGGGAAGGCTTTGTTGGACAGGTCGGCGTCGGTCAGTGGCGCCACGATGTTGCGGGCCTCGGGTCCGAAGACGCCCAGGACGGCCCAGGCGGAGGTCACGTCGGTGACCGTCATGCGGGCGTCGTCGGGGGTATGGCGCGAGATCCAGTCAGCGTCTCTGATCTGGGTAGAGAAGGCGGTCACCACCAGGAAGCGGTGGTCGTCGAGGCGGTTGACGGTCAGGTCGGCCTCGATGCCGCCCCGGTCGTTCAGCCATGTGGTGTACACCGACGTGCCTGGTTCGACGTCCACGTCGGCCGACGAGATCCGGTTCAGCACGGTGCAGGCGTCCGGTCCCTGGACGAGCAGCTTGGCCAGCGAGGTCTGGTCGAACAGCGCCGCTCCCTCCCGGCACGCCCGATGCTCGGCAGCCGAGTACTCGAACCAGTTCTGGCGACCGAATGTGTACTCGTAGGTCGGCTCCACGCCCTCGGGGGCGTACCAGTTGGGTCGCTCCCAGCCGCCGCCTTCGCCATGGCAGGCACCGAGGTCGGCCAGACGGTCGTGGAACGGCGAGTGGCGTACACCGCGGGCCGTCTCGACCTGGCGAAATGGCCAGTGCATGGCGTACAGCAGGCCGAGAGCCTCCACGGAACGATCGTGGAGATAGCGCCGGTTGGTCTGGAAGGGCTGCATGCGTCGGACGTCGACGTCCCACAGGTCCATTGGTGGCCGACCGTGGACCATCCACTCGGCCAGCACCTTTCCGGCACCCCCGGCTGACTGCATCCCTATCGAGTTGAAGCCGGTGGCCACCCAGTGGTTGCGAAGTTCCGGGGTCTCGCCGAGCAGGTAGCGGTCGTCGGGGGTGAACGACTCTGGGCCGTTGAAGAACAGTCGGATGCCCATGTTGTCGAGTACGGGAAGACGTTCACAGGCCGCCTCATAGACCGGGGCGAGGTGGTCCCAGTCCTCGTCTAACTGCATGAACGGCCGGTCAGTGGGAATGCCGGCCATACCGAACGGCTTAGCCACTGGTTCGAAGGCTCCGACCATGAGTCGGCCGGCCTCTTCCTTGACGTAGATGCAGTTGTCGGTGTCGCGCAGCACCGGCAGGCCAGAGGGCAGATCGGGGATCGGTTCGGTCACCAGATAGAAGTGCTCACAGGCGTGCAGCGGAATGTTGACTCCCACGTCACGGCCCAATTGGTGGGACCACATGCCGGCCGCGGTGACCACGTGCTCGGCATCGATGGGTCCCTGATCGGTATCGACGCCAACCGCCTGGCCATCGGCGGTGCGGATGTGTTCGACGGACACGCCCTCGAAGATCCGGGCGCCCCTCTCCTTGGCCACGTTGACCATGGCCATGGTGGTGTCCACTGGCGAGGCCTGACCATCTCCGGGTAGCCAGACACCTCCCACGATGCCGTCGGGGTTCAACAGCGGATAGCGGGCGCACAGGTCGTCGGCGGATATGACTTCCACCTCAACGCCGAACGTGTTGGCCATGCCGGCACCCCGCACCAACTCCTCCATGCGTTCCGGGTTGTCGGCGACGCTGAGCGATCCGACCTTCTTGAAGCCGGTGGCATGTCCCATGTCGCGCTCGAGGGACTCGTAAAGCTCGGCGGAGTAGGCGGCCAGTCGGGTCATATTCTGGGTGGCCCGAAGGCAGCCCACGAGGCCCGCGGCGTGCCAGGTGGTGCCGCTGGTCAGCGTGTTGCGTTCCAGCAGGACGACGTCGGTCCAACCCAACTCGGTGAGGTGGTAGGCGATGCTGGCGCCCACGATGCCGCCACCGATGATGACGACCTGAGCCCGATCGGGGATCTGCTTGGCCATGTGGAGGGACTCCGGGGATCTCGGGTTGCCGGTGTTTCCGCCCGGTTGGGGGTCGTCGGTCCGGGCCCTTGCTGTTAGAAGACTTAGCGATTACGTTACAGGCTCTAACGCCAGTGACGCCAGTCACCTACGACCGGTCCGCGCAGTGTACGACCGCACCCCCAGCGGAGGATCCATGAGCACCCATCGAGAACTCGCCCAGAAGTATCTCGTACCCCACTTCACGCCGAAGGCGGCATGGCAGAACGATGCCCTGCCCATCATCGAACGGGCTGAGGGCTGCTACCTCTACGACACCGACGGAGTCGAGTACCTCGATGGCCTAGCCGGTCTGTTCTGCGTGAACATCGGTCATGGTCGGCCCGATCTGTCGAACGCGGCGGCCAAGCAGATGAACAAACTTGCCTACTCCACCAACTGGGGGTTCGCCCACCCGCCGGCCATCGAGGCCGCGGAGATGATCGCCGGCTTCGCCCCCGGGGATCTGAGCGAGACGTTCTTCGTGAGCTCGGGGTCCGAAGCTGTGGAGTCGGCCATCAAGTTCGCCCGCAACTATCACCTGGCCCGGGGAGACGAGGGTCGCTACAAGGTCATCTCTCGCAACTGGGCCTACCACGGCACGACGCTGGGGGCGCTCTCGGTCACCGGTATCCCCAAGTTCCGGGATCCGTATCTGCCGATGCTGTGGGACGGCACCCGCCATGTCTCCAATACCCGTGAGTGCACCTCTCCGGTCGGCACCCCGGCCGCAGAACTGTCCTGTGTGCAGGCCATCGAGGAGATGATCCTGGCCGAGGGCCCCGAGACCATCTCGATGGTTATCGGTGAACCGGTTCAGAACGGTGGTGGTGCCCTGGTGCCGCCCAACGGCTACTGGCAGGAGCTTCGCCGCATCTGCGACCGGTATGGCGTGCTGCTGGTGGCCGATGAGGTCATCTGCTCGTTCGGTCGGTTCGGCCACTGGTTCGCCAGCGAGCGTCTGGACGTGGTGCCCGACATGATCACCTTCGCCAAGGGCGTGACCTCGGCCTACCAGCCGCTCGGCGGGGTGGTCATCCGTGGCCAGCTGGTCGAGGAGCTGTTCGACTCGCCCATGGGTTCGTACGTGCACGGCTCGACGTTCGGTGGGCATCCGGTGGCCACTGCGGTGGCCGTGGCCAACATGACTGCCATGCGTGACGAGGGCGTGCTGCAGCATGTGCTGGACAACGAGGGCTACTTCACCGAGCAGCTGCAGGCGATGGGTGATGCCCATCGGTCGGTCCGCGAGGTTCGGGGCACCGGCTACTTCTACGCCGTGGACCTGTGCGCTGACTCGGCTGACGACCTCGACCTCAGCCCCACCCAGGAGACCGGCCTGCGGGGCGGGGCGTTGGGCGGCTTCGTCCGCGAAGAGCGGATGACGGTGCGGCCCGATGATCGTGGCTACACCGGCCTGACCATCTCGCCACCGCTGGTCGCAGACCGTGCGATCATCGACGACCTGGTGGCCCGGATCGACCGGGTGGCCGACCGGGTCGACGCATGGCTGGGCGACAACGACTAGACCGACAGGGATCGGTCGGGAAACGACACCGGTACCGAGGGGGACCGAAACGTGAAGAATCTTTCAGTCGAGGGGCTGGGCATGGTCTACGAGTTGCCAAAGGGCGGCTCGGTTCAGGCCTTGCATGACGTCTCGTTCGAACTCGAGGCGGGGCGGTTGCTGACGCTGCTCGGGCCCTCCGGGTGCGGCAAGACGACGTTGCTCAACATCATCGCCGGCTTCCTGGCTCCCACGTCGGGGTCGGTGACCCTCGGTGGCGACCCCATCAGGGGGCCCGGCCAGGAGCGGGGCATGGTCTTCCAGCAGGGCGCCCTGTTTGAGTGGCAGTCGGTGGCTCAGAACGTGGCCTTCGGACCCCGGATGAACCGAAAGAAGCGATCCGAGACCAACGAGCTGGTCCAGGACCTGCTGGCCACGGTGGGCCTGCAGGGCTTCGGCGACAAGGCGGTCTACGAACTCTCCGGTGGCATGCAGCAGCGGGTCGCCCTGGCCCGATGCCTCGCCAATGATCCCGAGATCATCCTCATGGACGAGCCGCTGGGTGCCCTCGATGCCCTTACCAGGGAGAAGATGCAGAGTCTCATCCTGAAGCTCTGGCAGGAGACGGGCAAGACGATCGTTCTGGTCACCCACAGCGTGGAGGAGGCCCTCTACCTGGGGGACCGCCTCTTCGTGATGGCTCCGCGTCCGGGTCGCGTGGAGCGCGAATACGAACTGCCGTTCGCGGCCAAGGGGCTCCACGTCGATCCCCGTGAGATGAAAGCCTCGCCCGAGTTCATCGAGAAGCGCGAGGAGTTGCTGTCGCTCATCTGGGAGATGGAGGAGCAGATCATGGGCCACGATGGAGGTGTGTCGTGAGCACCCCCAGCAGGCTCGCCGGCCACGCGGGAGCGGTTCGTAAGGGGGCCAGTGGCCGCAAGACCGTGACCTTCGGCGATGCCTCGGAGGTCAAGGGTTCCCCGCTGTGGAGCGTCGCCTCGCTGCTGTTCGTGGCCTTCGTCTGGTGGTGGATCAAGAGCGGAACCGAACCGATGATCAACGACCGGACGTTCCCATCGATGCGTCAGACGTGGGATGCCTTCTTCGAGTTGGCGACCGACGGTTACCGCCGGGTCAGCCTGTGGGACCACACGTGGGCCAGTCTCTGGCGGGTCCTCAAGGGTCTCGTCTACGGGGTGATCGTGGGTGTGCCCGTCGGTTTCGCCATGGGCCTGTCCAACCGGTTGCGGGGCATCTTCGACCCCATCGTCGAGTTGCTGCGTCCTGTGCCACCTTTGGCCCTGCTGCCGCTGTTCATCGTGTGGTTCGGCATCGGCGAGGGTTCCAAGGTCAACCTGTTGTTCTTCGCCGCGGTGTGGATCATGGTCATCGCGGCTCGGGCCGGGGTACTCGGCGTGCGGGGCTCGAAGGTCCACGCCGCCTATTCCCTGGGTGCCAATAAGTGGCAGATCCTGCGGTACGTGATCCTCCCCAACGCGCTGCCAGACATCTTCACCGGTATGCGGGTCGCCCTGGGTGTGTGCTGGGGAACCCTGGTGGCCGCCGAGTTGACCGGGACGACCACCGGCCTCGGAGCAATGATCTTCGCTGCCTCGAAGTTCTTCCGGATGGATGTCGTGGTCGTCTCGATCATCGTCATCGGGGTCATCGGTGTGGCCATGGACCTGGTCATGCGTTTCCTGGAGCGGCGCCTCATCCCTTGGCGTGGCAAGGGTTGAGCCCGTCCGGTGATTTCCGCCCGGTGAGTTCCCCGGGGAGTTCCAACGTCCCGTCGGTTGTTTCCGGGTGGTATGAGCGGGCTGCCGCCGATCCGGCCCGGGTGGTGCTGGCTGATCTGGGTGACCCCCGAGCCGACTTCGCGGCCATCCAATTGGTGGACGAAGAGCTCGTGCAGCCCGTCCATCCGATCGTGGACCGCGGCGACGGGCAACAGGCCGAGGCGATCGCCCGGGCCGAGGATGCAGGCCTGGACGTGAGCGACCCGATCGTGGCGGCCACGGTGCTGGTGCGATCCGGAGCAGCTGACGCCGCGGTGGCCGGGGCCACCCGGTCGACGGCCGACGTCCTACGGGCCGGGCTGAAGGTTCTGGGGGTGGCTCCCGGAGTGGAGGTGGTCTCGAGCTGCTTCCTGATGGTTCTGGCCGATGGCCGGCCGGTGGCCTACGGCGACTGCGGCGTGGTGCCCGATCCTGATGTGTCCCAGTTGGCCACCATCGCCTCCTCGACGGCCGACACCTGGACCGGGTTGGCCGGTCCAGTCTCCGGGGGCGGTTCCCCTCGGGTGGCCATGCTCTCTTTTTCGACGAAGGGCAGCGCCGAGCATCCCCGGGTGGACAAGGTGCGGGCCGCCACGGCGCTGGTCGCCGACCGGCGGCCCGATCTGACCGTCGACGGAGAGCTGCAGTTCGACGCGGCGATCGTTCCCTCCGTGGCGGCCGTCAAGGCCCCCGGGTCACCGGTGGCCGGCGCGGCGGACGTCTTCGTGTTCCCCGACCTGGACAGCGGCAATATCGCCTACAAGGTCACCGAGCGCCTCGGTGGCGCCCGGGCCTATGGGCCGCTCCTCCAGGGACTGGACGGGATCCTGCACGATCTGTCGCGGGGCTGTTCGGCGGCTGACATCGTCGACGTGGCGGTCATCGCCGGGCTGCAGGCGCGTTCCAGCGGCGCCTGATCGACCGAAATACGGAAACAGGAGACATAACGGTGCCGCTGTCTGCCGTCCTCCTCGTGCTGGCCTCGACGGTCCTCCACGCCGGCTGGAACGCCCGCCTACATCGGGGGGGTGACCCCGAGGTGGTCATCGCGCTGGCCTACCTCTTCGTGGGGATCGTGCTGCTGCCTGCCGCGGTGGTCGACCCACCGGGTGAGGTGATGGGCTGGGTGCTGGCCTCGTCGTTGGCCCAAGGCCTGTACATGGGCCTGCTCGGTTCGGCCTACCGGGCGGGGAGCCTCGGTGTGGCCTACCCGATCGCGCGCGGCACGGCCCCGCTGCTGGTCGGCCTCGGGGGTTGGCTGCTCCTCGACGAGACCCCGTCGGCGTTCACGGCGATGGGTCTGGTCGTCCTGGTCGTCGGCCTGCTCTCGCTGGCCGGGGTGGGAACACAGCGTCAAGAGCGTCGGGCCGTAGTACTGGCCGCGGTGACCGGGTTGTGCACGGTGGGCTACTCCCTGATCGATGCACGCTCTGTCGATCTCACCGGGGCCATGGGCTACCTGTCGGTGATCATGATCATCAGTTCGGTAGGTGTCCTGACGGTGAGGCGTCCCGGCATGGACCGGGTTCGACCGGTACTGGGCCATGCCGCGGTGGTGGGCGTCGGGCAGGGCGGGGCGTACGGCCTGATCCTGATGGCCTTCCAGCAGGCCCAGGCCGGGCAGGTGGCCGGACTCCGTCAGGTTTCGGTGGTCCTAGGCGTGCTCATCGCCCGGGAATCCCTCGGCCCGCGGGCCATGTGGGGTGCCGTGCTGGTGACCGTCGGTGCCGGGCTGGTGGTTTGGTGAGCAACATGAGGCAAGAGATGGTGTCACGGTAGATGTGGCTCTCTCTAACTAGCACGTGAGAGCCTCTAACACTAGGGTTCGACTATGAGCCGCCAGACGTTGGACACCGACCAGGTCGTGGATTCGGCGGCTGCACTGGCCGACTCCGAAGGCCTTGATGCCGTGACCCTCACCCGGGTGGCCTTGCTGCTCGGGGTCCGTCAGCCTGCCCTGTACCGGCACATCGACAGCTACGACGCCCTCATCCGGGCCCTCGGACTCCGGGGCCGCGAGATCTTGGCCAGTCGACTCGGCGAGGCCGCCGTGGGTCTGGCCGGCGACGACGCGGTTCGGGCCATGGGTCGGGCCTGGCGGGCCATGGTCGGTGACCACCCAGGCCTCTACGCAGCCACCGACCGCTACCCATGCGCTGGTGACGCGGAGCTGGAAGAGGCCGTCGAGCGGGTCGTCGCCGTCCTGGGCCAGGCGCTAACTGCCTATGGACTGCCCGACGTCGACCGGGTGCACGCCGCCCGGTCGATGCGAAGCGCCCTCCACGGCTTCGCCCACCTCGAGTCCGGTGACGGCCACCCTCATCCCGTCGACCTCGACGAAAGCTTCGACCGCTTGGTCGATCTGCTGTGTGCCGGCATCCACCAGATGGTTCCGGGAGCCTCGTGACTCGCCTCGGATTTGTCCTCGACTCCAGCAGTTGCATCGGCTGCCATGCCTGCACGGTGGCCTGCAAGAGCGAGCACAACGTGCCGCTGGGCGTGAACCGCACATGGCTCAAGTACGTGGAGACGGGCACCCACCCCGACACCGACAGGCTGTTCTCGGTTATGCGGTGCAACCAGTGCGAAGACGCTCCGTGCATGACCATCTGTCCCACCTCGGCGCTGTATCGGGCCGACAACGGCGTGGTCGACTTCCAGGATGACGACTGCATTGGCTGCAAGGCGTGCATGAACGCCTGCCCTTACGACGCCATCTATCTCAACCCCGAAACCAATACCGCCCACAAGTGCAACTTCTGTAACCACCGGATCGAGGACGGCCTCGAGCCGTCGTGCGTGATCGTGTGCCCCACCCAGGCCATCCGGGTGGGTGACCTCGACGATCCGGACAGTGAGATCAGCCGGCTGCACGCCGACGGGGGCCTGGTGCGGTCGCCGGAGCAGAACACCCGGCCCAAAGTCATCTACAGGGGGGCTACCGCCTCGTCGTTGGACCCGCTCGCCTCGGCCATTTCCGACGACGGGTTGATCTGGGCCGACACCACCCCCGGTCACTCCACGCCCACACCGGTGGCTCTGACTGTCGCGCCCACCAGGGACGACGGCGAGCCCATGGCCCGAACCGCCTACACCCCCCAGCACCCGCCGGTCTGGGGTTCGATGGTGTCGGGCTACCTGGTGACGAAGGCCATTGCGGCGGGCGTGATGCTGGTCGCCTCGCTGCTGGTGGTGCTGGGCCACGGTGACGAGCGATCGGTGATCGGCGTGGTTCCGCCGCTGGTGGCCGGTGTCTTCCTGGTGTTGACCGGTCTCCTGCTAGTCGCCGATCTCAAGCAGCCGAAGCGGTTCTGGTACCTGCTGACGAGGGGAAACTCGACCTCGTGGCTGGTCAAGGGGGCGTGGGTGCTTGGCGCCTTCGCCGTCTGTCTGGCCGCATGGTGGGTGGTCGGCCTGACTGATGCCGGTGGTGCACTGCCGGTGATCGTGGTGCCGACCGTTTTGCTGGCACTGGGTACCGCGGGCTACACGGCCTTCCTCTTCGGCCAGTGCGAAGGTCGTGACCTCTGGCAGGAATCCCTGTTGCTGCCCGTCCTGCTGGCCCAGGCCGTCATGGCCGGTGGGGCCTCGTGGTCGCTGCTCGACCAGTTCCTCGACGTGCCGTCCCACGAGTCGGTCAAGTGGCTGTTCCTGGCTGGTCTGGCGGCCAACGCCGCCCTAGTCGGCGCCGAGGTCCGCGGTGGTCACTCCCGGCACGTGACCATGGCGCTAGCTGACCTGCGTCTCGGCGCCCAGAAGAAGCGGTGGCGCAAGTGGCTCTTCTGCACCGCGTTCGCGCTGTTGTTCCTGAGCCTGGATATTTTGCTGGGCAATTTCGTGTTCGACTGGACCGGCCCAGTCCAGCCCATTGTTCCCCTGGCTGCGCTGTACGGCCTGTTCGCCTACGAGGACGCCTACGTCCGGGCCGGCCAGTCAGTCCCCCTCTCGTAACTGCTGCCCCTGACCTCATCGGAGCCTGAGATGACCGAGACCCTGTCCGCCTACCCGCCCGAAGAGTCGTGGGATCACGTCGAGTCCCTCGACCCGGCCGCCTGGCCCACCAAGGTGCGTCGCGCCCACCGTCTGGTGCCGACCACCTGCTTCAACTGTGAGGCCAACTGCGGGCTGTTGGCATGGGTGGACAAGGACACCGGGAAGATCACCAAGTTCGAGGGAAACCCCGTGCATCCGGCGAGCCGCGGCCGCAACTGCGCCAAGGGCCCGGCCACCATCAACCAGGTCGAGGACCCCGAGCGGATCCTGCATCCCATGAAGCGTGTCGGCGATCGGGGCGAAGGCCTCTGGGAACAGATCTCGTGGGATCAGGCGCTCGACGAGATCGGAGATCGGATCGGCACGGCGTTCCGCGAGGACCGCCACGACGAGATCATGTACCACGTTGGTCGGATGGGCGACGACAGCTACATGGAGCGGGTCCTCCACAGTTGGGGCATCGACGGCCACAACAGTCACACCAACATCTGTTCCAGCGGTGCCCGGGTGGGCTACGCCTCGTGGATGGGCTTCGACCGCCCTTCGGCCGACTTCGCCAACGCCGAGGTCATCTTCCTCATCTCGTCGCACCTCGAGGCCGGCCACTACTTCAACCCGCACGCCCAACGGATCATCGAGGGCCAGAAGAACGGCGCCACGGTCATATGCGTCGATCCGAGACTCTCCAACACGGCGGCCAAGGCTGACCACTGGATGTCACCGTGGCCCGGCACCGAAGCGTTCATGCTCCTGGCCATCGCCCGGCTGCTGCTGGTCGACGACACCTGGGACGCCGACTTCTTCGAGCGGTGGGTCAACTGGGAGACCTTCCTCACCGAGGCCCGACCTGACCTGGAGCCCAACTTCGCCAACGTTCGCCAGGCCCTCATCGACCAGTACGCCGAGTACACCCCGGCCGAGGCGGCACGGGTGTGCGGCCTCGACGAGGACCAGATCCTCGAGGTGGCCAAGGCCATCGGCGGCGGCCTCGGAAAGTTCGCGTCGCACACGTGGCGGGCCTCGTCGGCCGGCAACGAGGGCGGCTGGATGGTAGCCCGCTGCCTACAGTTCCTGAACGTGCTGACCGGATCGGTCGGCACCGAGGGTGGCACCAACGCCAACGGGTGGAACAAGTTCATCCCCGTCACCCCGATCCACCCCGAGCCCCAGGCCCGGTGGAATGAGATGCAGTGGCCGATCGAGTACCCGCTCAGCCACCACGAACTGTCGATCCTGCTACCCCACTTCCTGAAGGCCGGTCGGGGCCGCATAGACACCTACTTCACCCGGGTCTACAACCCGCTGTGGACCAACCCCGACGGGTTCACCTGGATGGAGGTGCTGCGCGACCCGGAGCTCATTGGCTGCCACGTGGCGCTCACCCCGACGTGGAACGAGTCGGCATGGTTCGCCGACTACGTGCTGCCCATGGGCATAGCGTCCGAACGCCACGACGTATCCAGCTTCGAGACCCACAACGGGCGGTGGATCGGTTTCCGCCAACCCGTGAACCGTCGCCATCGCGAACTGGAGGGCGAGACCTTCGAGCGCACGCATGAGGCCAACCCGGGCGAGGTGTGGGAGGAACAGGAGTTCTGGATCGACCTGTCGTGGCGGATCGACCCCGACGGGGCGCTCGGCATCCGCCAGCAGTTCGAGAGCCAGACTGATCCGGGTACCCCACTCAGCCTCGATGAGTACTACTCGATGCTGTTCGAGGGCTCGGTCCCCGGGCTACCCGAGGCAGCGGCCGAAGAGGGCCTGACCCCGCTGGAGTACATGCGGCGCAAGGGATCGTTCGCCCTGCCCGGTGATCAGGCGCAGGTCTACGAGCGGGGGGTGTCCGAGGACGACCTGAACGGAGCGGTACGCGATGCAGATGGCGTGTGGCGACGCCCAGGCACCGCCGGCTCGCACGACTCGCTGGACGAGATCACCGGCCACATGCCGTTCATCGGAGACGGCTCACCGGCCGTGGACATCGACGGGGAGGCGAAGTTCGGCTTCCCGACGCCGTCCAAGAAGTTGGAGTTCTTCTCAGAGACCATCCGGGACTGGGGTTGGCCCGAATATTCGATGCCTGCGTTCATCCGCAGCCAGGTCCACTGGGAGGACCTGGACATGACGGCCGGGGAGCGGATCCTCGTGCCGACCTTCCGGATCCCGACGCTCATACACACCCGGTCGGCGAACAGCCAGTGGCTGAATGAGATCAGCCACCGACACCCGCTGTGGTTGCACCCGGGGGACGCCGAGCAACTGGGCATTGACGAGAACGGCCTGGTGCGAATCACCACGCGGACCGGCCACTTTGTGATCCAGTCGTGGCGGACCGAGGGGATCCGCCCCGGAGTGGTGGCGGCCAGCCACCACATGGGCCGGTGGCGCCTCGAAGAGGATGAGGCCCGATCCTGGGGGGCCGGCAAGGCGTCCATCGAACGGGACGACGACGGTCGCTGGCGCCTGCGGCGCGAACATGGTGCAGAGGCCTATGAGAGCGACGACCCGGACACCGGCCTGATCTGGTGGACCGACACCGGCGTGCACCAGAACCTGACCTTCCCCGTGCAGCCCGACCCGGTCAGCGGGATGCACTGCTGGCTGCAGCGGGTCACTGTGGGCCCCGCTGAGGAGGGCGATGCCTACGGTGACGTCGTGGTCGACACCGCGGCCTCACATCGAATCTTTGAGGAGTGGCTGGCCAAGACCCGACCCGGGCCCGGACCAGGGAACCTGCGGCGTCCACTGTGGATGGCCCGCCCGGTCAAGCCACAGGCCACCGCGTACAACTACGACGCCTGAACGCCGGGTCGCTACAACGACTGGTCGCCCGGCGGTCAGCGTCCCGTCGCTCTGCGACAAACGGGTGACCTGGAAGTGGGCCTAGAGGTAGGCGTTGGCTGAGAGGTCGGCGGGCACTACCGAGTCGACGACGGCCCGCAGGGTGGCCTCGAACAGGGAGGGTAGATCGGCCGGTTCGGCCAGTGCCTTGAGGGTGGACGGTTCGAGGTCAGTGGATTCCGCTCCCCCCAGCACCGACGTCCTCCGCAGGGACGAGGGCGTCCGGTCATCGATGAGGTTGGCCACGATGAACCCTCCGACGCAGGCCGTGATGGCCCGCATGGCGTCCCGGGCCGCCGGGCCGACCACACCCGCCTCCTGAAGTTCGCGGGCCATGGCCAACTCCAGCTGGCGGGCGTGCAGCGACGAGGCGCCGGCCGCCGCGGCAAGTCGGGTGACCTCCCGGTGGTCGACCGCGCTGCTCCAGATCATCCTGGCCACGGCCTGCACCCGGTCGCGGGCCGTTTCGCCCTCGATCTGCTGTTGGGCCAGACGCTCGCCGTGGCGTCCGACCAGCGCGGTGACCAGGTCGCCCCGGTTGCCGACGTGCCAGTAGATAGACGTGGTGGCTACACCCAGTTCGGCTGCCAGGCGACGCATGGTCAGGGCGCCGGCGCCCTCGTCCTCCACCAGAGCGATGGCCCGGTCGAGGATCTCGCCGGCATCCAGCCCGGCTCTACGGCCCGGACCGGCGTCGCTTCCGGAACTCCGGGGTATTGCTTGGTGTGGTGGCTGGGTGGCCATGAGATCTCCGTCGTCCGCCCGGGTTGCCATCGGGCGTGTTCTCTGCGACAGTGTACAAGAGATCATGTGACGCTGTCCAAGGAGGGTGGTCGTCCATAGGCACGGGCAGCGCCCGGGGGAGCACACGATGGAACGGGAAATCAGCACAGGAAGCGAGCCGTACGTCGTCGTCTCGTCGGACACCCATGCCGGTCTGCAGTGCGAGGAATACCGGCCCTACCTCGAATCATCGCTGCACGAGGAGTTCGACGTCTACGTAGCCGAACGCCACCAGCATCGCCAGATCGCCGAAGAGCTGAACGCCGAGTTCATCGCCGAATGGGAGGGCGACAACGAGTGGGGCCTGCAGGGTGCCTACGACCCCGAGGTGCGTGATCCAGTGCTGGACGCCGACGGGGTGGCCGGGGAGATCATCTTCGCTGACGGCGATGCGGTGACCGGTCAGGAGTCGCCGCCCTTCGGTGCCGGCCTGGCCGCCGGCCAGATAACCGATGCCCGCCAGGCCTTCGGCGGGGCCCGCGCCCACAACCGCTGGTTGGAGGAGTTCTGCGCCACCGACCCGGTCCGTCGTGCCGGCGTGGCCCTCATCCCGGTGGTGCACGACGTCGACGAGGCGGTCAAGGAGGTCGAGGCCCTGGCCGGTAAGCCCGGTATCAAGGGCGTCATGGTGCCGACCATGTGGCACGACTTCCCCGCCTACGGCACCGACCACTACGACCGCTTCTGGGCAGCGTGTGCCGACACCGGCCTGGTCGTCCACACCCATTCGGGTGAGGCGGACTTCACGGCCTACGGGGACAACGTCGCCATGTACATCAGCGAGGTGCCCTTCTGGACCCACCGGATCCTCTGGCAACTCTTGTTCTCGGGCAAGTTCGACAAGTATCCGAACCTTCGCTACGCCGTGGTCGAGTGCGGTTCCTACTGGATTGGCGACCTCCTCTGGAAGGCCGACGTCAATTTCGGAGCCAGCTTCAAGGTCAAGAAGATGGGCTCACGGATGAAGGGGCTGATTACCCGTCTCCCGTCGGAGTACTTCGGTACCAACGTGTTCATCGGCGCCTCGACCATGTCGCGCGAAGAGGTCCGTCGCCGGCACGTGAACGGCGTCGACGCCCTCATGTGGGGGACCGACTACCCACACCCCGAAGGATCGTGGCCCAATACCCGGGCTCGCCTCAAAAACGACTTCGCCGACGCCACGGTCGAGGACACCCGGCGACTGCTGGGCCTCAACGCCATCGACTGCTACGGCCTGGACGAGGCGGGTCTGCAGGCCGTGGCCGACCGGATCGGCCCTACCCCCGAGGACCTGGGCCAGGCGCTCGACGTTCGCACCCCCGCGGACGCCACCCGGACCGCGCGGTGGTGGTTGGACGAGTACGGCTGCGAGATGCAGTACGCCTAGGGCCGGTAGCCGAGGGAAGCCCGGGAGAAGCCCGAGAGAAGGAAGAGCAACTGATGAGTGAACAGCAGGCATCTGAACATCATGTGGTCATCTCGGCTGACACCCACTGCGGTGCCGGCTTGTGGGACTACAAGGATTACCTGGAGCAGAAGCACCACGAGGCCTTCGACGAGTGGGCCCGCAGCATCGAGGAGGGCCAGCGACGCACCGCCGAGGCCTTCAAGGACGCTGAGCGGTCGCCCCTGAATGTCGGCGTGGACGGTGACCCGGTTGTCGACGGCAATCGGAACTACGACTCCGCCCGGCGGCTGGCCGAGCAGGAGGCCGACGGGGTGGTGGCCGCGGTGCTGTTCCCCAACACCCAACCACCGTTCGCTCCGGCGGCGGCCAGCCAGTTCGAGGCGCCGGCCTATACCCAGGACATGGAGGCCCGCTGGGCCGGGCTGAAGGCCCACAACCGCTGGCTACTGGACTTCGTGGCCGAGGCACCAGAGCGCCGTGCCGGCATTGCCCAGATCTTCCTGGGCGACGTTGAGGGATCGGTGACCGAGATCGAGTGGGCGGCCGAACACGGTCTCCGGGGTGGAATCCTGGTTCCGGGTACGCCACCCGACTCGCCGTTCGAGCCGCTCTACTCCAAGGCGTACCGACCCATCTGGGCTGCGGCCGAGGCATGCGACATGCCGCTCAACCACCACTCCGGTGGCGCCACGCCGGACTTCGGTAGCCATTTCCCTGCCTCGTTGGCCATGTTCATGCTGGAGGTCACCTGGTGGAGCCAGCGGGCCCTGTGGCACCTCATGTTCTCCGGCGTGTTCGAACGCCACCCGAACCTGCAGTGGGTCAACACCGAGAGCGGGACGGCCTGGGTGCCCGAGACACTGGCCAAGCTGGACTCCTTCTACGACCGGATGAAGCACTCGAAGTACGGCTCGGAGGCCATCTTCGGTGGTGCGGCGGTGGCCGGCATGTCGCTCACTCCGTCGGAGTACTGGCAGCGCCAGTGCCATGTGGGTGCCAGCTTTCTGCGGCCTGCTGAGGTCAACGTGGTTCGCAGCCTCGGCGCCGACAAGGTCATGTGGGGTTCGGACTACCCACACATCGAGGGGTCGCATCCCTATACCGACCAACACCTTCGGCTCACCTTCGGCGAGATGTCAACCGGCGAGGCAACGCAGATCCTGACCACCAACGCGGCGAACATCTACAAGTTCGACGTGGCGGCGCTGCAGGCCCTGGCCGACGAGCACTGTCCGACCAAGGCACACGTGGCATCGGGCATCACTTACGACGAGATCCCGGAGATGGCCAAGGGTTGTCCGGGTATGGCCCCACACAGCCAGACCCAGGCCGCGGCATGACCGACCTGGCATCCATCGAGGTCGCCGGCTCGGTCGCCGTGGTCACCGGTGGGGCCAACGGCATCGGTCGGGGCATCGTCCGGGCGTTGTTGGAGGCCGATGCCACCGTCGTGGTGGCCGACGTCGAACAGGCCGTACTGGATACCACGGTGGCCACCCTGTCGGCCAGTCACCCCGGCCGGATCACCGGTGTGGTGACCGACGTGACCGACGACGCGTCCACCGATGCGTTGGCCGACCATGTCTTCAACACCCATGGTTGCTGCAACCTGTTATTCAACAACGCCGGCGTCGGTTCCGGCGGCGGTGGGCGAATGTGGACCCATGAGCCCAACGACTGGCGATGGTGTTATTCGGTGAACGTGTTCGGCGTGGCCAACGGGGTCATGTCGTTTGTGGGTCGGATGCTCGAATCCGGTGAGCCGGGGCACGTGGTCAACACCTCGTCAGGTGACGGCGGTTTCGCCCCGGTGCCCAATGCCGCGGTGTACGCCTCATCCAAGGCCGCAGTGAGCTGCCTCACCGAGGCGTTGGCCCATCAGCTGGCCGAGGATTCAGACCAGATCGGGGCGTCGGTCTTCTACCCGTCCGGTGGGCTCATGGACACCGGCCTGTTCTCCTCGTACCGGAACCGACCAGCCGACCTGGAGCGGGTGCGGGGGGGTACAGGCCGCACGTCCATGACTTTCCAGGAGATGAAGGATCGACTCGAGAAGTCGGGCCGTAACGTGAAGGTGGCGGACCTCGACGAGCTGGGGCGGTGGGTAGTGGACTGCACCGCCCGACGCCAGTACGTCATCGGCCGGGACCTCGACGACACCATTGACCTGCTGCATCGGCGTGCCGACGCCATTGGTGCTCTGGATCTGCCGCCCCACCACCAGATGGGGCTCTGACCAGCGGCTACACCGACCACCCGTACCAGTCGCTCGGGTTGGCCGGTGACTCCTAGCGGGCGTTGGACCCGCTGAGGGGGGATACCAGACCCTGGTCGTTGGCCGGACGGCTTCGGGACAGGAACGCCCCGGCGTCGGCCAGCACGAACTGGCCGGTGATGCACCGGGCCAGGTCGCTGGTCAGGAACACGGCCAGGCGTGCCAACTCGTCGAGGTCGACCATGCGGCGCAGTGGCGTCGAGGCCACCAGCGCGGCGACCCGGTCCTCGGTGAACGCTGCGGCCACCGTCTCGGTCAGCGTCGTGCCAGGGGCCATGGCGTTGACCCGGATCCCCTCGGGGCCCAGCTCGACGGCCATCGTGGTAACCAGGTGGTTCACCGCGGCCTTCGCCGCGGCGTAGACGGCGTTGTAGGGCGCTGGTCTGGTCGTCTCCCCCGATGTCACGAACAGGATCGACCGACTGGCCTCCGGGTACCTGTCATCGGAGGGCTGGCCATCGGAGTGCCGGCCGTCTGCGGAGCAGGTCAGCATCGCTTCTGCTTGAGCCCGGGCACACAGTGCGGCCACGATCAAGTTCTGGTCAACGATGTCGCGCCAGTCGTCGCCCCGGTTGGCCACGAAGGGTTGTGGTCGGCGCCCCGCGGGCAGCATCCCGACGTTGTTGACCGCCAGGTCGAGGCCGCCGAGCCGCTCCACGGTGGTGGCCACGAGGGTGTCGACCGCTTCGTCGTCACGGCAGTCGGCGGGCACGGCGATCGCCGAGCCGGCACCCGTCCGAACGGTGGCTTCGGCGTTGATCTCGGCGTTGATCTCGGCGTTGATCTCCAGGGTGGTGGCTTCGGCACGCTCGGGGATCAGGTCGTTGACGGCCACCGTGGCTCCGGCCCGGGCGAGCCAGCGGGCAATCTCCCGACCGATGCCGGCTCCGGCCCCGGTGACCAGTGCCCGACGGCCGGTGTGGTCGATGGCGATGGTCATGGTGTTCCTCCGGTGGTGGTACTGATCGGGGCACCGGTCAAGAGGGCCAGCACCTCGTCGACCACGGCGTCGGCCCGACGACGGATCTCGTCGGCATCGACGCCGCCGATCGGGTGGGCCACCGAAACGACGCGCAGGTCGTCCAGCCCGAGGTCGTGGGCCGTCTGGTCGGCCAGCTCGCGTAGGGCACCGGTGGCTACCAGCACGGTGGGCCGACCGGCCGCTTCGAGCTTCACGGTGTCGTGGACACTCCACGACGTGCAACTCCCTCAATCAGCAGTGCCGGTGAGGATCACGTCGACCTCCTCGGCGAGGAGGCCCAGGACCTGATCGTCACAGGGGATGGCGGCGTTCTTGGTCTCGGTTCGTACCAGGGTGGCTCCGGTTCGTTCCACGATCCGCTCGGCCAGACGTCCCAAGAGCACGTCGGCGTTTGGCTTGCGGTTGTCGAGGAGACCGATTCGCTTTCCCGACAGGACGGCAGGCGAGGCTGAGAGGTCGGCCGGGGGAGGGGTCACGGCACCGTCGGGGCGG
>ENA-OREB01000122-OREB01000122.1-marine-metagenome-genome-assembly--contig:-NODE-122-length-41287-cov-4.766489_pt1 | contig 41287 bp, 53 predicted proteins | sample MGYA00248625_ERZ508552 | MGnify/ENA primary metagenome ERZ508552 (study PRJEB26219, sample SAMN06267888) | marine metagenome | isolation source: Monterey Bay, California, USA | place: USA:Monterey Bay...
AGGTCTTTGACAACACCAATTTGGTGGTTGTAGCACCTGTTCCATTTGTCCATGTTTTGGTGGTTGCAGTGCCTCTTTCTAATCCCATAGATGTGGATGTCTCATTTCCTAATAGTACTAATGCATCTTGCGCAGCTACTGATGCACCGACTGCATAATTTCCGTTATCGTTATCAGTTCCTATGGCGATTACGTCCCAGGCACCAGTTAGTGCGCCTGTACATGCTGATGTACTAGTATATCCGCCACGTCCTGCTGTGCTATCTGTTGTGGCAAATAACATCTTGAGGATACATTGTTCCCCATCATCAACTACTTCATTGTCTGTCTGTCTGTATGCAATCAAGTCTCCACCCTCATCATGTGCCTCTACTGTCAGATGACCCATCATTAATCCTGTTGCAGTGTTTGATGCAGCAATAACGCCGTCATCATCAAATACTCCTGTTAAAGATAAGCCTAATCCACCAGCTGTAACAGCCAAAGCTGCTACTAAAGCAATCATTGTGGAATTCGTTTTCATTGATCGTAAGTGTTATATGATCTTTATATATGGATCCGAAAATCTTTAAAAATCATGAGGGTTTTACTAACTTACTAACTAACTTTGTAGTTATTCACTCATGATTTTATTCTCTACTGTGATTATTACTAATTGATCGATGAAATTATTACTAAAGATCGATGTCTAAAATAATCAAAATTATGGTCAAATAATCTCTCATATTTTGCCAATCCTCTGCTGACTTGTGCTATTTTGACATATTTGCCCAGATTTTTCCTCAAAAAGCAGAGTATGATAAGAAAAAAGGCTGTAAATATGACTATATCAACATAAAATTTGGTAATATTGCCTAATTATCTTAAAATTAAGAAATATGCACCTTTCGGAGTACTAAATGGTCCCCTTCTAGGCCTATCTTAAGATGATCGCCCTTTTGCATCTCCAAATATCGTCTATATTGCTTAGGAATTGAGATGGTTCCTCCTGATGTTATTTTGACCAATTCGTCTGTTAAATGGCTCATATCGCATAAAATAATATCTAATATTAATTCCTTATGTTTTTATTTATTTAATAAATTATTGTATAAATCCACTAAATTCCTAAAAAATTATGCTATTTTAAAATCATTCAAAAGAACTACGGTGGTACATCTCCAACTTTTACTCCTTCCGATATACTCACTTCAAATGATTTGGATTCTTCAACTTCAACTTCGATATCATCTGATAATTGAACTTGCATTGAAGACTCTTCTTGTATGGCATCGCCATCTCCTGGGGTCAATACAATGAAAGCTAGTGCTATGAGTCCAATTCCGACTCCTATCCCAGCCGATATGGCTTTATTCAATTCATTATTATTTTACTTGAAAATTATTAAACATTGGTTGGACTAACTTATTTACTGAAAACACAAAAAAAGTACATTGAAAATAATTTTGGGAATATGTACACTTTGCATGATTTCTCTATTATCTGGTACTGCATTTGCTGATGATCCTATCAAAATTACCATTTCTGATACCCTTGATGATGCAATATTTGATGGGGCGTGGTCATTTGGGCACGAATGGAAGGCATCTACTTTGGATGAGTTTAGATTTAATGATGATGACCTAGTTTTACGAACTGCACATCAGGATGACTACATGTACGTATTAATTGACGTTTTAGGGGATATGACAAATGATCGTATGGCTGATAGGGCAATTGTGTGTCTTGATGGAAATGAGACCTCTGAGATGGCAGATGAATCTGATTGGTGTTATGTGGCAACGAGAGGATCTAAAAATGGTCATACGTTAAATGGCGGTTCTCCCGTATACCAAACCTCTCATTTTAACATACAAAAAAACCATCCTGATTTTATAGCCATTGGAGGAACATCTGGGGATAATGACCGATATGTCAAAACTCCCCATGCAGCATATGAGTTTAAGATTCCTATAGCACAAATTGGATTCGAAGATGAGTATGGATTTTTCATACAGGTCTTTGATGGGGATGATGTCATGACTTATCCAAATGAGCATTCTGGCAAATACCCTCAAAAAATCCCATCTCCTAAACAATGGGGTGTGATGATATCCCCTGATCATTCAATCTCATCAGAACACTTTAATCAAAATTAAAGGGGCATGAATTAATGAGAATCTTACAATTACACTGTGATAATATCTCATATGAGCCAACAAAAAAAGAGATTCAGTCAGCTGAAGAGATTGACCCAAAACCTGTATCGATAGATGAGGTTGTTGTTTGTTTTGTTGCAGTAGAAAAGGATGACACAGAAGATGTGGCAAAAGATGGCATTTCACAAATTAAAGAATCAATGAAAAAAATTGGCTGCTCAAAACTTTTACTTTATCCATATGCTCATCTGAGTTCAGATTTATCTGCGCCCTCCACCGCATTATCTTTACTAAAATTAATGGAAAGTGAATGCACTGAATTGGAAGTTAGCAGAGCACCTTTTGGTTGGACCAAATCGTATAATGTTAAAGTAAAGGGTCACCCATTAGCTGAAAGCTCCAAAGTAATCACTGCTGGAGAGAAAAAAGAGCAGACATCTCAAGCATTAGAATCTGAATCAAAAATAAAGTCATACTGGTACATCTTGTCTCCTGATGGAACATTGGTTGAGTTTGATAAATTTAATTTCTCAAAACACAAAAAATTGGAAATTCTGGCAAAGTATGAATCTGATAAAAAAAGAAATTCTGATGAACCTCCTCCACATGTGGCATTAATGAAAAAATTAGCCATTGCAGATTACGAGCCTGCATCCGATCATGGAAATATGCGTTATTTTCCAAATGGTCGTTTGATAAAGGGTCTATTAGAACAATATGTGACAAATAAAGTCAAAGATTATGGTGGATATGAGGTAGAGACGCCGATAATGTATGACTCACATCATCCAAGCATGGAGAGTTATTTCAACCGATTTCCTGCAAGACAGTACAATATTGATGCTGATGGAAAGAAATTATTCTTGAGATTTGCTGCTTGTTTTGGGCAATTTTTGATGGCCCATGATTTTCAAATGTCTTACAAAAATCTACCTTATCGTTTGTATGAATTAACCCGTTATAGCTTTAGACGTGAACAGTCTGGTGAACTAGTTGGCCTTCGAAGATTACGTGCATTTACAATGCCTGACTGCCATGCATTTTGTAAGGATATTCCGCAAGCGATTGATGAATTTAGAAAACGTTTTGATCTATCTCGTGATGTTCTAACAAATGTTGGAATTGAACACGATGATTATGAAATGGCCATACGTTTCACTGAAGATTTCTACAATGAAAATAAAAACTTAATTTTAGACATGGTAAAAAAATTGGATAAACCTGTATTGGTTGAAATGTGGAAAGAACGATTCTTCTATTTTGTGTTAAAATGGGAATTTAACTACATAGATAATCTGGGAAAAGCATCTGCATTATCAACTGATCAAATTGATGTTGAGAATGGTGAAAGATATGGGATTGAATTCGTTGATGAGAATAATTCTACTATAAATCCGATAATTTTACATAATTCTCCTAGTGGTGCAATTGAACGTGTCATGTATGCATTACTTGAAAAATGTGCAAAAGATGCTAAAGAAGGACGAAAACCAATGTTTCCACTATGGCTTGCTCCAACTCAAGTTCGTATAATTCCACTAAAAGATGAATTCTTGGAATTTTCTCAAAAACTCTCGGATAAACTCACTGCACAAAATATTCGTGTAGATATCGATGATAGAAATGAATCGATTGGAAAAAGAATACGTGAATCTGAAAAAGAATGGATTCGTTATGTGCTTGTTATTGGAGAAAAAGAGGTTGGTTCTGCAAATCTGAGTGTTAGAGATAGAACTCAAAGCGATGTGAAAGAGATATCATTTGATAATTTTGTAGAAGAAATTTCTAAACAAAATTCAGGTAAACCGCATTCCACCTTAAATCTTCCACCCCTTCTCTCAAAACGACCTATAATTCAGGTCTAATGAATGATTTATCATTTCTTTCTAGTGGTTAAATAGAAATTTTGCAATAAAAATACATGCATGGAAAGATATTGATCTGTACTGATTGCGGTGAATCTCACAAATATTGTTTATGCGATGAATCTCCATGTCAGCCTAATTAATTGGGCATGAGTTTATTTTCAAGTGATTTAAATTCTGTATAATGAGTTACGCTGATTTGTATCTGACCAGTTCCCCAAAAATCATATCTCCTACAGATGATTCTGAACCTGTCGCAACATTATTTGGTATTCCATTTGATTCAACTCATTCATACAAACCAGGATGTCGTTTTGGTCCTGATGTAATTCGTGATGCATTTAATAACATTGAAATTTTTATGCCAGAATTTGGAGTTGATTTAGAACAGGCTAACATTAAAGATCTAGGAAATCTTCAACACACAGTTGTTGCTCAAAATATGATTGATATGGTTAGAAAAACTACTACTGAGTTGAAAGAATCATCAAATCAATTAATCATTCTTGGTGGTGAGCATTCTCTAACTTATGGCAGTTACATGAGTTATCCAAAAGATACGGGATATGTTGTATTTGATGCGCATTATGATTTAAGAGATGAATTTGCAGATACCAAACTAAGTCATGCTGCTTATTTGAGACGAATTGTTGAAGAACGTGGTCCTGAAAATATTATACATGTTGGCGCACGTGCATTTGTAAAAGAAGAATTAGAGTTTCTTACTGAAAATAATATAAAAACTATATCTGATTCTGATATTAGAAGTGGCAATGGCCCAAAATTATTAGAACAAATGACTGATAAATTTGAGAATCTTTATGTTAGTATTGATCTTGATGTTTTAGATCCTGCTTTTGCTCCTGGTGTTGGAAATCCCGAAGCAATTGGTATTACTTCTCGTGAATTATATGATATGGTTGTTGCCTTAAAAAATAAAAAAATAAAGGCGGCAGATATTGTTGAGTTAAATCCTATGTTTGATAACGGCGCCACTGCTTCTTTAGCCGCTAGAATGATCTCAATTATTATTGCCATGAACCTAAAATGAGGAAATTAATTGTTAAATAATTTACGTGATTCTTTAAAACCTGCATTACAAAAAATTGGAAAATCTTTTGCAGCAACTGGGCTATCACCAAATGTCTTTACTGGTATAGGTCTTGCACTTGCATTTGTTGCATCTATTATCTATGGAATTGGATTTGAATATGCACTAATTCTTGGCGGTATTGCTCTCTTGGCATCTGGCTTTTTTGATATAGTTGATGGTCAGGTTGCTCGTTATACAAATAAAATCTCAAAATCAGGAGGCTTTTTAGACTCTGTATTTGATAAAATTGCAGAAGTAGCTATATTCTTTGGAATTTTAATTGGAAATTATACTGAACCATATTTGGTGTTTATTGCAATCACTCTTTCATTATTGGTTAGTTATGCACGAGCAAAAGCCGATGCTGCAGGAATAAAGATGCAAGGAATTGGTATTGGTGAACGTGCAGAAAGATTACTTGTTATTGCAATAATTGGAATGATTGGTTTTATGGAAATTGCAGTAATAATTGTAATAATAATTGCAGGAATTACTCTGGCTCAAAGAATTTTGGTTCTAGCAAAAAACCGTTAGTCTATCCACGAAGTTTTGTATGCTTGCGTCTCTGGTCTGCTGAACGAATTTTTAGAACTTTGAAGTGTATTGCACATGAAATACAATACCATTTTGTGACTTTTGGTGCCGCAATGTATGCCCCCTGTGCTCGTAATTCTTTAGCAAGTTGATGTTCTACTAAACTAAGTCGTGATGTTACTTTCTTTGCTTTATCTTTTGGAACGGTTCCTGCACAGTTAACACATTGAATTGTACCTGAGGATCCTTTTCCGCCCTTTCGTCTACCTCTACTTGCACGTTTTGATGGCATGCTCTAAATCCAAATCTTCGATATATAAATGCGTTATAATGAATTGAAAAAACAATTTAAAGTTCAACCCGAATTACGAATTATGAAAGGTTTGTGTGAAAATTGCCTTACATCTAACGTAGAGATTAATTTTGTTAAAGGAAAAACACTTTGCTTGGATTGTGCAAAAAAGGATTCAAATAAGTAGGTAAAAACACAATTTTGCTCATCATGAAAATTGGAATTTTTTCACATTGTACAATGGACGTAATTATTTATGAAAATGAACAATATGAGGCTGCAGGTGGTCCAGCTAGTTACTGTTCATACACTGTACGAAAACAAAAACATGATGTAAATTTATACACAAAATTTGGAGCAAACTATCCTCTGGAAGATTTTTTTAAAGAACACAATATCATTCTTCATAATGCATTATCAACAAAAAATACAACTAAATTCCGAATTGAATTAGATGGCTCTGATAGAAAGTTATTCCTAGAAAATATGTGTGAGAAAATAGATTTTATAGACAATGATGATGATGGAACAATAATAAGTCCTGTATTTGATGAGATTTCTTTAGAGGCATATTCAAAAATCAAAGACTCTGGTAATTTTATATTTTTAGATCCTCAAGGATTTCTAAGACAAAAAAATTCTAATGATGAAGTTTCTTTTAAAAAAAATAATCTTGATCTAAAAAACATTGATGCAATTAAAATGAATCCTGATGAATTACATGCATTGACTGGTCTTACTGGTACTGATGGTATAAAACAATTACAAAAACTTGGAATAGAATATGTACTTTATACAAATAAGCAAGAAATATCTCTACTTGTAAAAGATAAATTGTATACAATACACTTGCCAAAAATGACCTTGACTGACACTACAGGAGTTGGTGATATTTTTTGTTCTACATTTGTCTGCACGATGTTAAAAGAAAAAGATTTTCTATGGGCACTATCTTTTGCCGGTGGTGCAGCACAATCGGCCTTGGAATCAAAGGCATTTGGTCTTGAAAAAGTTCCAGAAAAAAGTGCACTAGAAAGTAATGGTTCCTATTTTTATAATATTGTAGATTTTAAGCAGATCTAACATATATTGTGTATAATGAAATAATCTATCTATGCACATTGGAATATTTGGAACTGGATTAACGGATTCATCAGAAAAGTCTCTAAAGAAAATTCTTGAGGAAAATAATATATCATCATCAAAAATTGGAACAAAAAATAAGAGCAAAAAACCTGATTGTGTATTTGTTCTAGGTGGAGATAAGGGAGTACGAAACTATTTTCATAGAACATTTGATTCTTCAATTCCTGTATTAGGAATTAATGAATCTGAATCTGATGGATTTTTATCACAAATTGATTTGAAACAACTTCCATCATTAATCCCACGCATAAAAAAAATGGATTTTGAGACGGAGCAAGTAACTCGATTGGGAGTAAAAATTGATGGTAAGAATGTTTATCCTGTACTTAATGATGTTGCTGTCTTTTCTTCTAGAAGTGCTATGTTAATGGAACATACTTTGAGAGTTAATGGTGATGAAGTATGGCATGACAGTAGTGACGGAATAATTATTTCCACTCCTATTGGTTCCTCTGCATATTCAATGTCTGCAGGCGGTCCAATGATTTTTCAAGACTCAGATGTATTTGGAATTATTTCTGTAAACTCTCTAGATATAACGAGACGTCCATTGATTGTATCCAATACAAGTGTAATAGAAGTTGATGAAATTTCATCTAGACTATACTGTGAAGTGGTATTGGATGGACTGGATCGTTATAAAGTAAAAAATTCTGTTGAAGCGACAAATTATGTGCCTTCTGCAAAGATCATTCGTCTAAAAAAAGATACAACTGCAATATCTGCCATTGCCAAAAAAGTAAAGCTTGCTGAAGAACTATTCAATATGCCTCCAAGCTCAAAATTACTTCTCAAAATACTAGAATATGAAGGATCGATGAGTCAGAAAGAATTGGTGAAAAAAACAATGCTTCCAGATAGAACTGTACGTCTTGCCATGAGCCATCTTCTAGAAAAAGGCTATGCAAAAAAGAAAATTTCCATTAGAGACTCACGTCAGAAAATTTATGAAATTTCAAAATTGATTAATTCTGATTTGCAGCAGTAGTGAATGCCTTAAACACTTGTTCTGGATAACCAGGCCTGCTGTTAAATTCTGGATGAAATTGAACCCCTACAAAAAATTTATGTGAAGGAATTTCTAAAATCTCCATTCTTCTTCCATTGTCACTTTCACCTGAAAAAATCATTCCATTTTCTGCAAATTCATCTAGATACTTTGTATTGAATTCATATCTGTGTCTATGTCTCTTTGAAATCCTTTCTTGCCCATAAATTTTATTTGCTAGGGTATTTGGTTTGACATTGATCTCGTTTGCTCCTAATCTTAAAGATCCTCCCATATCTGTAACGTCGTCTTGTTCTGGAAGTAAATCTATTATTGGGTTGCTAGTTTTTTCTTCAATTTCTGTTGAATTTGCATCTGAATAATTACAAACATTTCTTGCAAATGATACTGCAGCCAATTGAAATCCAAAACAAATTCCTAGGTATGGGATATTATTTTCCCTAGCAAAATTTGAGGTGTTTATTATTCCCTCCGAACCTCTAGTTCCAAATCCTCCAGGAACTAATATCCCGTTATACTTTGATAATGTATCTACATTTCCATTAATATTTTCTGAATCAATCCAGTCAATTGTGATCTTTTTTCCAATTACAGCTGCTGCATGTTTTAATGCATGATTAACACTGACGTAACTATCTGCTAATGTTACATATTTTCCCACCATTGCAATATTGATTGGGGGTCCTTCATTCTGTAGTGAATTTACTATTTTATTCCATGTATCCCAATTTTGTGACGCATTAACGTATCCAATTTTATTAAATTTCTTAAAAATAACATCAACCAGTCCTTGTTCGTATAAAATTTCTGGAACTTGAAAAATTGAATCAACGTCATGACATGAAAGCACATCATTATTTGTTACATTTGTAAACATTGAAATTTTATTTCTTGTTTTATCTTGTAGTGGCATGGAACATCTTACACATAACAAATCTGGCTGAATTCCAATTCTTCTCAACTCCTGAACACTATGCTGTGTGGGTTTAGTTTTTTGCTCTCCCACCACCTCTAAAGATGGAGCTAATGTCACATGAACAAAAATTACGTTTTCGGAACCTTCTTCAACTCTAATTTGTCTTAACGCCTCTAAAAATGGCAAACTTTCAATATCTCCAACGGTTCCGCCACATTCTACTACAAGTATCTCTAATTCTTCATCCGTAGCAATTTTTTTGATTCTATTTTTTATCTCATCTGTTACATGTGGTATTATCTGAACACATGCTCCCAAGTATTCTCCTTTTCGTTCTGATTCTATGACACTTGAATAAATTTGAGCGGTTGTAATGTTATGAGATTTTGGTATATCCTGATTAAGAAATCGTTCATAATTTCCTATATCCATGTCACATTCCCCTCCATCATCTGTTACGAAGACTTCTCCGTGTGCAATTGGATTCATTGTTCCTGCATCATAATTCAGGTATGGATCAATTTTGACACAAGAAACTTTCTGATCTGATAATTGTAATAATTTACAAATTGAAGATGAAACTACGCCTTTGCCTAATCCAGACATAACTCCGCCTGTAACAAAAATAAACTTTGTCTGCATTTTAATTCTATAAACTTCTTATTTTTATTCTATTCGCTTATCTCGTTTCTTTCTTTAGTCTTTTTGTAAATACTTCAATTCGGCTGTGAATCTTATTTGCAGGCGTGTTTTCCATGATCTTTATGTTCGCACTTCCAACAATTACTGCATTTGCACCATATGAAACATACTTTTGAACATCTTTTTCAGTAGATACTCCAAATCCTACTCCTACAGGGATCTTCCCATTTGCAGCTCTTTTTGTATTTTTTAGTGCATCAATTGTATACTTGTGAATTTTAGTTTGAACTCCTGTTGTACCAAAAACTGCAACCATGTACAGAAATCCTGATGTTGATTTGATAATTTTTTTCAGTCGATTATTTTCTGTATTTGGGGATACAAGAAATATTGTATCCATATGATTTTTCTTTGCTGCCTTGACATATTCATATGATTCTTCTATTGCCATGTCCGGTAAAATCAGTCCGTCTATACCTGCTTCTTTTGCACGTGAAATGAATTTTTGATATGTTTGATTATACAAGATGTTTGTATATGTCATTAACACTAATGGAATCTCTGACTCTTTTCGAATTTTTTTTACAATTGCAAAAAAATCATCAATCTTTGTTCCATTATTCAATGATTCTGTACTTGCCATCTGAATTGTTGGCCCATCTGCAATTGGGTCTGAAAATGGAAATCCTAATTCAATAATGTCAGCCCCTCCGCGGATTAGTCCTCTAACTGCGGATAATGTTGCTTTTTCTGATGGATATCCTGCCATTATGTATGAGATTAACGCTGCCTCATTGTTTGATCTTAACTGATTAAATTTATCTCGTATTCTTGACATTTGCTAAATACTCCTTTACTATATCGATGTCTTTGTCGCCTCTACCTGATAGTGTAACAACAATTGATTCTGTTTTTTTCATCTTCTTTGAAATTTTAATTGCATATGCTATCGCATGGGCTGATTCTAATGCAGGAATTATTCCTTCTGTTTTGGTCAATATTAAAAATGCATTAATTACTTCATCATCAGTTACAGCTTTGTATTCTACACGATTTTTATCTTTAAGATATGCATGTTCTGGTCCAACCCCTGGATAATCTAATCCTGCAGAAATACTATGTGTTTCACTAATTTGTCCATCCTTATCTTGCATTAGGTATGTCATCATTCCATGTAACACTCCTTTTTTTCCAGCAGTAAGTGGGGCTGAGTGTAATTTTGTTTTTATTCCTTTTCCTCCTGCCTCTATTCCTATGATTTTGGCATTAGTGTCAATTAGTGGATAAAATGTTCCTATTGCATTAGAGCCTCCACCTACACATGCAATCACTGCATTTGGAATCTTCTTCATCTGTTTTTTAATTTCTGTACCAATTACTGCTTGAAAATCTCTTACCATTAGTGGATATGGGTGAGGACCTACAGCTGAACCTAGTAAATAGTAAGTTGAATCAACATTTGTAATCCAATCTCTCATTGCTTCATTTATTGCATCTTTCAATGTTTTTGAACCTGATTTTACCGGATGTACTTTAGCTCCTAATAATTCCATTCTGAAAACATTTTGTTTTTGACGTAATGTATCTACATATCCCATGTAAATTTCTGCTTTCAATCCTAAACTTGCACATGCCATTGCAGTAGCTACTCCATGTTGACCGGCTCCTGTTTCTGCAATAATTCTTTTCTTTCCCATACGTTTGGCAAGTAATGCTTGTCCTAACGTATTGTTGATTTTGTGAGCTCCTCCATGCAACAAATCTTCTCTTTTTAGATAAATTTTAGCGCCACCTATGGTCTTTGTAAGATTTTTGGCAAAGTAAATTGGGGTTGGTCTTCCCGCATAATCGATTAATAATCTTCCAAGTTCTTTTTTGAAGTTTTTGTCATTTCTGATTTTTAGATAATTTTTTTCTAATTCCTCTATTGCAGGTGCCAATGTTTCTGGTATATACTTCCCACCAAACTCTCCAAATCTTCCATCTTTTGGCATTCCAATCTTCATATAGAATTCACTAACCTCCTGACTGTTTGTTCAATATCCTCATTTTTCATTATTGCTGTACCTATAAGATACCCTTTCACGCCGCATTTATGAAGAAATCGAATATCCTCTTGAGTTTCAATCCCACTTTCTGAGATGATGATTTTAGATGAATTAAATTCTTCTAGAATATTTCTAGTTGTATTCAGATCTATTTTCAAGGTATCTAGATTTCTATTATTGATTCCAACAATATCTGCGTCAGTTTTACATGCATTTTCAAATTCTTTTGAGGTATGTGCCTCTACGAGTACTTTCACTCCGTTTTTATGCCCATAATCAATTAATTCATCCATTTCAGATACCATTTTTTTATCAAAAATAGATTGTATGAGTAAAAAATAATCGGCACCCATTTTTTTTGCGGCATCAATTTGTATTTTGTCAACTGTAATGTCTTTCATCAACATTGGAATTTTTACCACTTTTCTAACTTTCATAAAAAGTTCTGGTGATCCATCAAACAAAAATGGCTGAGTTAATACTGATAACGCTGATGCGCCTCCATTAACCATATCAATTGCAATGTTTACTGGGTTTGATACTTTTCTAATGTTTCCTAGTGCGGGAGATGAAAATTTTACTTCTGTGATTAATGGTGCATGCTGTGATCTGATCATGGTTTCGCCTAAATCAATTTCTGATTTAGATAGTGATTCAGATATTTCGTATACTCCGTCATTAATTGCTTTCTTTGAATTATTAACAAGTTTTTCTAAAATATTTTCCATATCACTCAAACTCCTCTAATTTGTCTAATGCATTATTTTCTTTTGCAAATTGTTTTAATTTTTTAAACGCATTTCCATTGTTTATTGTTTCTAGAGCTAACTCTACTCCTTCATCAAATCTGTCACAAATCCCTCCTACAAGCAGTCCTCCTGCGGCATTTAATATTGTAATTTCTTTCATTGTTTTGTTTGATGTATTATTCAATACCTTAGCAAATGCATCTATAGCTTCTTGTTTTGTTGAAATTTGAATATTTGATAAATTGCCTTTTTCCATGTTATACTTACTTGGATCTATTATGAACTCTGTAATTTCTTCATTTTTTAGTAGACATGCTTTATTTTTTGATGTTGTTGACAGTTCATCCATCCCATCATCTGATCTTACAGCTAAAACTGTGTCGGAAAAGTTTTTTTGCATGATTCTTACAATTCTTTCAATATACTTGTCTGCAAAAACTCCTATCATCTGATGTCTTACTTTTGCTGGATTACATAGTGGTCCTAAAAGATTGAAGGCTGTTCTTTTACCTATTAATTTTCTAGCTGGGGCAACATTTTTCATAGCTGGGTGAAACGTTGGCGCAAACATGAATCCTATTCCTATTTTTTCTATACTCTCTTCTACTATCCATGGTTTTGAACTCAAATCAAACCCAAAATACTCAAAAATATCTGCACTACCTGAAACGCCTGAAACTGAACGATTTCCATGTTTTGCAACATTTCCTCCTGCACCTGCAATAACAAAAGATGCGGTTGTAGAGATATTGAAAGTTTGTAAATTATCTCCGCCTGTTCCACAAACATCAATTAAATTCCCATGACATTGTGGATCGATATTTACCGAATACTGGTTCATTTTTGTAAGCATTGCACGTAATTCTTCATCTGTCTCTCCTTTGCATGATAAATCTCCAAGAAATTCCGCTAATTCTTCATCTTTGTGTTTTCCATTTAGGATTTCACTCATCACTGCTGACATTTCGTCAAATGTAAGATCCTCAGTTATTTTTTTCATATTTTTTCACCTTTTCTATAAAATTTGCAAAGATTTTTGTTCCTTCATCAGTCAATATTGATTCCGGATGGAATTGAACTCCTTCGATTAGATACTCTTTATGACTCACACCCATAACTTCTCCATCATCTTCTGCTACTGCGGTAATTTTTAATGAATCTGGTATGATTGTTTTTTCTCCTACCAATGAGTGATATCTAGTTGCTCTAAACGGATTTTTCACTCCTATGAATAATGATTCATCCGTATGTTTAATTTGACTAGTTTTTCCATGACGAATATTTTTTGCATTAACAACTTTTCCTCCAAAACATGAAATTATTCCTTGATGACCTAGGCAAACTCCTAAAATTGGTTTTACAGGTCCAAGTTCCATTATAACTTTTTTACAAACTCCAAAATATCTTTCATCATCCGGTGTTCCAGGCCCTGGAGAAATAACTATGGCATCATAATTTGAATTCTTAATATCCTTTATTGTTATTTTGTCATTTCTTATTACATCTGATGTAATTCCTAACTCTCCTAATCTTTGAGCAATGTTATACACAAAAGAATCATAATTATCTATAATTAGAAATTTCATTTTGCTGCCTCCTTTAATGCAGTAATCATTGCATTTGCTTTATGTTCTGTTTCTTTTAGTTCATTTTCTGCTATTGAATCAAATACAATTCCTGCTCCTGCTTGTACAAACCCGTTATTTTTTTCAGCAAAAATACTCCTAATTGCAATTGCGAAATCACAACATCCATTAAATGAAAAATATCCTACAGCCCCTGCGTATGTTCCTCTTTGTGTTGGTTCTAATTCTTGGATTACTTCCATTGCTCTTACTTTTGGTGCCCCTGAAACAGTTCCTGCAGGAAAAACCGCTTCAAATGCGTCATACATGTCATGTTTTTCATTTAACTTACCCACAACATGTGTCACTATGTGCTGAACATGGCTGAATCGCTTGATCTCCATTAGCTCTTTTACTTTTACTGTTCCATAATCGCAAACTCTTCCAATGTCATTCCTACCTAAATCAACAAGCATTGTGTGCTCGGCAAGTTCTTTTTCATCATTTTGTAACTCATCTTTTAGTTTTTCATTTTTTTCTTCATCTTCTGTAATTTTTCTTGTACCTGCAATAGGAAATGTTTCAATATCTTTTCCAGTAACTCGTAACAACATCTCAGGGCTAGAACCAATTATTGTATTATTGTTCATTTTCAGGTGGAACATATATGGAGATGGATTTAGTTTTCGAAGTTTTTCATATACTTTAAGATAATCTCCTTTTCCTTCAAATGAGAATTTTCTAGAAAGAACAACCTGAAACACATCTCCACTATGTACGTACTCTTTTGCTTTGTTTACAATTTTCTCAAATTCTTCTTTATTTAAATTTGGAATTATATCTGAAATTTCAAAAGTTCCAAATTCTACTTCAGTTTTCAATATATTTTCAGAACGATTTTCATCGTAGTAAAAATAGAAAAACTGTTTCTTTTTGTTATCGTATAGAATGCCATCGTTGTATATCCCAAATTCCATTATTGGTTTATCTAAATTTCTTTTTCCTGGAATATTTTCAAATAAACGTATGGCATCATAATCTATGTTTCCTACTGCCCCTCCCAAATATCGATACGTCATATCATCTGTTTGTTTTACTAATTTTTTGATTTCATCCAAAGGTGTGCGCGTGTTGATCGTTTCAATTTCACCATCTCTGTTTTCAATTGTGATTTTATCAAAATACCCTCTTACGATAAATTCTGGCTCAAAACCCATAATTGATGTCTCTGCAAGTTCGTCAGGTCCAGTTAACGATTCAAACAAAAATGAATATTTGTAATTTCTTGATATTTTATTGTAAACTTCAAATGGCTGTGTTTCAGTGTACACTAGAGGAATTATCTTAGGAGTGATTGAATGTCCAAAGACGGTCACCATTCATATTTTTAAACAAAAATCTCAATATTTAAAGTGTGTTTAACAAGTTGATCGAATAAAATTGAGCGATCCACAATTAGATCTGTTTATTCTAAACTCACTATGAATAAAATCAGCAATCATGTACAAAGAGTTGCAATTCATTCACAACTAATTGGTTTGAAAACCCTGCTAAAGTTATCAAATACCTTTAGCAAATAGTCTCAATTTGTTATGAATGGTACCTTATAGTACGGTACACTTATATCAAATAGTTGTGTATGGAAAGCATGAGCCAGTTAGTATATTCTGGAAAATCTTCTCTAACTCAAGATTTTGTCTTAAAGACAGAACATGTCTTTTTGAGAACCGATGCTAATGAAATGAATTGTTATGTTTGTAAAAAGGGAATTGAGGATGGTACTTCACTTACTGCAAAAACTCTTGATTCTAAGAATATTATGTTATGTGAAAAACATTTTGAATAATTAGTATTGTGCGGGTTTAGTTATTGCCCCCTTTGCAGCAGAACCTACAAGTGATGCAAACTTTGCAAGTGCTCCTGTAGAATAGTTGGGCTCCGGTCTTCTCCATTGTTTTTTTCTATTCTCTAATTCATCATCTGATACGTGTAAGTTTATTGAACAATCTTCTAAGTTGATTGATATTTTATCTCCATTTTGCACTAGTGCTATTGGACCCCCAACAAATGCTTCTGGTGCAACATGTCCTACCATGAACCCTCGTGTTCCTCCAGAAAATCTACCGTCTGTAACCATTGCAACTTTCTTACCTAATCCTTGACCTACAAGAGCTGCCGTAGTTGAAAGCATTTCTCTCATTCCAGGTCCTCCTTTTGGACCTTCATATCTTATGATCATTACATCTCCTTCTTCTACATCTCCTTTTGCAACTGATTCAAATGCATATTCTTCTCTATCGTAAACTTTGGCGACTCCTGTAAACTCGGTCATCTCAACTCCTGCAGTTTTGATTACTGCCCCTTCTGGTGCTAATGTTCCTTTTAGAATTACAGCCGTTCCTACTTCGTGAATTGGCTGGTCTATTGGTTTAACTATTTGTTGTTCTGGAACTTCAATAATTGCCAAGTTATCCAAATTTTCTTTTATCGTTTTACCGGTAACTGTCATCACATCTCCATGTATCAAATTTTTATCTAATAATTTTTTCATAATTAATGGAATACCTCCAATCTTATCCAAACTATTCATAACATAATTTCCACCAGGTTTCATATCTGCAAGATGTGGCGTCTTTTTTCTAATCCTCTCAAAATCATCATAAGTTAGATTAACTCCTGCCTCATTTGCCATTGCCAATAAATGTAAAATTCCATTTGTAGATCCTCCCACGGCATTTAACATTGTAATTGAATTCTCAAAGGCTTCGAATGTTACAATATCTAGCGGTCTTATGCCTAATTCGAGTAATTCAGTACATGCTTTTCCTGTTTCATAGACAATTTTGTCCCTTCTTTCATCTTCAGCTGGAGGACTGGCACTTCCTGGTAATGCTAATCCGATTGCTTCTGAAATTGATGCCATTGTATTTGCAGTAAACATTCCTCCACAGGAACCTGCATTAGGACATGCAACATTCTCAATATTTTCTAATTCTTCTGCAGTAATTTTTCCTGCATCATAAGACCCAACAGCTTCATAAACATCCACTACTGTTAACTCTCTTCCATCTAACATTCCAGGCATTATGGTTCCGCCATAAACAAATACTGATGGTATGTTTAGTCTTATCATTCCCATCATTGTACCTGGAAGACTTTTATCACATCCTGCAATTCCTACCAATGCATCATATTGATGAGCTCGAACCATTAATTCGATTGAATCTGCAATTATTTCTCTACTGATTAATGATGATTTCATTCCTTCATGACCCATTGCAATTCCATCACTGACGGCAATTGTACTGAATTCTCGTGGTGTTGCTCCTCCGTCAGTTACTCCCTGTTTTGCCTGTTGTGCAAGATTTGGAAGATGAATATTACATGGAGTAGCTTCATTACCTGTATGGCTTACACCCACAAATGATTTACTTAAATCCTCATTAGTAAGTCCCATGGCCTTGTACATGGCACGGTGTGGTGCTCGAGCAGTACCTTCAACAACATTTCTACTTGAAATTTTCATTTTGCTCACAATCTGTTGATTGTTTGTGCATTTAACTCTGCTAACTGTTTGTCTATGGCTTCTTGATCATCATTTCCATATGTGATAAGAATTCTATCATCTTCCTGTACGATATATTTTCGTATATCCTCAACTTTTTGCTGATTGATATAAAATTGTAAAGTATAATCGTTATTTGTACAAAATTGTCTTCCATCAGGAAATACAAAACATTTGTCATCGAGTGCAATATTCATAGAATTAAACAAGAATTCAAGATCTACCCCAGTTGAGTGCCTGTGTATTGTATCTCCATCTTGATTTTCAAAATGAATCCAGCTTGTTTTTACTTGATAATTTGGGGTTGCATAATCAAATTTATCTCCAAAAATCTTGGTTAACATTGATGCGTGAATATGCTCATCGCCTAATTTTCCAGCGTTTTCTGGAGCTCCTGGGACATTATTTGTAGATGTAATGAATTCGAAACAGGCAAATGCAACGATAACTCCAATTCCAGATAAAATTCCTATAGCTTTTAGATTTCGAGTTCTATATTGTGCAGATCTCTTAGATGCAAAACCTTCACGTTCTTCTTCTCTTTTTTCTCGCCTATTCTTACCCATTGTTCATTCCCAATTTATCGACCAAATAAATCAATATCGTTTATACTATCAACGAGTCTAAACTTGTTGTGGCAACTATCTTTACTGAAATAATTGAAGGAAAAAGACCTGGTTTTATTATTTTTGAAGATGATAACCATATGGCAATTTTAGATAAATATCCAATTGATACAGGTCATTCTTTAGTTTTACCAAAAATTCCTTATGAAAAAATCACTGAGATGCCTAAAAATGAGGTGGCCGAATTATTTTCATTAGTCCCCGAAATTGCAAATGCAATTCTCAAGGCTACGGGCGCAGTTGCATTTAGCATTGCACAAAATAATGGAAAAGAAGCAAAACAAATCATTCCACATGTTCACGTGCATATTATACCTCGATATGCAGATAAAGCAACATTGTGGACCAAAAGAAGAATTCCCTCTGATGATGAATTAGAAGAATTACGTCAAAAAATTAAAAATTCTTTCTAAACGCGATTTGGATTATATCTTAGAATAGCTGCAATATTTCCTAAACTACCTAGCATTGTCCCATGTTCTGTTTTACCTGAAACAACTTCAACTTTAGTTCCGGTCTGAGCTGCATTTAATGCAATGTAATCGATAAGATCTTGGTCTATTATTTCCGAATCCATCGCTTTACATTCAGAACATGGTTGATTTTTCATTTCTGTTTTTCGTGCAATTCTTTTTCCTTGTTCAATAAATTCATCGTCTATGTTTGAACATCTTTTACATGTTTTCTCAATTCGGCTCATATTGATGTCATCTGAAATAATTATTGTTCCTGCAATGTTATTTTTCAGCATTTCAATTACTTCTTTTAATCCATAACTTCCTAATCCTGTATTTGTGTTAATTTCTTGAAATAATCTTTCAATTATTTTTTTCTCTTCTACCATTCTAAAATTTGATAAAATATCTGAACATTTTGCAAATGCCTCTCTAATGCCTTCTGCACCAGAATACGATGCATCAATTGTGGCAATAATGTTATTTTGTAATCTGTATTCTAGATACTCTTTATTGACAAATTCTTCTTTTGTAGGGCCGGGTCCTGATACTATCAGTCCTTTTACTTGATAAATATCAATGAAATATTCTCTAGTTATCTCTGCCACTCTATTAAAATAATATTGTAATTCCATTTCTCTTAATTTTTGAAATCTTTTTGCTGATTGTCCACCTTGTCTATGTTTTCCTGCAACTCCTGAACCTGTTTGTTTTAGTACCTCTAGTTTATCACCATGTAACAATCCCCATCCTGCATCTTTTGCATCAATTGCTAATAATCCAATAATATTATCATCTTGTAACATATCTTTTAGAATATCTGTATGAAAATGATCATCACATCTGTATAATGATGTGGTTAAATCTTTGGGAGGATCAATCTCATATATTTTTACAACTTCACTTCCAGGTGGACCTCCACCCTCTCTCGGAAGTGCGCCACAAAATACTACTAATCCTTTTTCAGGAGTTTTTTTGTATAACTTTAATTTTTGAATTACTTTGGCTAGTGAATCTACAACATGAGTTCGAGTCAAATCTGATTTTATATTATCTGCAGTTCCTTGTTCTTCCCTCAATTGAGTCATTACCTCATGAAGTTGTTGCCCTTTTGGAATGTATACTGTAATGAGTTCTGTTCCGCGACCAGATTGCTGTGTTAATTCTTCCAATGTCTTTCTGATTTTGTACATTTTGACTGAATCAACATTTTGAACTTCAAATTTTCCCATTTTCTAATAGTTCTTGAATTGGAATATTAAGGTGATTATGAAGATTATTCTAACTCTTAGGAAGATCCAAACTCTTGGAATACTTGTTCAAATTTCTCAAATGGCTGTGATCCAATTATCCTGTAAACTTCATTACCACTGAATATTAGAAATGAAGGGGTGGCGTTAATGTTGTTCTCCTTTGCAAATTGTTCATTATCTAAAACCTTTTGTCGAAATTTTGAATTTTTCATACATGAATCAAACTCCTCAAGTTCTAATCCTGAATTTTTTGCAAACATTGTTAGTGACTCTTCTGTAATCCATCCTGTATTTTCTCCTCCCCAATTATCATACAATGTGTTATGATATTGCCAAAATTTACCCTGTTCTTGTGCACAATATGATGCTTCAGATGCCCTGATGGATGGTTCTCCATTTAAGGGAAAATCTTTGAAGACAAAATTCACATTACCCTTAATTACATATTTCTCATAAATTTTGTTCATTGTTTCTTTATGAAATTTATAACAAAATGTACATTGATAATCTCCAAATTCAACTATTGTAGTCCCTGCATTTGGATCGCCTAGAATAGTTGCTCCTTGTAATAAATTTTCTTTATTTAAAATGAATGCGTTAGTTGATGTTTCAGAAGTATTGAGAGCTAAAAGACCTGCAAAAATCACTCCAATTGCAGCTGGAACTATTAGGAGATAGATCTTCATATCATGAAACATTTGTCAGTTACTTTAAATATATTGTATTTAGCAAAAACCTATGATACAATCACAAACCACAATTACAACTTCCAATATATCTAAAGTTGCAATTGCTGTTTTAGCACTTGTTTTTGGATTTGGATTATTTATTGTAGGTTTTGATCAAGGACATATCTTTAGCATAGTGATGGGCGAACAAGCATTTGATGAAATGTTAATTCATGAACTAACTCACGATATGAGACATGCAGCAGGCTTTCCATGTCATTAATTATAATATCCTGATTTTTCATTCTAAATTCTAAGAATATATAATCATTTTAAATAACCTATTTTGATTATAGAATTATGACTAGACGCATTACATTACCTCAATTAAAAAAATATGATGTTACCCAAAAGGTACTCGAAATGCTTGCAGATGCGGAATCTCGTGCAATTATTTTTTCAATTATTAAAAAAGGAAAAACTGCAGCAGAATTATCTGAAAAACATAAGATTCCTCTTAGTTCAGTTTACAAAAAAATATCCGATTTGGAGGAATTAACATTAATTAGAGTTGACAAATGGCAAATTTCTGAAAAAGGGCGTAGATTCAAGGTATACCGAAGTAGAATTAAAAATGCAGAGATAACTATAAAAAAACCTGACGCCTCGTTAACGTTAACTCCAAATGATGTCTAGTAAAATGAAAAAGCAGATTGTGCGTGAAGCACTCCCAAAACCAAATGTTTTACAATTAAGTGAATATGATATCACGCAAAAAATTATGGATTCTCTTGTCAATGCGTGCCATCGCTCAGTATTATTTTCCATAATTAGTGTTGCAAAAGATGCACCCCAGATTGCACATGAATTAAACATCTCTCTATCTGCAGTATACAAAACTCTTGGGAAATTAGAAGAGTTAACATTGGTTGAAATTGATAAATTTAATTTTATTGATGGTAAAAAAATTAAATGTTACAAGAGTCGTATTGGGCGTGCAGAAATTAGATTAGAACATAATGATGCAATTTTGCATTTATTTCCAAACAGAACTGCACTTCAAACTAAGTGACATCTTTCAATGTCTGAAACTAATCTATTAAAATTAAACATAAATGATAAAAATTTTTCAAAAATTAGGGATATTCGAAAAAATGTATTTACAGATGAATTAGGCATCTTGGAATCTGAACTATTTGATGAATATGACGAAATCTGTGATCATTTTATCATATTTGATGGAAAAAATGTCGTTGGTGCTGTGAGATTTGTTATAGTAAAACCAGATATTAAATTAGAGCGAATGGCAATTTTGAAAGAATTTAGAACTAAGAATCATGGAAAAGACTGTATTTCACAATCAAGGGAATATTATCAATCTAAAAATTATTCTAAAATGTTCTTAGATTCAATATACTTTGTAAGGAATTTCTATAAAAAATGTGGTTTTATTGAAGAGGGTGAGATATTCCAACGAGTTGGAATTGATCATATTCGTATGTCTTTAACGTTATAGTCTATTTGAGAAATACTCGATTAGTTATTAACTCGTAAAAAAATGGAAAAAATATGAATGCAGAACTTTCTACAAATAAACTTCATGACGTTGCACATATGGGAATGCGTGCAACTGTTGGAGTTATCTTCATTGTTCATGGATTTGGAAAATTTGGAAATCCGGGATTTGGTGGATGGATATCTAGCATGGGCATTCCTGCAGAAATGCAAATTCCTATCGCATTGGCAGAATTTGTGCCGGGAATACTTCTCTTAATTGGTGTTTTAACCCGAATTTCAGGTGCTATACTTTCGATAGTCATGCTTGGCGCAATATTCCTAGTCAAAGGTGCATCCAGCTTAACAGGAGATGGAGGATATGAATTAGATTTGATTCTTTTGGCTGTGAGCCTAGTCATAATAGTTAGCGGTCCCGGTAAAGTATCTATTTCACATCTAATTGGAAAAATTCCTAGACCCTTACAATAGTTCTAGGTAACAATTTTTTCTATTTGATTTTTTTCTTCAGCAATCTTAATTTCTCTTGCAATTCTTTTTCCCATACTCATATTCTCATTGAATAATAATGAATAGTAGGGTGAGCCATCCATGTAGATGTTAGTTCCTGCAACAATTCTTGCTGAAAATTCAAATGATGTAAATTTAGCATTTTCATCATATACTCCTTCGATACAAAATGGGCCATTCATGCCAGGTGACACAACTCTTTTTGCAGCATCAACGAAATTTTCGCCCATCGTATATGCCTCATCTAATAATGACTCTCTCAAAACTAGCGGACTGTTTCCGATTACGTTAAAGGACGGAACTTTTTTTGATTTTAATTGTTGTTCTGATGGAATTCTCCCAAGACCTTCAATATCTGATTCATGTCTCTGATCAACTCCAAAGAATTCTAATTCATTAGTTAATGGTGAGTAAAAGAATTGTAAATAGGCTAAAACCCCTGCTGCATATTCTTGAATGTATAGGGTTTCATCTTTTGAAATAACTCCTTCCGAAATTAATTGGTTTCTTTTCGTGTTATAGTCTTCTTCATTAGCTGCCATGAAATATCCTTTACCGCCAGCAGCTCCTTGTCTTTTCACAATTACTAATCTTTCAATATCTTTTGGTTCTGTTACGGGGTTTGGCATTGGAAGATTTGCCTCTCTCATGAGTTTTTCTTTCATTTCTCTATCTGATTCCCATCTAAGAATCCATTTGTTTCCGAATACAGGAGTCTTAATGGATTCTATTTCTTCAGAGTTCATTTGTGCAATTAATGTTCCATGAGGAATTAAAACAGAATTATTTTCTTCAAGAATTTTTTGACATTTTTGGTCAAGAACTTCTTTGAATGTATCTACTATGATTAATTCATCAATGAATGGAAATCTACGATATAATTTTTCACGTTTTTTTTCACAAACTAATATTGTCTTGAATCCCTCATCTTTTGCACCCTTCAAAACTTGTAATGAGCAGTGAGACCCCAAAGTTGCAATGCTTGTCAAGAGTAATTTTTCTTATCTGGATGGCTTTTTGAATCTATTCCCTAGATAGTGAATTTGACACATATTGAAATATCTCATCAATTAGCTCAATCTTTGCCTCAGAATCTAGTTCTTCAGGTATGGTCTTTGATAGAAAATCATACATTGAAGAGCTATCTTCCAATTCTCCTCTCTCTTTTCTAAGCGAATATGTGGCAATTGCGCCGGATATGTATGCAATAGCCTTTTCCCGTGTATTCATATGATCTAAACTGTATTCTGAAATAAAAATTGTATAAACCAAATGTAAAATAAACCCAAAAAATTACTCTAAACTAAATGATTGGAACTGAATTGGGAGATCTCAGAAGAACCCATTATTCTATCGAATTGAATTCACTTGATGAAGGTACTGAAGTAGTTGTTATGGGATGGGTTCTAACTGTTAGGGGTCATGGAAATATTGCTTTTGCAACAATCCGTGATAAATTAGGCAGTATCCAAATTATTACAAAGAGTGGTGAATGTGATGACGATATACGCGAAAAACTTTCTACTCTGAAACAACATTCTTCAATTGCGGTAGTTGGCAAAACAAGAAAAAATGAAAAGTCTCCTACTGGCATAGAAGTGATTCCTACTGAAATGCGAGTTTTCTCAGATGTTGAAAAAATTGCCCCATTTGAGCCATATGCAAAAGATGTTAAAAATATCGATACTCGATTAGAAGTAAGAGCGATTGATCTCAGAAGAACAGTTTTACAAAAAATATTTCTTGCAAGGAGTTTAACATTAAAGGCAATTAGAGATTATTTATCAAAACAAGACTTTGTTGAAATTAATACTCCAAAAATGATTGCGACTGCAACAGAAGGTGGCGCTGCATTATTTCCAATATTTTATTACAATAAAGAAGCGTTTCTAGCTCAGAGTCCTCAATTGTATAAAGAACAACTAACAATGAGTTTTGAAAAAGTTTTTGAAATTGCTCCAATATTTAGAGCAGAACCATCTCGAACAAATCGACATTTGTCTGAAGCGATATCTGTTGATTTTGAAGAAGCTTATGTGGATTATAATGATATTATGGATAGAATTGAAGACTTGGTAAAAACATGTGTTACTACAGTTCAAAATTTTGCAAAAGAAAATGAAAATGTTGATTTTCAAATTCCAGAATTACCTGATAAAATACCTCGTTACAAATATGCAGATTTGATAGAAAAGATGCAAGCTGCAGGTGTAAAGACACAATGGGGTGACGATTTGTATCCAAAAAATCTACAAAAAATTGGATTGGCAGGCTTTTACTTTATTATTGATTGGCCAATGGGCCCAAAACCATTCTATGTGAAAGTAAAAAAAGACGACCAGAAGATTTCAGAATCATTTGATCTAATGTGGGGCGATTTGGAGTTATCTTCAGGCAGTACAAGAATTGAAAAGAAATCTGAATTAGAAGATAGAATGAAAAACAAAGGAATGAATGTGGATTCATTTGGATACCACCTCAACATATTTGATTTTGGTGTGCCTCCACATGCAGGTTGTGGTATCGGTCTTGAAAGATTAATGATGGCGCTAACTGGAACTGAAAATATTCGAGATACTACATTTTATCCAAGAGATGTTGATAGACTAACACCGTAGGAAAAAAAATTGGTTGATGAAGAGGAAATAATCAGAGTTGCGAAATTAATGAAGATTGATCTTGAAGATCATAGTGAACATGTTGGACGTGTTAAGAAAATGCTTGAGTATTTTGATATTCTTGATCAAATTGATCTCTCCTCTGAAGAAATCACATCTCAAGAAAAATCATTGGCAGAATTAAGAAAAGATGAATTCATTCCTCATGATAAAAAACTAATTGAATCATTAAAGAATTTCCGTGAACATTATGTCCGTGCCCCCAAGATGAACTAAATGAATCTGAATACATCCATCTTGCAATATATTGAAGATGTAAAATCTGGAACTTTTACTACAGAAGAATTTGTTACCGAAACATTACAGCGAATCAAAGATGTTGATGAAAAAGTGCATGCATATCTTTCATTAAATGATTCAGCTATAAACGATGCAAAATTAATTGATAAAAAAATTGCATCAGGTGAGAAAGTAGGTCAATGTTATGGATTTCCTATTTCAATCAAAGATAACATATGCATTACAGGAACTAAAACTACGTGTGCATCAAAAATCCTAGAAAATTTTGTAGCACCTTACACTGCCACTGTTGTAAATCGTTTACAAGATGAAGATGCAGTAATCACTGGTAAAACAAATCTCGACGAATTTGCTATGGGGTTGACTACCGAATTTAGTGCATTTGGTGCAACAAAAAACCCTTGGAATCTTGATTATGTTCCAGGAGGCTCATCTGGAGGAAGTGCAGCTTCCGTGGCTGCAAACGAATGTCTTGCATCATTGGGATCCGATACTGGAGGGTCTGTAAGAAACCCAGCTAGTTTTTGTTCTGTTGTGGGATTAAAGCCAACATACGGATTAATCAGTAGGTATGGATTGATTTCATATGCAAATAGCATTGAACAGATTGGTCCGATGACTAAAACTGTAAAAGATTCTGCATTTTTGTTAAATGTTATTGCAGGTCAAGATGCAAATGATGATACTACCATAGATAACAAAAATTCTAACTATCTAGAAAATATAGAGAATGGAATTGAAGGGAAGAAGATTGGAATCATAAAAGAAATGACTACCTCGGACGGTCTAAGCTCTGAAGTTTCTAATTCTACAAAAGAGGCTATACATGATTTTGAAAGTTTAGGGGCATCTTGTGATGAAGTATCTTTACCTACCATACCATACACTGTTGCAGCATATTATACAATAACATCTACCGAAGCTGGTAGTAATCTGGCACGTTATGATAACATTCGTTATGGATATGAAATGGAATCTGAAGGCTATGAATACAATTCTTACATTTCTAAATCAAGAACAAAATTTGGACCTGAGGTTACACGTAGAATAATTCTTGGAGGTTTTGTTCCTTCTGCAGGACATGCTGGAAAATATTTCTTAAAAGCATTAAAAGTAAAATCTAAACTAATTTCTGAAATTAATTCTTCATTTAAAAAATTTGATTATCTTATTGCACCTACCGCTCCAGTTCAACCATTCAAATCTGGAGAAAAAATAGATGATCCTGTAACTTTGATGCTGTTAGATTACAACACTGTTACTGCAAACCTTACTGGTAAACCGGCAATTTCAATTCCATATAGAGTATCTAATGGACTGCCAATTGGCATGCAAATTATGGCAAATACTCTAGAAGAAAAATCATTATTCCAAGCAGCATATGCCCTAGAAACAAAAACTAAACTGCCGGAGGTACCGTTATGACAAAGATTGGGCTAGAGATTCACTGTCAATTAACAAAACTTGAAAGTAAACTGTTTTGCTCTTGTAAAGCAAACTACCGTGAATTTGAACCAAATCACAACATCTGTCCTGTATGTATGGGACTTCCAGGTTCACTTCCAAGATTAAATCAAAAAGCTGTCGAATCTGCCACTAGCATTGCAATGGCATTAAACTGTACTACTCCTGAAAAAATTGCATTCTTTAGAAAAAATTATTTCTATCCTGATTTACCAAAAAACTTCCAAATCACGCAACTCAATGTTTATGGAGACATGAGTGTGGGAGGAGAAGGCTATGTTGATGTTGAAGGCAAAAAAATCAAAATTAGACGTATACAATTAGAAGAAGATCCTGGTCGATTGATTTACGAAGGGGCATCCGAAAGAACAAAAATTACCCTAGTGGATTATAATCGTGCAGGAACACCTCTAGTTGAAATTGTGACGGATCCTGATTTTGAAAATCCAAGACAAGTTCGAGTATTTCTAAACATTCTTTCAGATTTATTAGAAAACCTTGGTGTTGCAGAACCTGGTCTAGAAGGTGCAATGCGTGCCGATGGAAATGTATCAATTGAAGGTGGAAATAAAGTTGAAATCAAAAATATTGGTTCTTTTCATGATTTAGAGAAAGCATTACATTTTGAATTAACACGTCAACAAAGTTTGTCAGAACGGGATATTGAAATTGCAATGGAGACTCGACATTGGGATGATAGGCGAAAAATTACTATTAGTTCTAGAAGTAAAGAAGAAGATCAAGATTACAGATATTTCTTAGAAAATGATATCCCATGGGTCAAAATTAACCAAGAAACACGTAATGTGTTGAAGGAAAAAATGCCTGAAAGTATTGGCTCTAAAAGAGAAAGATATGTTGAAAAATATGACATTGCACCTCAAGTTGCAGATATTTTGTCTTCAGACAAATATTATTCCAAATTATTTGAAAATGCTCATGATGAATCTAATGCAAAAGATATTGCAAATTTAATCACCACTGATTTATTGGGATTTATTGATACAAAAGAAAAACAACAAAACTCAAAGATTACCTCACAACATTTATCTGATTTGGTTGATGCAATGAACTCTAAAGCGATAACTAGAAATTCTGCAAAAGTTGCACTTCAAGAAATTATAAAATCAGGCAAAAACACAAAAGATGTATTACAAGAAATGGATTTGGGTCAGGTCTCAGATTCATCTGAAATAGATATGATAATCTCTCAAATTTTTGAAGAAGAAAAACAGGCGGTAATTGATGCTAAAGAACGTCCTGAAACAGTGAATTTCCTCGTAGGAAAAGTAATGCAGAAGACAAAAGGAAAAGCAGACCCTGTCAAAACACTTGAATTAATTAAATCAAAATTAGATCAATGAATCAAAAAGTAATTGGGATTCCTATTGTTATCATGATTATCATTATTGGAGCATATATTGGAATAACCCCCTCTGAAAATACTGAAATCTCAAAAATTGAAGAAAAAACCGAATTTATGAACTCTTCAGAATTAATTCAAACAAATGTTGAATCTCTATTCAATGTGATGGCATATGAAAATGATTTTGAAATGATTAATGGAGAAAAGATCTGGCGAAACGTATACTATGAACTAGATGAATCAAAATTAGACATTTATCAAGATTTAAAAAATAATAAAAAGTCTGCAGTAGTTTTTCCCATATTCACTGCAGCTGCATATTCTGAACCAGGATTTTATACATTTTATCGTGGAGAATGTGATCAAGAATTTCATGGAGTTCTATTTCGAGAAGATGATTGTCTTACTGTAAAAATAGATGAAGAATATAATCCAGGTTTCACGTCAAGTGCAAATGGCTTACAAGTTCTAAGTCTTTTAGGGTATGATGTAATTACAGATATTACAATTCACCAAAATCCAAATGTACTGGCACAATATGAGAAAATTATCCTATTACATAATGAGTATGTGACCTCAGTAGAATTCGATGCAATAATCTCTCATCCCAATGTAATTTACTTGTATCCAAATGCATTATATGCAGAAATTGATTTTGATGAAGATCTCTGGGAAATATCTTTGGTAAGAGGCCACAATTATCCTGAAATTACTATTCGAAATGGATTTGATTGGAAATTTGACAATAGTATTGAAGAATATGATGTGACATGTAATGATATGAAATTCTCAAAAATCTATAATGGATGGATGTTAAACTGTTATCCTGAAAATGTACTTCACAAAACAAAAGAATTACTTGCACAGATAAGAGATTTCTAAAACCCCATATCATTATGAAAACAGGTTTGTTTTCCTGTATGACATGCAGGACCTGATGGTTCTACCAAATAGATTATGGCATCGGAATCACAATCGACCAATATCTTTTTCACTTTCTGAGTATTTCCTGACTCTTCTCCTTTCATCCATAGTTTATTTCTAGAACGACTCCAAAACCACGAGTTTCCAGTCTTTTTTGTTAGTTCAAGAGATTCTTTGTTTGTATATGCCAGGGTAAGAACATCTTTCGAGTCTGAATCTTGAACTATCACGGGAACAATTCCATTTCCTTTGTTAAAATCTATATGTTCAATTTCTTTTACTGTCATTTTTTACCTCTAATTTGATTTGCAACCATTGGCAAAAATGCGCCTACGTCAGATACTATTCCTAATGCTTGCCATGTACCTCTATCCATCAATTTTGTTACGGTTGGCTGATTGATGTCAATTACAATTACCTTGACATTTGCTGGAAGCATATTGCCAGTTGCAATAGAATGTAACATTGTAGATACCATGATCACCATGCTTGCACCTTTCAGAACTTTTTTGTATTCTCTTTGAGATTCTGCAATATCTGTAATTACGTCTGGTAATGGTCCATCATCTCTCAATGATCCTGCTAAAACAAATGGAATTTTTTTCTTAACACATTCATACATTATTCCTCGAGTTAATTTCTTCTGTTGAACCATTTTCTTTAGTGAACCTGCTTTGAATACTGAATTTATGGCATCCATATGATTTCTATGACCTCTTACGGCCAACGTTCCATCTTTAACTCTCATTCCCAATGAAGTACCTAGTGTTGCATATTCTACATCATGTACTGCAAGTGCATTTCCTGCCAAAACTGCATTAATGTGACCTGTTTTAATCATCATTGCAACTGCATCAGCTGCGCCCGTATGTACGATTGCAGGACCTCCAACTAAGATAATTTTTCCACCTTGTTTTTTTGTTTTCATAATATCTTCTGCAACTTTTCTTGCAATATGTTGGGTTGGTCTTTCACTAGAGCTTCCACTTCCCATAAATTGGAAAACATTCATTCCTTCTCTTGGACGTTCAGGCGTTGAAACTTTAATTCCATCTTCCCCTACCACTATTTTATCTCCTTTTTTAATTTCTCTAATTGGTACGCATTTTGCCTTATTTGATTTAATTACAATACACTTGTCCATCATCATATTATCTACATCAATCCATTTGTTTTTGTGATAAATTGCAGTATGGTTGTTTGTTGTACTGTAAAAATTATCTGGAAATACCATATGTTTTGTAGCTGCTTTTATTTTACAATTTTTTTGACTTTTTGTAGTTGCACCTTCTCTGTGCAAAGCAGTCATTATTTCATTTAGATGTGTCTTGTTTTTTCCAATAATTTTTAATTTTGCATAACTTTCATCTGTTTTCAGTTTCCCAACTGAAATCTTCATAACTTCAAATTTACCTTCAAGATCCATAACTCTGTCAAAAATTTTTGTCAAAACCAGTGAATCAATAAGATGGCCTTTCACTTCTATGATTTTCGAATATTTGTTCATCTTAGTATGATAATTGATGGCATTAATAAAATCTACACAGGTAAAGCTACTTTGCCCTTGTACTCTACAATGTTATCTTTTTTCAATAATTCTACAATGTTATCTTTTTGTTCTTGATTTAGACTCTGAACTAGGGATTTCGAGGTGCCTTTTGAATCACATAATGCAATAATGTAACCACTAGAATCTGTTAAAACAAATCCCGAGGATTCATCAATTACTGCATAGAGGTTTTCTTCACCTACTGGTTCCCATACGTTTGTTTTATTATCGCGTAATGCTAATGCCGGCATTGCTCTGTCATTTGAAATTGAATTTAGATATGCTCGTGATGCTTCGACTCTTTTCTGTCCCGCTTTTAATGCTTGAAAATATTGCATATGATAGAAATATTATAAATGCTATAAAAATTAACAATTTCTATGCCATTACTAAATTCAACAATTATGCGTTTAAACGAGATAACCACGTTAATTGAAGATAAATCTAAACTAACATCTGAAAATGAATCTCTCGTAAAACAAATTTTCAAAGAAATTAATGAAAAAGGAGAACGATATGATGTTGATGAAATTGAATCTTGGTTTGAAAATGAAGGTACTTGGAATGTAAAAGATGTTATAATGCGTATTGTAAATATCTCACATTATACACAATCAAAATTTGAACAGACAAACAAGTTTAGAATTGTTGATGATACGTGTGATGACGGAGATTCATGTAGTTGTGGTCATTAATTAGACTCTATTTGTTTCAATAATCTTGAAACAACTTCTGCATTATCTCCCCGCTCGTTAGTAATTTCATCTAATCTTGAATTCTCTGTTTCAGTTCTAACTTTCTTGCCAAGGATTTGAAAATACTCTGCATCCAAATCGTTATTGGATTGGAGACGTTTAATAATTTCAAACAAAATACCGATTAATTCATTTTGTGCTTTTATCAATTCATCATTGTTTTCAGACATAATTACGATACTCAAAAGTAATTTTGTATTTATTTTAAGATGTCCATTAGAATCTTCTTTACATCCGGATCCATTATTTGCTCAACTGCCGAAATAATGAAGGGTTTAACTTTTTCAGGATCAGTGGCTGTTTCATAAATTTTTGCTTGTAGTGCCATCTCTAATTTATCTAATTCATGAACTAATTTCGCCTCTGGAGTATCTCTAACTAAAAATTCATCCCACATATTTTGATAATCTGATTGAATTTTTTGCGGAAGTGATTCTAAAATTTCAGTCATGGCATAGTTTTCTAATTCTGATTTTTTATCATAACCAATTTCATCAGGCATAAAATCACCAATTTTTGATTCTGCCCAATCATGTAAAATAGACATCTTGATTACTTTTTCTGAATTTAGAGATTTCATATCTGCCAATACCATTGACATTACAGACATCATATAGGAATGCTCTGCGACTGATTCTGAATCATCTAGTCCAAGTTTTATTTTCCATCCTGACCGCGGTAATTTTTTTAATCCCGCAATTTGAAAAAAGAATTCAGAGATCATATTTACAAAGACAAATTCTATTTAATAAGTTCATTTTGTACATCTGTATTATACGGGTATTTTTTGAGAATTTTATTACAAATTTCATTTGATTCTGTAATTTTATTAGATTTTTTTAATAATCGTAATTTATGATATAATACAATTAATTCATCAGGATTTTTTTCCAATATTCTATTGCATAATTCTAATGCATCATCAATTCTACCAGTTTTTCGATATACGGATATTATATTTATCTGAACTAATTTGTCATCAGGTTTAATTTGTAATGAACGATTATAGCATTCTATAGCTGCGTCATATCTCTTTAATTTGCTTAGTGTATACCCATTGTTATTTAGAGCCGTTAAATCATGCGGATCATTTTTTAATATTTTTTCATATTGAAGAACTGCATCTTCAAATTTTTTATTTAAAAAGAGTTCATTTGCGATATTAATTTCCGTCATAACATGCAATTTTGAACCATGTAAATTTAACATTACCCTTAATAGATGTGATAATAAAAAAAATTCATGAAAATTTATACTAAAACAGGTGATGAGGGAAAAACATCATTATTTGATAATACACGGGTATGGAAATCTCACGGCAGAATAATGTCTTATGGAGCAGTTGATGAACTTAACTCATCAATTGGAATTGCACTTTCACTAGAATTAGATGATGAAATTAAAGAAATTTTAGTTAAAATACAAAATGATTTGTTCGTAGTAGGTTCTGATCTTGCAAATCCAGATATTTCAAATAAAACCACTAGAACAACTGAAGAAATGGTTACATTTCTAGAAGATAAAATTGATTTGTTAGAGCCGCAATTATCTGAATTAACCAGTTTCATATTGCCTGGTGGTTCTTTATTGGCGTCAATTCTTCATTTATCTCGTACAATATCTAGACGTGCAGAAACTCATGTTGTTTCATTATTAAGAACTGAAGAAATCAACAAATTTGCAGGTATCTACCTCAATAGAGTATCAGATCTTATGTTTGTTCTAGCTCGTATAGTAAATCATAGAAAAAACATCCCCGATGTTGTCTGGATCCCCTAAACAATACGCTTTAATTTCAATTAATTTGCAAGTTTTTCATGCCGAGGTAGCTCAGCCTGGGAGAGCACCACGCTGAAGACGTGGCTGTCGGGAGTTCAAATCACCCCCTCGGCATTTACCTCTTTGTTCAATAATGAAATGTTTAATAATATGATATTCTGATTTTCATCGAATCACTTGGCAGAAAAAAAGAAAACAACAAAGAAAGTGGCAAAAAAAACTACAAAAAAAGCCTCTAAAACGAAAATCAAAACAGAGCCTGACGATTCTGGAATTGTAATAATAGATGATGATTTGACAGAAGATAAAGAAATTGCGGATGAAGAACGACGTGCATATCTTGAAGAAGCACGTTCACAAGAAGCAGGTTCTGATTAGAAATCCTTTTCACATACTATGGTATGTCTAATTCATGAAAGCCCTATGCATGATTACAGTGAAACCAGGTATGGTTGACAAAGTTGTTCAAATTTTAAGAAAAAAAAGAAAAATTTCGAAAGATATTATGGTTGTCACAGGCAGGGCAGATATATCTGTAATTTTGAATTCATCTATAGATGAAATTAATACGGTTGTAATTGATCTAAAAAATGTAAAAGAGATTGTGGATACTGAAACATTAATCGAAGTGGAGGTGGATATGGGATGGTAAGGGCAGTGATACTTGTAAAATCACCCAAAAAACTCATAGCTGCAAGATTAAGAAAAGTGGATAAAATCACAGAGTCTTTTCCTGTTAGTGGTCAATATGATGCAGTTGCAGTAATTGATGTGAACGAATTATTCGAGATTAAAGATATTACAACTCAAATACAAAAAATACCTGGAGTGATTAGAACTGAAACCATGGTAGAGGTAAATCCATAAAATCTTATAACTAATAATTGAGGTAATAATCTATGAACATTAAACGAATTGGAAATATCATTCTTGAGGTAAAGGATTTAGATACCTCGATTAAATTTTATCATGAAGTTTTAGGAATGCCAATAAAAAATGAGAGAAGAAATTGGGTGGATTTAGGGCAACAATCAGGAGGGGTGCTAAGTCTACATCCTGCATCTCTGACAACCTCTAATACAGAAACTTCAAAAGGAAATGGAATTTTAATTGGATTGACCGTAGGAGATTTACATTCTGCAATAGAGGAAGTGAAACAATCAGGGGTGAAAATTTTTAGAGAAGATCAAAAAAGACAAGCAGGAAAAAATGCAATAATATTAGATCCTGATGGTTACATGATCTCCTTGTTTGAACCTGATTTTTCAGAAGATAAGGCAAAACAAACTACAGGGTATGTTGGATTTACGCCAGAATAATCAAAAAGATTTTCTAAAATTTTGGTGTGAAACTATCTTTACCTTTAGAGTCTAGTTGCTTTTTTAACTCTAAATTCTCTTTCAATAGCTTGTCATTTGCTTCTTTCATCAAAGAAAATGATTTTTCTCTATTGTATAATGGATGTCCTGGCGGAAAGACAGACTGGTTGGAATTTAACAAACCATCTGCATGTTGACGGAACATTTGATTAAAATCTTCAAGATTTGGCATCATTGATGCATTTCTTTTGTTAAATTTTTCTCTAATCTCGTTAATTCCTGAGAATCCTGTTGGAGGGTTGCTCTTTGGAGGATAACGAATTGTTTCATCACCCAAGTTTGCTTCAACAGGGTTAAATGCTGTTTTTCTTTCTTTGAAGAATCCAGTATCCATGATATAGTGATTCTTGGACAATATTTTAGCATTCGTATAAGATAACTAGGCTTAGATTGTGAATAAACGTCAATTTTTAGTCATATTCTTCTGATCGCAGATCCTTATAGCGATCATGAATTTGGATTGATCCATGCAACACGATAAAGTAAAACGTTGTCTAAAATGTGAAAAAATAATCCGTGATGGCGAATTACACAAAATTGTGATGTATGTTATAGAAGAGCAATTTACAGAACATCACTACGAACACGTAGAATGCCCGGACAACTTTACAATTTAATTAGAATAATGATAAACTGGATATAATTCACCGGTTTCTCTACTATGGTATTTCCATTCCCCTTCATTCCATATCTTTTTAGAGAATTCTTTTTGAACTGAAGGATGAATTCTGTTATAGACATCATGACCTATTAGAATTTCTTGAGGTTTTGCTTTTCCTTGAATTTTTGCTGCAATATTCATTGTAGGACCTAAAATATCTACATGTGATTTTTCAGCATCTGACCCATATCTGATAATCATGTTTGTTCCAAAATCTACTCCAATTTTGACAAATAAATCTGGATAATCATATTGGTTTAGGATTGGATTGATTCCTTCTTCAATAATTTTTATCATGGATTTTGCACAACTTACGGCATTATCTGCTGCAATTAAGGAACTAGTATTTACAAAATATCCGATAACTGCATCACCTACAAATTTTAATGTAAATCCGCCATGATGTCGGATTGCAAACGCCATTTCTTGAGCAAAAGAACTGATTATTATTGCAATTTTCTCTTCAGGTAGTGTTAATGTGATATCTGTAGACCCAACTAAATCTACATACATTACAACCATGGATTGTTTTTCATGAACATGTTTTCTGAGATATGCATCAGATCGGTCAACTGTTGCATCATACTCAATTCCTTTTTTTAACGAACTCCATATTCTTTGTTGAGTTTCTTGAATCATGGTATCTGAATCTATTACCTTTTCAGAACTCTTTCCAAGCATCATATCGGCAACACTACCTTTTTCAGTCGTATCTGATTGAGCAGAACTTGAATCTGAAGGCAAAACTGAATCCTCTTTTTTAGACATGTGTTATTTTGATTGGTTACTACTTTTATTCTTTTTTCGTGAAAATATACGGGGTCTCGAATTTTTGGTCCATTGTCCAATAAGTCGGTAAGGAAATAGTCGAAATTACCCTTAATTGAAATTTTTTGATTAGTTCATCCCATCCAAAATTCGATTGAACTTTTGAAAATCTTCTTTTAGCATAACTTCCAGTGAGAGCGAATGCAGAATTACCTAAAATGGCATCATTTTGTAATACATTTGTAATTACCGAGTCAGCTAACATTTCGCCAATTTCAGGCACCCCTCCAATAACAAAAACAGTTGCCTTTGATGGAATTTTCTGAAAATCATATATTGTTGCATCAGAACAATTAGGATTAAACAAAACTCCTGTCTTTAATGATAATTCTTTTTGCATTGCAACCAAATTCTCATCAAGTTCTATTGAAATTGAATCCATTCCTAAAATTTTTCCACAATATGCAATTCTGCCATCTCCTGAACCTATGTCTATGATCTGTTCAAATCCAAGATTTTGTGCTTCACGTGCCAATGCATATGCTGAAAGCATCCATGTAGGATAAAATGGGGCATAACTTGTATCATGTTTTATGCTGTCAATCCAATAATTATTTAGATCTCCTTCAAATATAGTGCAATTTACATCGCAGAGTCTTTCAGATATTTGATTTGAGTAAATGGGGTTATTCTCTAGAAACTTATGAAGTAAGACGAGATGATTTTTTTCAACTATGAATGAATTCGAAGGTGAGTTAGGCAAAATTTCAGTAGTGTGACTATTGCCTTTGTATGATTTTACAAATTCATGTTTTAGTTTGCATATGTTATCAAAAAAAGTTTCCATAATTGATAGAATTTAAGGAAGTATATGAAAGAAATCATATGAGAATAGGCAATATTACAAATAATGAGTTCTTTTTAGAATTAAACAAACTGAATAAAAAGATTCAGGACGAATTCCTTAAAAAAATTATTCATGAAACTAGAAGTGTAACATGTGATGTAATGTTAGGTGATAGTACTACAAAACAAGTAGAAACTTTTGATATTAAAAATGTGGAAGTTTTCTTTGGAGATTTTAATTCAAAATTATCAGAATGGAGTTCACAAGGCGTCACATACTCTAGTGATGAAGATTTAAGACGAATATTTATAAAATCAGAAATTAGGATTGAGGATTATATTTTATCACTACATGCTTCATTACAGTATCATGTTTTATTATATTACAGACCCTTGCAAAAAGTAATTGAATTACAGAAAAAACTTGCGGGATTAATTAACAATTCTGGTGATTCTGAATCAAAATATAAAGATGAAAGTGAAAGATTGATACTTGAAAAATTAAATGAATTAGGATTCAAGGACATGCCTAAACAAGAGTTATTTGAATTATTTTATAATGATGAAGAACTAGCGTTAAAAATAAAGAAAATGGTTGATGAGTCTCAACCAGAAATTATTGATATTCAAGATAAGAAAAATCAATTGTTTAAAGAATTGGATAATTTACTATTAGAAACATTTCATACTACGTCGGTTATGATTGATGAACAAAAACTGGTTAATGGAGAAGAAGGGTGTCTCTGTAATATTGATCTGGAATATGTGGACAATGGTGCAAAGCAGGGACTGATTGATGTATCACTCATTAGTGAACAACTCAAAGTCAGGATCAAACAATGTATTGAGAATATTCTCAATATGATTCTAGAGAATAAATCATAATCAAGGGCACAAAGGCTATCATGCCTTTTTGGGGAATTGTGCCACTTGACTAATAATTTAGAGTTTGATCGCAAGTATTTAGGAATTTTTTAATCTCTAGGCATAAATTAAAGAAGTCAATTGATTTCATACAATTTAATTATGTACTGAAGGTGCAACAATTCCATGACAATAACATATGAGGATGTTGTGAAGGCACAGCAAACTCAAAATAAAGTAATTCGAAAGACAAATTTGGAATTTTCTGAAACATTTAGTAAAATTTGCGGAGCTAATGTTTATCTTAAAAATGAATATGAACAAAAAACAGGCTCGTTTAAAATTCGTGGAGCATATTATAAAATCAAATCTTTGACGGATGATGAGAAAAACAAAGGAGTTGTTGCAGCATCTGCCGGAAATCATTCACAGGGAGTTGCATTTGCATCTCACATTGAAAACATTCCATGCACTATAGTGATGCCAAAAAATGCATCCCCTGCAAAAGTAGCGGCTACCAGGGGCTATGGTGCTAAAGTTGTTTTGGAGGGCACAACTTATGACGAATCATGGGCATATGCTAAAAAAATATCCGAAGAATCAGATTCAACAATAATTCATGCCTTTGACGACTCCCATGTCATTGCAGGTCAAGGAGTAATTGGTTTAGAGATAATAGAACAATTACCTGATGTAGATGAAATTTATGTTCCAATTGGAGGAGGAGGATTAGCCGCAGGGATTATCATGGCTGTAAAAGAGAAACATCCCAATGTAAAGATCATAGGTGTTGAATCTAATGCTTATCCTGCAATGAAAAAATCCTTAGAAACTAATTCACTTCAAACAGTGAATGGAGCGACAACTATTGCTGACGGAATATCTGTTAAGACCCCTGGAAAGCTAACTTTCGAAATAGTCAAACAAAAAATCGACAAGATTGTCACTGTAGAGGATAGTGAAATCATTAATGCGATGTTTTTGTTAATGGAGCGTTCAAAAGCAGTAGTTGAACCTGCAGGTGCAGTAGCACTCGCATACATTTTAAAACATAACCCTGAGCCAGGAAAAAATGTCGTTCCAATATTGTGTGGAGGGAACATAGACATGTATCTTTTGGGCCAAATTGTTTCTAAAGGGTTATCTGGAATGGGAAGAATGCTAAAAATCTCTGTCCTACTAAAAGATAAGCCGGGTGCATTAAAGGAGTTAGTTGATGAAATCTCTTCAATTAATGTAAATATTGTTGAAGTGATTCATGACAGACTAAGTTCTGAAGTAAATGCAGGCTCTGCAGAGGTAACAATTAGTCTTGAAACAGAAGATCAAAATCAATCAAATGAATTAATCAATCATTTACGAGACAAAAATATTGAATTTCAGGTTATATCTTAACGGAATTTCTTCTTCACAAATTTAGATAACCCTAATTTTTTCAACTCTTCGGATTCTTTGAGAACTGAAGTATATTGGTCAAATTTATGTTTCTTCAATTTGGTTTTGATTTCTGGGAAAGAATTTCCAAGAATTTTTAGTGCATAGATTCCTGCATTTGATGCTTTGTTGATTCCAACAGCAACCACAGGAGAACCGGTTGGCATTTCTGAAATTGACAAAAGAGAATCAAGACCACCAAATGCTGAATATTTGTTTTTATCTGATTTTTTCAGTTGTTTATCATTATACACCATGATTGGAACTCCTATGACAGGAATTGTTGTATGTGATGCAATCATTCCAGGAAGATGTGCTGCTCCTCCAGCACCTGCAATTATAACTTTAAAGTTATTTTTTTCAGCATGTTTGGCATATTCATCCAATCTTTCAGGAGTACGATGTGCAGAAATTATCTGATCTTCATGTGAAATTGAAAAGGAATCTAGAATTTCAGCCGCACCATGCATGATACGACTATCTGAGCTTGAACCCATGATTATTCCGACAAATGGTTTTTTTGATTTCAATATTTTTTCAAGCTTTCGGGTGTTTTTAAACAATTTCAATCAAAAAATTTCGCTAAACTATTATGTATTACAGAAATTGTTTGTCGTTATGAGCAAAGTTCTAGGAATAATAGGTGGAGGACAATTAGGAATGATGCTTACCGAAGCAGCTCATAATATGAAAGAGGAAATCTCGAAGATCATAGTATTAGACCCTACAGAAAACTGTCCTGCATCAAAAGTGGGGGCAGAACAAATTATTGCAGATTTCAAAGATGAAGATGCAATTAAGAAATTATCTGAATTGTCCGATATCATAACATATGAAATTGAATCAGGGGATAGTGACACATTAAAAAAACTAGAAGCGTATACTGAGATAAACCCCTCTCCAGATACCCTAAAAATTATTCAAGATAAATTATTACAAAAACAGTTTTTACAAAATAACGGCATCCCTGTGGCAGAATTTGCAATAATTGAAAATAAAGAGGAATTAGACCAAATGATAGACAAGATGGGGCTTCCATTATTATTAAAAATGAGAAAAGATGCATACGACGGACGAGGAAATTATAAGATTAATTCAAAATCAGACATTGATGATGCATTAGATTTATTTTCAGGAAAATCACTCATGGTGGAAAAATTCATAAAATTTGAAAAGGAGGTTTCAGTAATAGCTGCAAGAAATACTAAAGGTGAGATTGCAACCTATCCTGTAGTGGAAAACATTCATGAAAATAATATCCTAAAAATGACAATTGCACCTGGTCGTGTTTCGGAAAATGTGAAAAAACAAGCAGAGCGAATAGCTGAAAAAACCATGGAAGTGTTACATGGTGCAGGTGTTTTCGGAATTGAAATGTTTGTTACATCAGATGATGAAATTTTGATAAATGAGATTGCACCTAGAGTGCATAATTCTGGACATCATACATTACAATCTAGTGATACATCTCAGTTTGAACAACATCTAAGAGCAATCTTAGGCATGAGTTTGGGAGAGGTGTTGATTAAATCCCCGACCATCATGTATAATATTCTAGGTCCTGCAACATTTCAAGGCGAATACAATGTGTTATGCCCTAAAAAAAATAATATTTTTTTGAAGATGTATGGAAAACTAGAATCCAAGCCTCAAAGAAAAATTGGGCATATCAACATTGTAGATAAAGACAATTCAGGGATGAATGAATTGTTAACTCAAGTTGAAGATTTAAAGAAGAATTTGGTTATTGAACCAAAACAAACTTAGTACTAGTTTCAAAATTTATCAAAATAGTTTATTAATACTTAATTTCAAAAAATAACATGGCATTGAAAGCATCAATAGTAATCACAGGTATTGCAATAGGATTGCTATTATTGTATGGTGCAGATGTTGCATCTAGTATGGGTGCAGATGGTGAGAAAAGTGACGGATTTCTGCCGCTAAATGATATGCAAAGAGGCATGGGTCTAGGAGGTCCTGCAATAATT